>OGYY01001409.1_pt1 | contig 21066 bp, 19 predicted proteins | sample 1576671 | NCBI WGS metagenome assembly OGYY01 (sample SAMEA3541593, study PRJEB24748) | human gut metagenome | biome: human gut; feature: human-associated habitat; material: faeces | place: China | collected 2012 | reverse complement strand
CACCAGATGGCGGTCCTGATCGGCAGTCTTTTTCTCTTTCATCACATACTGGAGCACCGCACGCATGCCGCCGCGGGTCTGCCCACGGGGACGGTTGACAGATGTGACGATGGCCATGTGTCACACCGTCCTCTCCAGCAGCACCTTGAGAGAACGCTGGATGTCGGCGTAGAGGGCACAGGCCTCCTGGACATTCACGGCGGTGATTCGTCCCATGTTGGCTAGGGTAGTGAGCTGGTTGAGGTTGTTGCCCTGGGCCTTCAGGGCTTTTGTGAACTCCGTCAGCGCGTCGATCCGGATGATCTCCTTGCCGACAGCGCAGTCGGTCAGGTATTTGGCAGATTTTTGGCGCACTGCTGAAATCTTATTTTGCCGAAAAGAAAGGGTTGCAGCCTAAAGAAATCTGCTCCATTTCCATCATGCCCTGCGTTTCCAAAAAGCGCGAAGCCGGTCTGCTTTCTATGCGCAGCAGCGGCACCCATGATGTTGATATCGTTTTAACCACCCGTGAATTAGTCCGTCTGCTGCGTGCAGAACACATCAATCCCGCTACTCTGCCGGAAGAAGAATTTGATAATCCTTTGGGCAAGAGCACCGGCGCCGCAGTTATTTTTGGCGTTACGGGCGGCGTAATGGAAGCGGCCCTTCGTTCCGCATACTACCTCGTAACAGGCAAGAACCCGGATCCGGATGCATTCCAGGATGTCCGCAATGACGGCAAGGGCGTAAAATCCGCTGAAATCCGGATCGGCGATGCGGTAGTAAAAGCGGCTGTTGTCAGCGGACTTGGCAATACGAGACGTCTGCTCCAGCAGATTGAGCGCGGGGAAGTTCACTATGATTTTGTGGAAGTCATGGCCTGTCCTGGCGGCTGTGTCGGAGGCGGCGGGCAGGTCATCCATGATGGCGAAGAGCTTGCTTACGAGCGTGGACAGAACCTCTATTTCCTCGACAAAAACGCACCTCTTCGCTTCTCCCACGAGAACCCGGACGTTCAGAAGCTCTATGCAGACTTCATGGGGCAGCCATTATCCCACAAGGCCCATATGCTTCTGCACACGGATCACCAGGCATGGGAAATGCCAAGACCTGAGAAATAATAGATTTTGATATTTGTTCCGCCTTTGGAGGTACGGCTCTTTGGCCCTGCTCCAAAGGCGGATTTCTTTAAATATTTATAAAATATTCAATCATTTTTCATAAAATCTGTGGTATACTAAGATTTACTGGTGGTATAAATATAATGATACAGCCAGAAACTGGACATACAAATGAAAAGGGGAGAAATACAATGAAATGTCCGAAATGTGGCAATGAGCTGCGGGAAAGCAAAAAATCTCCTGGCTATTTTTTATGTGATTCCTGCAAAAAGAAATTCAGCCAGGAAACTCTGAACCGGTTTCAGAATAAAAAACCGGTCAGAAAGAAAGAGACAGCTCCGTCAACTCCGGTAGAAAAAGATCCGAAGCCGGCCGCTCTGGAGCAGACCTACTCCAATATTCCACCGGAAGAGGTCAGAAATGAACGTGAAAAAGAAATGAAGGCCAACTATGAGGCCATGCTGAATATAAAGGATGAGAAATCCTCCGATGAAAAAGAGTCTGATGAACCGCTTCCTGAAGAGCCGGGTGAACCGGCTCTTGGCGGGCTTCGTATTCTGATCGGAATCGTTTCCATCCTGTGCGCCGCTTTTCTTGCTTATCAGGCCTATGACTCCGGGATCTTCACGACGTTCATACATACGCCTGGTCTGACAGGAATCGCCGGTATGATCCTTGCGGTCTGCTTTTTGATTGGCGGTGTGATTGTCTTATGTACACACCGTAAAAACAGCGTTCCTGCCTTCTTGATACCTTGTATCTTTTATCTTGGCGGAGCGTTCGGAGGATTTTTCGTGCCGGGTTCTGTGTTTACAGTACAGATTCTGCTTTTTGTATCCGCTCTGATCGGCGCGATTTTACTCTTTGCTCTTTGCTGTGCAAAGGAGGTTCACCCAGCTCTGAGGATCCTGATTTTCATCATCATTGTGGCGCTGACAGCCGGCGTATACTATGCGTCCCACTATCTTGTACCGGAGAGTTCCATAGTTTCCGGTAAATCACTTCGCCTGACGACTGATGATTTCACAGTTTCTTTTGAAAAGATCGAGACTGGAACCGATTATGAGGGCGAGGACGCCCTGATGGTTTACTACACAATCACAAATAAAAGCTCAGAGGCTCTGGTTCCTTCTGTCGCTGTCACCTTTAAAGCAATGCAGGATGACACAACGCTGGATCCTACCATTGTATCAGACGAACCGCTCTCTGAAAATGAGAGCGCAGAGGTCGGTAAAGGGGATAGTGTACGTGTCTGCACGTCCTTCATCCTGCTCGACCAGTCTGATGTGACGCTTCAGCTTTATGAAACCTTCGGTGCGGGCAGCAAGACCGCCGAGACAACTTTGAGTCTGGAATAATCCGGCTTACTATTATCACTAGTTTTAAAGGAGAAATCCGAATGTTTTCAAGAAGTAAGTGCAAAGCTTTGATTCAACAGTATAAACATGCCTGGGTATTTTTATATGTTCTGATTTATATGCCCTGGTTTTACTATCTTGAGCGGCACATAACAGCGAATTCTGACTTCCATGTGATCCATGCGGCATTGGATGACTATATTCCGTTTATCGAATATTTTATCATCCCTTACCTTTTGTGGTTTGCGTTTATTGTAGTCACCTTTCTGTGGTTCTTTTTCAATGATGTATCCGGGTTTTATAAGATGGCTGCCTTTCTCTTTACCGGAATGACCATATTCCTGATTATCTCGACCCTCTATCCAAACGGTCTGGATCTCAGGCCGGTTCAGTTTGAACGGGACAATATTTTTGTAGATATGGTAAAGATGCTGTATAAGGCGGACACGCCGACAAACGTGCTTCCAAGTATTCATGTATTTAACTCCATCGGAGTCTGTATCGCCATCTCCCATAACCGGGTTCTTTCCAGACGGAAGGTGATTCACTACGGTTCGCTTGTACTTGGTATCTCCATCATCCTTGCGACCATGTTCTTAAAACAGCATTCTGTCATTGATGTGACACTGGCCGGATGTCTTGCGACACTGCTCTATCCGGTCGTATATGCCAGAGAATCGAGGAAATCCTTTCACGCAAAGGAACCCAGACAATCTATAAAGAAAGCTGTCGGAGATTAATTTACAAACATCGGCCGGACCATGTATGATTACATAGTCCGGCCGGTTTTCTTTTTATACTCTTACAGCATTTCGATAAAAGCGGCGATTCTTGTGTTGAGCTGTCCGATATCTGCCTGAGAATAGTCTGTTTCTACACTGATATATGGTTTGTGTTTTTCATCATTTACAAATCTTCTGATTCCAAGGCTCTCTACATTGTATGTATGACATGCCTGAAGAATCATTTCAACGACTCCGTCTACCTGGTACTCGTCAATGAGTCTTCCAAGAAGCTCAATACGATTCGGATTCGGAGTCATAACAGAGCACCCGATACTCAAATATCTCTTGGCGATTGCCTCGTAGATATCCTCCGCATCCTCTTCTACCAGTCTGTCTACTGATTTCGCGCCGCCACAGTTTTCAAAGGTAACGACAACACCGCCATTATCTTCAATCGCCTTGATGACCTTCTCAGTAGCACCACCGATCGGACATCCTGTCACAAGAATACGAGGCTTCTTCTCAAGCATCTTACCCTCTGCGTATTCCTTCTCTACCCTGTCGGCGATTGCATTCACCTCTCCTGGGATTTTTGACCGATCCGGCTTGAACGTACTTCCGTACAAGACACTGAACAGCTCCTGTCCAGTCATCGGAGCCGGATCCAGCCTCATCAGCTCATAAAGACGCTTCAGTGCCACTCTTCCCTCATTTTGAATTTTGACAGCATTTCTGATCTGCTCCTCTGTGATTGCCACATGAAATTTCTGCTCCAGATATTCTTTGAAGCGGATGATCTCATTCTTCCAGAGTGTCAGGCCGTCCTTTGTCTGACGGTTCGGCAGTTCCATCGTAAACACATCCTTGAACTGTCCCAGATACTCATACATCTTCTTCTTTCCGTCGCAGGTCGTCTCCCCTACGACTAGATCGGAGAAGTAGAAAAACGGGCACTTCTTCGTAGCCGCAAATCCATAGCTGGATTTGATCAGCGGACAAAGGTTCTTCGGCAGATCTTTCTCTGCCGCCGGGATCGTCTCATCGGATGTAGAGCAAAGGCTTACTGTAGCCGCTCCCATAGCCATGGCGATCTCCACCGGGAAATACGTACAGAAAGTACCGACAACCGGCACTCCCCTGTCTTTTAATTCTTTGATGGCAAGAAATGATTTCTGTCTCTGCTCGGCAAACTCTTCAAACACATCTGGCAATTCTTTAATCAGTTCCATTTTCTTCCTCCTGTCTTTTGCACATCTCTTACTATCGTAACACTTTTTGCAGACAGGATGCTAATTGATAATTTGTATGATTCTATCGTTTTATCAGCGTTTTCTATAACAGTTTTCTCTCATATTTTTCCTGGCCGATCAGAATACCGATCTGATCCGTGAACGCCTCGAAAGCGGCAGGAATCGCATATTCCTTCTGAATCTCCTCCGGATGCACAAAGGTCATGCCTTTTGCGTGAGTGTGTTCCAGCTCGTCTACCCGCACAGCATATCCGGTCATATGCCATTCCACATGGCTGAAAATATGTTTTGCTTCACCGATTGGCTGAATCCGAACCGGAGACAGGGAAAGCCCCTCCACAAAGCGAAGTGCCTCCTCCTGGGTGAGTTTCCCTTTTGTATTCGGAAACTCGTAAAGTCCTGCCAGAAGCCCGGAAGCGGGACGCTTGTGGATGGCAATCTTCTCTCCATCCTTCAAAAGGAAAACGGTTTTTTCCTCGATCCGTCTTGCTTTTGCCTTTTTCTTCACTGGGAACGCCGTCTCCGTCCCCTGCTGGTGCGCAAGGCAAAAATCCCTTGCCGGACACTTGTTACATTTTGGTTCGCCGTTTGGTACGCAGACGATAGCGCCAAGCTCAATCAGTCCCTGGTTAAAATCACTGGCCGCATCCACCGGAATGACAGTCTCCAAAAGCTCCTCCATCCGCTTTTTGACGGATGCTTTTAAAATGTCCTCTCCATCCGCCAGAATCCTTGTCAGTACTCTGAGGACATTTCCGTCCACCGCAGGCTTGGGGATGCCAAAGGCGATCGAACTGATGGCTCCCGCCGTGTAGCTTCCAATCCCGGTCAGGGAAAGAATCTTGTCGTAATCCGCAGGCATCTCGCCTCCATAAAGCTCCACGATCTGACGCGCCGCCTTCTGCATGTTTCGTACCCGGTTGTAGTAGCCAAGTCCTTCCCACAGCTTTAATAGCTTCTCTTCCGGTGCCCGGGCCAGATCTTCAATCTCAGGAAATGCCGCCAGAAACCGGGCGTAAAACGGCTTTACCGCCTCGACCCTTGTCTGTTGCAGCATGATCTCCGATACCCATACATGATACGCCGTCGCCTCCTTGCGCCACGGAAGGTTCCGCTTTTCTTTCCTGTACCAGGAAATGAGCGGCTTCGGCAGGCATTTTACCCGTTCTTCGGGTGCCATTCCCTCTTCCATCTCTGACGGGAAGCAGACCGGGATCTCCCGGTCAATCCGAATTTCGTCTTCCGTCACAATGCAGTCCCTTGCAATCAGACGGACACCTTTTTCTTTTGCTTTCCACAGTGCTTTGGCAAATTCCGGGTGAGTATCCACATTTGGCAGAATCTTTTTCACGCCTTTCATCTGAATAACGAAAAACACATAGGCCTCCCAGCCTTCTTCCACCGCACGGATCAGCTCTTCCAGATGCTTGACTGCTCTGTCGCTTGGCGCGTCCGGGAAACGGGCTGTTTCTCCCTCCTTTAAGGTCACGCCTTTGACCTCTATAAGCACCTTCTTCTCTTCTGTCTCCACCAGGAAATCAATTCTGGAATTCCCATACTTGTACTCCGGCTTGATCCGTGTCACATCCAGAAACAGATTCCCCTCCCGGATCCATTCTTCCACTGCCTTGTTTGGCACCTGGGAGTCCATGTTGATGATCTGCCCGTCCTTTTCCACTGCGATCAGATCCCACTGCGTCTTGCGGTCCGGATTGTCGCTGCGCTGAATGTACACTCCTGCCCCGGGCAAAAGAAGCTCCCGACATCTCCCGGTATTTTTAACATGCACAACCTCCTTTTCTTCCCTGCCGCCAATCCTATTCACATAGGCGATAAACCGATTTGGTCTTTCCAGAAAGACAGCCTTTTCTATCCTCTCGTATTTCATAGGTCTGACCTCTCCTTTACGTCCACATGTTCCCGCTCTCTGGCAGCCGCTTCCATCGCCTGCCGCTCCTGTTCCAGCTCCTCGTAGAGCTCGATGGTGTTCCAGTGCACATTAGTCGGCGTAAGGATCGCTTTGTGCTCCACCTTTCTGATACCATTCCTCCGTATCTCGGTAAGCATCCGCTGAAGTTTTGCGTCAGACACCCCGGCAAATACCATAATCTCATGTTCCGGAGCTTCACCTGTAAACGTCTCTTCTGACGGCGCAATGCCCTCCACTCCGGCCAGGTAACCGATCGGCTGTAAAAAATCTCTCTCACCCACCATACGGATTTTTACTTTCAGCAAAAAGGCGATCATCTGAATACCTTTGAGCTGCTTTTTATCTTTAAAATTCATCAATAATACAGATTCTCTCATATTGTTCTCCTTCTCTTTTTCTGTCCCCTTTACAGTAACACGAAACGCCAAAAGAAACAAGAAGCAGCCGTTTCCATTCCGAGGTTCGCTTCCAGGAATGTAGAGAAAACAGCCGCTTCTTTTTTTGATACTTTTGTTTAGGAGATAATCTCCTGGAATAATGGTTTTAAAGCCGGGTAAAGTTTCTGGAATTTCCGGTAACAGTTCTCGTATTTCCCAGTCAGTTCCGGATCCGGTTCTACCGTCTCCACGACCCGTATAAGCCTCCCTGCGGCTTCTTCCACACTTTCATACTCACCGCATCCGACCGCCGCCAGGATCGCACCGCCAAGAGCCGGTCCTTCTTCGCTTTTGATCACGTCCACCTTGAGATTCATGATGTTCGCCACCATCTTTTTCCAAAGCGGGCTCTTTGCCCCGCCTCCGCATATCCTCGTGCGTGTAATGGAAATTCCAAGGCTTCTCGCAATCTCCAGGGAATCCCTAAGTCCAAATACTACGCCTTCCAGCACCGCCTGGGTCATTTCCTCCCTGGTCGTATCCATCGTCATTCCCACAAAGACAGCCCGTGCTTTCGGGTCATTGTGTGGCGAACGCTCCCCCATCAGGTATGGAAGATAGAACACCTGGTTTTCCCCGAGTCTAAGGATCCCTTCCTGCTCTTTTGCGAAATCAGACGTCTTCAAGATTTCTTCCATCCACCATTTATTGCAGGAAGCCGCACTCAGCATACATCCCATCAGATGGTACTGCCCGTCCGCATGGGCAAAAGAATGAAGCGCATTGTTTTGATCCACCCGGAAATGTTCACTGGAGATAAAGATGGTTCCACTTGTCCCAAGGGAGATATTGCACATCCCCTCACCCACAGTTCCGGTGCCCACGGCCGCTGCCGCATTGTCACCCGCTCCCGCGATGATCTTCACCTGCTCGGGAAATCCGAGTTCACTGGCCACCTCCGGCTTCAGCGTGCCTACCACGTCGTAACTCTCATAGAGATCAGGGAGCTGATCTCTTCTGACGCCACAGAGCTCCATCATCTCTTCCGACCAGCAGCGGTGTTTCACATCAAGAAGCAACATTCCGGATGCATCTGAATAGTCGCTGCAAAACACCCCAGACAGGCGGTAAGCCAAATAATCTTTTGGCAGCATAATTTTTCGGATTCTTGCGAACTGATCCGGCTCGTTCTCCTTCATCCATAAAATCTTCGGAGCCGTGAATCCTGTAAACGCAATATTAGCTATATATTCGGACAACCGCTCTTTTCCGATCACCTCATTGAGATAATCCGTCTCCTTTGTTGAACGCCCGTCGTTCCAGAGGATCGCCGGACGGATCACCTCATCCTGCCCGTCCAGTGTCACAAGGCCGTGCATCTGACCACCAAAACTGATACCTGCCACTTCCTGACGGTTAATATCCTCTGTCAACTCCCGGATCCCCTCGATACTCTTCTCATACCAGTCCACCGGATTCTGTTCCGACCAGCCCGGATGTGGGAATGAAATCGGGTATTGCTTTGAAACAATCTTCCGGATTTTCCCTTCCGAGTCCATCAAAAGCAGCTTCACCGCCGAGGTGCCAAGATCCACACCAATATAGAACATCCGCAATTCCTCCTTCTGTCGCTTACGCAAATGGATTTTCTGTTTTGTAACGTACTCCTCTAGGCTGGTTGTAGCCGATCTCATCCATGTCCACACCGATGTAGCGGAATACTTCGTACAGCGTCTTACCGTAGTGTCCAAACGCAACTGCCCCGTGATGCGGGTAATTGCCTTCAATGAGGACATGGCGATAAAATCTTCCCATCTCAGGGATAGCGAAAATCCCGATAGAGCCGAATGATCTGGTTGCTACCGGAAGTACTTCACCCTGTGCAATGTAAGCCCGCAGTTTATTATCAGCCGTACTTTGGAGACGATAAAAAGTGATGTTCCCCGGTAGGATATCTCCTTCCAGAGTGCCCTGTGTCACCTCTTCCGGAAGGGTACGCGCCATAATCATCTGATATTTCATCTCACAGGAAGAGAGTTTCCCGGAAGCAGTGTTTCCGCAGTGGAATCCCATAAAGGTATCTTTGAGCGTGTAATCATATTTGCCCTTGATTTCTGTCTCATACATATCATTTGGAACGGTATTATTAATATCAAGCAGGGTGACAGCGTCCTGGCTTACGACTGTTCCGATGTACTCGCTGACTGCACCGTAGATATCCACCTCGCAGGATACCGGAATCCCCTGCGCGGTCAGACGACTGTTCACATAACACGGTACAAAACCAAACTGTGTCTGGAAGGCAGGCCAGCATTTCCCGGCAATCGCCACGTATTTTCTGTATCCCTTATGATCACGGATCCAGTCTTTGAGCGTCAGCTCATACTGCGCCAGTTTGGGCAGAATCTCCGGTTTTTTATTGCCTGCTCCCAGTTCCTCTTCCATCTCTTTTACGATTTCCCAAATCCGCTCGTCTCCTTCATGTTTGTTGAATGATTCAAAAAGATCCAGTTCAGAATTCTCCTCGATCTCCACTCCAAGATTGTAAAGCTGCTTGATCGGCGCGTTACACGCCAGGAAATTAAACGGACGTGGCCCAAAGCTGATAATCTTAAGATCCTGCAGCGCAATCACAGCCCTTGCGATAGGAACAAACTCATGGATCATGTCCGCACAGTCGGCAGCGTCTCCTACCGGATATTCCGGTATATACGCTTTGATATTGCGGAGCGAGAGATTGTAGCTTGCATTTAACATTCCACAATAAGCATCCCCTCTTCCCTGGCAGAGATGATCCCCGGTCTCCTCCGCTGCCGCTACGAACATCTTCGGTCCGTCAAAATGCTTTGCAAGCAGTGTCTCTGAAATCTCCGGTCCGAAGTTTCCAAGGTATACGCAAAGTGCGTTGCATCCTGCCTTCTTGATATCTTCCAGCGCCTGCACCATGTGGATTTCACTCTCTACGATGCAGATCGGACATTCATAGATGTCTTCTGCCGGATATTTCTCCTTGTAGGCTTTCACCAGATTTCCTCTTCTCGTTACGGAAAGGCTCTCCGGAAAACAGTCTCTGCTCACCGCTACAATTCCTAATTTTACTTTTGGCATATTCATTTCCAGACTCATCTTTTTCCTCCTGATTATTTAGAGTGTGATCTTTTATACGGCACCTTAAAAGTCCGTTCCATGTTCATTGCTCTTTTTCAATGATTATATCAGTTCTTTTTTGTCTTTTTCCACCCATATTTTAGCTAATCTTTGGCATTTTTTTGTCCTCTTCGATATTCACTTGGCAGAATTCCGTATTTCTTTTTAAATTCCCTTGTAAATGCTTTCTGATTGGGAAATCCATTGTTCAAAGCAATCTCACCAATCGTATGATCAGTATTGGCAAGTTCCTGAAACCCATACTCGATCCGTACATTCTGGAGATAGGTCTTATAATTGGTCTGTGCGTATTTCCGGAACATCCGCGAGAGATATGACGGAGAGTAGCCAAATCTGTCTGCCACCATCTCCAGAGACAGCTCCTTCGTATAATTCTCCCGGATATAATCTGTGATCGTGGAAAGTCGGTTTAATTTTCGGTAATGACGGATTTCCTCCGGCAAAATCTCCCGCTTTCGGTATTTCGTAAGCAGCAGATAAACCAGCATGAAAAAATCGCTCTGCACCTTCCATTCATATTCACTCCCTCTCTCTTGGAGTTCCTGGTACATACTCCCGATCAATTCCATGATTTTTGAATCCTGCCGTTTCGGACTGTGGGTAAACAAAATCAGTCCCTCGCCTGTCTCCACATTCCGCAAAACATTCATCGGAATCTGAAGGACAATCGTCCGGTTTGCTTCAGGTGAAGAGATCGAATGAATCTCATTGGAATTCAGAAGTATAAATTCTCCCGAGCCAAGTGGATACTCCTCCTCATTTATAAAAAAGGCTAGTGTTCCCTCAAAGACCGCAAAGATCTCAATCGAACGGTGCCAATGCTTCTCCCTCACATAGTGTCCGTCTTTCCCCTCAAACTGAAACAGCTTGAATGGAAATCCTTCGTTTGGAATAATCAGTTCGTGTTCAAAGCCCATATAGCGCTCCTTCTCCTTTTTACAAAGCGAAAGCGGATCCCATGCCGACGCATCAAATCCGCTCTTTTTGTATCCTGATCAAGTTACACAAAAATCAGGAAATATGCCAGAACGACAACTCCCAGAATAATACGGTAATATCCGAATACGGTAAAATCGTGCTTCTTAATGTATCCCATAAGGAACTTGATCGCAAAAACAGATACAAGGAAAGATACCACGCATCCTACCAGCAGGATGATGATCTCCTGGCCCGTGTAATGAAAACCGAACTTGAGCAGTTTCAATCCGCTGGCCGCTACCATGGTAGGAATTGCGAGGAAAAAGGTGAACTCAGCCGCCACCGGTCTTGCCACGCCAATGAGCAAAGCTCCTACAATCGTCGCTCCGGACCTGGAAGTCCCCGGCACCATTGCAAGTACCTGAAAGCACCCTATCCCAAGAGCGGTCCAGTAAGTCAGCTCTTTTAACTTTGTCACCCTTGGACTGCGTTGCTTATTCCACTTCTCGATCACGATAAACAAGATGCCATAAATGATCAGCATCAGAGAAATGACAACATAGTTAGAGAGCTTCTCATCCACAATATCATCGATAAACAGTCCCACCGCAGATGGAATACAAGCTACCACCACTTTCATCCAAAGCTCGATCGTATTCCAGCGCTGCTTCGCCGATTTCTTTGGCGAAAATGGATTCAACTTGTGGAAATAGAGCACAATCACGGCAATTACCGATGCAAGCTGAATCACAACCTTAAACATATTCATAAAGTCGGCACTGACATTCATGTGCAGAAACTCATCAACCAAAAGCAGATGTCCGGTGCTGCTGATCGGCAGCCACTCTGTAATGCCCTGTACAATGCCAAGTATAATAGAAATAATAATATCCACGTTCCTACCTCCCTTATCTCAATACAAATTTCTCAATCGCTTTTGCCACACCATCCTCGTCATTACTTCCTGTGACATAGTCGGCATACTTTTTGACTTCCTCATTTCCATTCGCCATAGCGACTCCAAAGCCCACCGCCCGAAGCATGGCCAGATCATTCAGTCCATCCCCGCATGCCATGATCTCTTCCTTCTCAATGCCAAGAATCTTTCCAAGCATAAGCAGGCCGTTTCCTTTATTGACTCCCCTGGCGTTGACTTCAATATTATTTGCAAGTGCGCCGGTAACGGCAAGATCTGTCTTCTCCTTCAGACGCCTCATCGCTTCCTCCCGTTCGCTCCTCTTTGCGAAGACCGCCTGTATCTTATCCAATCCGAAAGAATATTCTTTCATTTTGTCCCGGACATTCTCCACCCGTTTCCTTGTCCTCCAGATATACTCCCGCATGGCCGGATCTTCATAATACCGTTCCAGATGTTCCACCTCCAAGCGGTTCGCATAACCGACGCCGTCATAGTAGACGTCCTTCAACGTATCATACTCCTCAAATACGTCCAATACGGCGCACGCATCTTCCCTGGAAAGAAGATTCTCATATAACAGCCGATTACCATCTTCCCGGTCGTAAATCCTCGCTCCATTGGCCGTAAGAATATAGCGCATCCCCGGAAACTCCCGCATAAAATCCGGTACTCCCAAAAGTGGTCTCCCGGTCGCCACCAGAACAATCATCCCCTGGCAGATGGCTTCCTTTAGTATCTCCTTCGAATAAGTGGTAAGCTTCTTCTCCCGGTTCAGAAGCGTCCCGTCCAGATCCAGTCCAATCATCTTAATTGTTCTCATAGATCGTAAGTTCCTTTCTCTCCCTCGAATACCGATATTGCTTTTTCGTCACTCGGTACCGGCTCTGCATCCATCCTTGCTCCGCAAACTGAATCATAGAGCGAACAGCCCTTTCATCGGACTGTGGAGCAAATAAAAGCATATCTCTGGCGGGAACCAAAATCAGCACGTCATCTTCAAGCTTTTGGGTGCAGGTCTCCCAGATATGACGAAGGCACAGAGCACTCGCCTCGTGTATCCCGTCCGCAATCACTCCAAATCCACCAAAAAGGGTATTAGAAAAGACGAACTCCACATCCCGCGCCAGATTTTCACAGGCTGTCTGATAAAGCATTTCCGTACTTACCCCGTCTGGCACCATACTATCCTTTAGAATTTCATAGGAATCTTCTCCCTGATGTACTACAAATACCGTCATCAGTCCGTCCACAAAAGACAAAAGCGGCGTATCCTCCGGGGAGTACCCCTCTCGCCTCCATCCTTCCTCATCCTCAGGAATCTCACGCACCCACGGGTAAATTCTTAAACGGTATGTCTCAAACTCTGCTTCTTTTGATTTACCTCCCATTTTTGCTTTCCTTTCTGCATAAATTTCTATAACAGTTCATCCACAAGGCCGCAAATCCGGGCTGTCATACCTGAACTGTTACAGACTTTGTCCTACATAATTATTTATATTCTATCAAAATTTGATTAATTCCGCAATTTATAGTATACTCTATCTGTATTTATTTTTACGAAAGGATTCGGTATGATGAAAGCAAAACTTAAACCTTTACTGCGTGCATGTACTGCTTTTACCTGTGCCACCGTTCTCATGGCGTCCCCCGTTCTTGTATCTGCGGGAGATTCCGTATCCGATCTGGAGCAGGAGACACAGAATCTTCAGTCCGAATTACAGGATTTGAATGAGCAGCTTTCTTCTATCAGCGGGGAGATCACCTCTCTTGCATCGAAGATCGAAAGCACGAATAAGGAAGCGGAGCAGGCGGAGCTTGATCTGGCCGCGGCACAGGTGAATGAGGATTTGCAGTATCAGTCCATGAAAAAGCGTATCCAGTACATATACGAAAACGGAAACGTCTCTTTTCTGGAGATTCTGTTTACTTCCGACAGTATGGGAGAATTTCTGAACCGTGTAGACTTTGTGGAGCGGGTTACAGACTATGACCGCAAGATGCTCAAAGAGCTTCAGGATCTGCGTCAGGATATCGACCAAAAAGAGAAAAATCTAAAAAAACAAAAAGAGGAATTGGACGCCATGAAACAGGAGATGACGTCCAAGCAGTCAGAACTGAATTCCCGCATTTCATCAACTAGCGGGCAGCTTTCTGCTTCTTCCCAGGCGCTAGCCAAGGCAAAGGCAGCCGAAGAAGCGGCAAAGAAGGCATTGGAGACGACAACGGACTCCTACCATGCAGCCGGCACAGAGGAACTGGCATCCAATCATTCATCTGACAAGAATTCAGGAAAGAATCAATCTTCCTCAGATCAAAAACAGGAATCATCCTCTCAGAAACCGGAAGATCATAAAAAACCATCCGGAGGCGGCTCTTCTGGAAGTACAAACAACAGCAACAATAACAACACGGGCAATTCCGGGACACAGAAACCGGGCACAGGCGGATCGACAACACAGAAGCCTGCTGCTCCTGCCGAGACGACAGACCTTGTCCTGTTTGCGGCTATTCTGGAATGTGAGGCAGGTTCTAGCGGCTATGATGGGCTGCTTGCTGTTGCCACCGTCATTATGAACCGTGTAGAAAGCCCGAGATATCCTAACACATTAAAAGGTGTTATTTATCAAAGTGGACAGTTCTCACCGACCTGGAATGGAAGTCTCAACCGTGTTTTAGAGCGCGGACCGAGTTCTCTTTGTTATCAGGTGGCAAGAGACGCCCTGAACGGCAAACGTCTGTCATCCGTCAGCGGATGCTATCAGTTCCGTGCCGCATACACTGGACACATTGGAACTGTTGTAGGTGGAAACGTCTTTTTCTAACGATAAGTGACAAACAGGAACTATAAAAAGTACCCTAGGGTATGGCGAAATCATCAGCTTAGATGATTAGACGCTTCCCCTATGATATGAAAAATCCAGGCTAAATCTTTGTATTTGTAGATTCAGCCTGGATTTTTGCATGTTAATATCTGATCACGGCAAGTACAATGAACAGTATTCCGCTCATCCATGACAGATCGAAAGGAAGGCGCTGCTGTATCCTTGCACCGACAAAAAGTCCTGAGCAGATAAATACTACCCCGACGAGGAAAGAGGCCAGTACGGTCAAAAGGACCGGTATTTTAAGAAATGCCGCCATCGTGCCGGAGATGAGACTGTCTATGGACATGGCAATGGAGAAGAAAAAGGTTTCTCTCCACGACAAAATTTTATTCCTGTCCTCATCGGCTTCTAATGGATCTGTGTAGATACTGATGATGAAGCTGAGGCTAGAAATCGAAAAACAGATATCTCTGCGGACAGATTCATGATATTTCAGATAATGGCGTATTGCAGAATCGATAAGTTTAAGAGCCCCCAGGAAGAATAGACTTGAGCAGCAGACAACCCTGGTAAATGTCTCGGGGATGAAGCTGTCAATGATGTTTCCAAAGATGAGGGAAATGCCCAGGCACAGGCTGCATATCCCACTGACCGCACCGATTTGCGGCAAAGTCAATTTCACACGGTCAGCCCCGTAAGCGATGCCTGCGGTAAAGGTGTCTACGCACAGAGCGCAGACCAGTAGCAGTACATGGATAAACATAGTGATACCTTCTGTTTACAGCGGATGCCTCATGGATCTCTCTTCGGCATCTCTTTTTCTAACAGTATATTCATACTCTGGATTTTGGAAACATTCAGTGAAATATTTCCTCTCACGGATGCATATACTTTGGGGAGACGACCTATGAAAGGCGGTCAGAAAAATTGACAGTCGGTTATTATATATTGATGTTTTCACTGGGACTTGTACTTCTCGTGTGGGGGAGCGGGCTCTTCGTTGACAGTGCTGTGTCACTTGCGAACCGGTTCAGACTGCCAGAAGTGCTTATTGGCGCAACGATTGTAAGCCTGGGCACGACCCTGCCCGAAACGCTGTTCTCGACAATGGCGTCAGTAAAAGGGTTGCCTGACATGGCTCTTGGAAATGCTCTTGGTTCCATTCTGTGCAATACAGGCTTTATTGCCGGAACGCTGATATTCCTGCGGCCGGTCCTTCTTAAGTCTCGGGAGGTGAAGGACGTGCGGACGGGACTTTGCTTTCTTGGAACAGCTCTCGGCTTGTATGCGTCCTGCGGATATCTCACCGGCGGCCTGCCCCGGACAGCAGGAATCACTCTACTGTGTCTTTGTATAGCGTTTTTCCTGAATTCCATAAGACGGGCGATGGGGTATGGACATCACACACACCGGAACGTCGGTCGAAGGGAACGTGCCGGTTCCGTTGTATCTGCACAAGGCGCAGCATACACTTTGGAACCCCTGACAGAAAAGCAGGAGTTCGGTATCAGCGACGTCATTCGTCTCATTCTCGAAGCGGGCGTTATTTACATAGGTGCAGGTTTCCTCGTGGAGTACGGACCGAAACTGGCCCGGGTCTTTAGCGTGCCCGAATCCATCATATCTCTTACCTTCATAGCGCTGGGAACCTCTCTTCCCGAACTTGCAACCTCATTGACTGCCCTGAAGAAAAAGCACTCGTCTCTTTCTCTTGGAAACATCATCGGAGCAGACATATTGAATTTCGTGCTGGTGGGTGGTCTCTCGGCAGTGATATGCCCCATCACATACACAGACAGTGTAATGAAGCTGGAGCTGCCATTCATATTCCTTGTACTATTTCTGATGTGCGTCCCATCCATCATAAAAAAGAAAGCAGGGCGTATTCAGGGCGCCCTGCTCCTCGGAAGTTATATATTATATCTGTCTGTGATTTGGTAGATCATCTCTGCCTCCTCAGCCTATTTACCGCAAATTTCGAAATTTGCTTTCAAACAGCTCGCTTACTTCTCTTTTACGATATCGGCCCGGTCAATCGTTCCGGGCCATGATTTAAAATCTCCATAAATTCATCCCCGGTGATCGTCTCATGCTCATACAGATATCTGGCAATATCATGGAGCTTCATAATATTTTCTTCCAGAATCCTCTTTGCCTTCTCATGCTGCGTCCGCACAAGCTCCACAACCTTCTTGTCAACATAGGAGGCTGTCTCGTCCGAGCATGATAACGATGCGTCCCCGCCCAAATATTGATTGCTAATATGCTGGAGCGCCACCATATCAAACTCGTCAGACATACCGTACTGGGTGATCATCGCCCTTGCAAGCCTCGTAGCCTGCTCAATATCATTGGACGCCCCCGTGGAGCTGGAATGGAAAATCAGCTCCTCTGCCGCCCGTCCGCCTGTAAATGTGGCAATCTTATTCTCCAGTTCCTCTTTGGACATCAGGAAATGCTCTTTCTCATCCACCTGCATCGTGTAGCCAAGCGCTCCGCTCGTCCTTGGGATGATAGTAATCTTCTGTACCGGAGCCGAATGGGTCTGGAGCGCCGCCACAAGCGCATGTCCAACCTCGTGATATGCCACCTGTAATTTCTCCTTATTAGAAAGGACGCGGGTCTTCTTCTCGTAACCCGCAATGACAATTTCCACACTCGCCTCCATATCCGCCTGGGTAGCAAACCGTCTGTGTTCCCGGACTGCCTTGAGAGCCGCCTCATTGACGATATTAGCAAGCTCCGCGCCGGAAGCACCTGCCGTCATCTTGGCAATCTCTTCAAAGTCCACATTATCCGCTATCTTGATCTTCTTTGCATGGACTCTCAAAATATCCGCACGCCCCGCCATATCCGGAAGCTCCACCGGTATCCTCCGGTCAAACCGGCCCGGTCTCAAAAGCGCCGGGTCAAGAGAATCGGGACGGTTGGTCGCCGCAAGAATGACAACGCCCTTGGAGCCGTCAAAGCCGTCCATCTCTGTAAGAAGCTGATTCAGCGTCTGCTCCCGCTCGTCATTTCCATTGATCTGGCCGTCACGTTTCTTTCCAATCGTATCGATCTCGTCGATAAACACGATGCACGGCGCTTTTTCGTTGGCCTGCTTGAACAAATCCCGCACCTTAGCTGCGCCCATACCAACGAACATCTCCACAAACTCGGAACCGGAAATCGAGAAAAACGGCACGCTCGCCTCCCCGGCCACTGCCTTGGCAAGGAGTGTCTTGCCGGTACCCGGAGGACCTACAAGCAGGGCCCCCTTTGGCATGGACGCTCCGATCTCACGGTAACGCCCCGGATTGTGCAAAAAGTCTACAATCTCACTCAAAAGCTCCTTAGCTTCCTCCTCCCCGGCCACATCTGAAAAGTGGATACCTGAGTCGGACTGCACATAAATCTTGGCATTACTCTTTCCCATACCGAAAGCCATAGAATTGGCTCCACCCATCTTATTCGTCATTTTCTTCGCCAGCCAATTACCAATAAAAAGGAAAATAGCAATCGGAATCACATAAGAGAGCAGAAGGCTGATCCATACCGGCATCTGCTCCTCAATATTCTGCGAGAACTTCGCTCCGGCCTCATGCAGACGGTCCACAAGTCCCGGATCATTCATCACTCCAGTCTCGTACACATGCTTCTGATCCTTGTCCGTGAATACGATTTTCGTATCCTGTACCTCCACAAGACCGATTTCCCGCTTCTCTGTCATTGTCATAAATGTCCCATAATCCACTTCCTCCGTCCTCTGCTCCAGTATATTCGGAAAGAGAATCCCATTGAGCAAAAGAATGATCACTGCAACTACAAGCGCATAGATCAGAAACGGCTTCCTGGGGGATTTAACTTCTTTCATAGTGTATCTCCCTTCATTTGATTGTTTTAGTATAGCACTTGAACTGTGTAGAAACCATGGAAGAATTCTAAATCTTTTCTAAAAAAATTATGTAAATCCTTACCATCTTTATAACACGTTCTCATACGCATAGCGCAGGGATCCGTTGATAAGCCAGATCCATCCACAGTAGATGAAGCCATTCTTACAGAGCCAGCTTTGCATGATCTGATTGTCCGGATGCGTATCAATCCGAATGCTGAGCACTCCTCGCCTCCGCGCGGTCTCCCTGGCAAACTCCAGAAAGGCTCCTGCCGTTCCTCTTCTCTTGTACTCATAATGGGTGGCAATCCGGTGGATTACCATATACTTTGTATCTCCCGGCGTCAACCACTGTCCGTTCTCAATCCCGTCATAAGTCTTCTCCTTTTCAAAGGAAATAACCGCTGTGCCTAAAATGATACCCTTCTCCTCCGCCACATAGCTTTGTCCCTTTCTTATATCCTCCAGAATCACCTCCTCGTTAGGATAACCGTCCTGCCACTGGTCAACGCCCTGATCCCGAAACGACTGCTGTGCCATACGGATAATTGTCATCACCTGCCCCAAATCATCCTCTCCTGTCTCTCGAATGATCATCAAATCCCTCCCTTTTCTTACATTGTAACATTCTTTCCTCCTAAACAGTTAAAACTTGTTAGTATTTTTCGTTCAAGGCCAAAAAAACGCCGGATTCCGAAGAATCCGGCGCCATATGATGATAACTGATCTATTGGTAATCAAAGATATCAATCCATTTCATCAAGAACTCTTTTTCCATTACATGTTCCTTGGCAAGCTGTGCCGCGGCAACGATCGGAAGCCACTGCTGTACATACTGCTTTGCCGTATCACTCTTCTTGCAGAACAGATTCATGTATTTATCAGCTATCTTTTGATCTTTTAAAGCGAAAAGCAGGTATGTCATCGCAGCGTCCGCACTGGCGTTGCCCTGGGTAGCATGTGCCCAGTCTACGATGTGAAGGCTTCCGTCCTCGCCAACGATCACGTTGCTTGGATTGTAATCGCCGTGGCATACTTTATGATGCTTTGGCATACTGTCCAGTCTTGTCAGGAGTTCATATCTTGTTGTAGCGTCCACCACGTCTTTCAGGCTGTTGATTTGACGGGCCAGTTTATCTTTGAGCTTTCCTAAAAGCGGTGCGGTCTTGCTGTGGATCTCGAGCTGAAGGTCCACGAACTGCTCCATGTACTCATCTACCTTTTCCGGATGCTCTGCCATCAGTTCTTCCAGTGTTTTTCCTTCTTTATATTCAATCACAAGCGCCCATTTTCCGTCGATCTCATTGACACTCTTTACTTTTGGAATATTCAGTCCTGTCGCTTCCACTCTCGCCTGGTTCAGCGCTTCATTAAAGACGTCTTCCTTCGGATGAGTCGGCTCAAATACCTTTGCGATCCCCTCTTCGCAGCGGTATACTTTTTTGTACGGGCGTTCTACGATTACGTTATCCAGTTTCATAAGATTACCTCCTGTCTGTCAAAACTGTTTTTCATTTATGTCTATGATACCATAAACTCCTGCCGCATCTTGCATATGAAGTACGAGAATCATTTAGTTGCCGTAGTAGGATTTCAGGTAAAGCTCTTTGATTTCGCTCATCAATGGATATCTCGGGTTTGCCCCTGTACACTGGTCGTTGAATGCCTGCTCTACCATCTCATCCAGTGTTGCAAGGAAGTCTTCTTCCTTGATGCCCCATTCTTTAATCGTCTTCGGAATTCCGATCGCTTTCTTTAATTCTTCCAGTTTTTCACAGAATAATTCTACTGTCTGGGCGTCATCCTTTCCGCAGATTCCTGCAAATCTTGCCGCCTCAGCATATCTTTCCTGAGCGTGCGGATACTGGTACTGTGAGAAAGTTCCCATCTTCACCGGTACTTCCGCAGCATTGTAGCGGATCACGTTTGTCAGAAGAAGCGCATTTGCCACACCGTGTGGAATGTGGTGGAACGCACCAAGTTTGTGAGCCATGGAGTGGTTCAGTCCAAGGAATGCGTTTGCAAATGCCATACCTGCCATACAGGATGCGTTCGCCATTTTTTCTCTTGCAACCGGATCGTTTGCTCCCTTATCGTAAGCAGCCGGCAGATAATCAAAGACTGTCTTGATTGCCTTTAATGCAAGACCATCTGTATATTCTGTAGCCATGATGGATACATAAGCTTCAATCGCATGGGTCATCACGTCGATACCGGATGCGCTTGTCAGTCCTTTCGGCTGTGTCATCATGTTGTCCACGTCAACGATTGCCATGTTTGGAAGTAATTCGTAGTCAGCGAGAGGCCATTTTACACCTGTGTCCGCATCTGTGATGATGGCGAACGGTGTTACCTCAGAACCTGTACCTGAAGAGGTCGGGATCGCTACAAAGTAAGCTTTCTCGCCCATCTTAGGGAATTTGTATACTCTCTTACGGATATCCATGAAGTCCATTGCCATGTCTTCAAAGTTTGCTTCCGGATGTTCGTACATTACCCACATGATCTTTGCCGCGTCCATTGCGGAACCACCGCCGAGTGCGATGATCGTATCCGGCTCAAACGCTCTCATCTGGTCTGTACCTTTCATAGCGCACTGTAATGTCGGGTCCGGTGCTA
>OGYY01001401.1_pt1 | contig 21134 bp, 28 predicted proteins | sample 1576671 | NCBI WGS metagenome assembly OGYY01 (sample SAMEA3541593, study PRJEB24748) | human gut metagenome | biome: human gut; feature: human-associated habitat; material: faeces | place: China | collected 2012 | reverse complement strand
CCGGCCCCCGCAACCACCAAGCGTTCTGAGATTTCTCAGAACGCTTTTTTGTTGTGTTTTACGGCAAAAGGATCCCCCGGTCCACGCTGCAGGCAGACCGGGGAATTTTTACCTTATAAATGTTCTGCCAGTTCAAACATGGCGCGCACGCTGGCGCGGCTGAGGGGTGAGCTGCCCAGATGATCCCCCTGTACGACCACGAGAGCGAAAAGTGGCTGATCGGCGCGCTTTTGACGGACGCGGAGGTGCAAAAGCAGCTGCCGACGCTGCCGCCCGACCTGATGCACGACCCGCTGAACGAAAAGATCCTGTCGTGCATGCGGCAGCTTCAGCAGCGGCGTGAGCCCATAGAGCCACTCAGCGTGCAGGGCGCCCTGCGCGACGCGGGCGAGCCTGACATGGCGGAATACCTGATCGCGTGCATGCGCTTTGCGGTATCGGGGGCGAACGCGGGGCACTACATCGCCCGGCTACGGGGCCTTTGTCGGGCCCGGAGCGCCTATGCCATGGCAAGTACGTTTTGCCACCAACTGACCGAGGGCGAGGACGTGGATGCCTGCACCGACGCGCTGCGTACCGCTCTGCGCGGTCTGGACGCGCCGTCCGGGCACATCGTGCGCATGGATGAGCTGGCCAGCGGTGTGTACGACGATGTAGAACGGCGATCCCGCGGAGAAATGACAGGGATTCTGACCGGAATTCCGGATCTTGACCGCCTGATCTTCTGCCTGGAGCCGGGCGATCTGGCGGTGATCGGCGCGCGGCCCGCGGTGGGCAAATCGGCCTTCGGCATGCAGATCGCCCTCAACGCCGCCCGGCAGGGACGGCATGTGCTGGTATGCAGCCGCGAAATGCGGCAGATGCAATACGCGCACCGCATCGCCGCGCATCTTTCGGGCATCAACAGCGCCCGGCTGCGCCGAGGGGCGCTGTCGCAGGAGGAATGGGGCGAGCTGGCCGGGTGCTGCGGGGAGATGGGCCGCCTGCCGCTGGCGTTCACCTTCGACAGCGCCACGGTGGAGGAGCTGCGCGTGCAGGCCCAGCGGGAAAAGGAATTGGGAAACCTCGACCTGCTGGTGGTGGATTACCTGCAAATTCTGCGCACCAGCGCGCGCCTGCAAAAGCGCTACGAGGCCGTGGGCCATGTGAGCCGCGCCCTCAAGGACATCGCCCTGGATTTGCAGGTGCCGGTGGTGGCCATGGCGCAGGTGGGGCGGCAGACGGTAAGCGCCGGCGGCGAGCGTGCGCCGGTGATGCCGGACCTGAGCGACCTGCGCGAATCGGGCAACATTGAGCAGGACGCGGACATCGTGATCTTTCTGCATCATCCCACGAGCGGCAGCGACCGCAGCATTCCCTCGTATGACACCGACACGCGCGGGGCCATCGAGGCGCGGGAGGGATATCAGTACATCGTGGTGCGGGTGGCCAAGCAGCGCCAGGGCGAAAACGGGTCCTTCGGCGTGGAGTTTGACGCGCCGCACATGACCTATACGTGTATTGCGAGGTGAGCAAGATGAACGGGACGATTAAACCAATTACCGTTTCTGGATTTGGTGGTTTGATGTTTTTCAAGTGCAAAGAGTGTGGATGTGTTGCGAGCTTCGACAATCATCGTTGAAACTCAAGCAAACAAGAAGCAATAAAACAGTTTAACACCCGCGCGCCTATCCTGACGCCGGAGGAGTTGGAGATGCTGGAGGAAATAGAATGATTAAAATTCGTGGTGTAAGCGATGACCTTGTAGAGATTTACGACAGTTGCTATCGTGAAGATGAAATTGGATGCTGGGAGAAGGATGTCCGCATTCGATTTTTGGATGGCACGATTATTCGGGTCGGATATCCAAAGGACGGCAAGGCTATTTGGTGGATTGAAGTGGAGAAACAAGGCACAGCAAAACAGGCACTTACCATCTGTGATGATGAAAATGCTGATGTTTACAGTGATATTTTTGAGATTGATTCGGAAATCAAAAGTCATTCCGTTATCAAACAGAAATATCTTGATAGATATTGAAATGGAGGCCCAGCCATGATGACGCGGGAAGAAGCGATTGAATACTTTAAAATGAAGGTATTTGCACGCGAATCTATCGGGAACGATATTGGTGCAGATTATGAAGCATATAAAATTGCCCTCTCCGCCCTCCACCCCGTCAGCCGTGAGAAGGTGGAGAAGGTGTGGAGGGGCGAGTGGAAAAGGAGAAATACACAGAACGGGATAGAATGGTTTTGTTCGGAGTGTGGCTATGTATCAACCCCGATATATCAACGCCAGGATTTTATACCCTTCCCCGAAAATAGGCCCATGCTATTTTGTAATGCTTGCGGCGCTCCCATGACGGACGAGGCCGTGGAGATGGTGATGGAGAGATTGGAGGCGCTGAAAGGTGACTGAGGCAGAAAAAGCGTATCAGTATTTTGTGATTGCTGTACCTGAAAGCGAGGAGCAGGCCAAGGCTTATTTCTGGGCAAGAAAAGCCCTCCAGCCCACCCTCACCCCGCCGAACGAGTGGGTGAGCGTGGAAACACCGCCGACAACGCAAGGATGGTATCATGTCGCAGTTTTAGACCTGAAAACCGGAAAATATACGGTGGAGCAGGATTTATACTCCATCGAACTGGCAAAAGCGCACGGTTTTGAACCAGGTTTTTGTAAAGCGAACCGGTGGACGGAACGGGAGCGAATCGACTATTGGTGCAGATTTCCCGCGCCGCCTGGCCGCCGCCCGCCGGAGGGAGAGGAGAACGCATGAGCAGACACCAGTGCTGCAATTGTTTAACACACCATGACGGAGATTATGAGCGTTGCAACAACTGTGTATCGAAAGGATACGCCAAGCCTACAATGTGGCGTCCGGGGCCAAACTATGTGCCACCTTCCAACGCCGACCGAATCCGGGCCATGAGCGATGAGGAGATGGCAACAGAGCTTATCAATACCATCTTTGATCTTTGTGAGGATGGAGTGCCTAGAGAGGATTATGTGTTGAACTGGCTCAGGCAGCCAGTAGAGGAGGATTGAGATGGACTACGAAGGACTTTGTAAAGACCTGACCGATCAGTCAAAAGTGATAGGATCATCTGGAAAAGGATGGGGAAAATTTGCTGGCACCAACCGAAAGGCTGCCACCGCCATAACCGACCTGATTGCAAGAGCAGAGGCGGCAGAGGCTAGAGCGGAAAAGGCGGAGAGGGAGAGGGACGAGGCGGTAGAAACTATTTTTAAGTGGACAGGCTGTTCGGAGTGCAAGAATTGGCAAAGTGATACAGATTGGTGCGAAAAACATGATAGATATGCTACCATCAGTGACGGATGTAATACACCAGAATGGCGCGGTATAAAGGAGGAATGAGCATGGAGCGGTTGACAAAGAAAAAGCTGGGATCGTCTTACCCGTTGAAGAATGATGCATCAGCAAAAGTTGGTTTGTTCACTGACTACGATGGATTTTTCGCATTCTTTGAAGCCGTGAACAGGCTGGGAGAAATAGAGGACATCCTCGGCGACGACTACGATCTTTCCCGCCTCCGCGATCTGGTGCAGGCAGACAGGGAAGGAAGGCGCGCGGCACTCCCTTACAAAAAGTGGGTACATCTAGGTGGAGATGAGTGGTGTTGTAGTTCCTGCGGAAATGTGATATACACGGAAGGAAGCTGGGAAAAGCCGGGAAAAAAGTACTGCGAAGAATGTGGCGCGAAAATGGACGTAGAACAGGAGGAATGACAGTGCGACCTATCCCCCCGTCCATTCCCCACACCATCAGCCGGTACGCCTATGCGGAGCTTCGTGCCTTCTGCCGGCAATACGGGGAGAAAAAATCCAGAGCTGCCGCACTGGCTGGCGTGTCCTCCCCGATACTGACGGGTATGCCGCACGGTTCAGATATTTCTGATCCCGTGACCCGAGCTGTGGAACGTCGCGAGAGGCTGCTTGCCGACTGTGCCATGATCGAGCGCGCAGCGGAACTTGCAGGAGGCGGCGGCTTCTATCACGCACTGATTCTCAACTGTTGCCACGGCATCGGGTATCTCTACATGGATCCCACCATACTGCCCACCGCAAACCGCAACGCCTTTTTCCGGGCACGGCGGGAATTCTACTGGCTGTTGCATCAGTTCAGAAGCGGCGAAATTTGATACTTTTTTTCGATGGTTTTGTGTTAAAATGGCATCGTGAAAAACGGAACAGGCCGGTGGGGCGCAGTGCGAAGGCACCGCGCTCTTTCTTATACAAAAAATCACGGGAGGTGGTGAACATGGATGGGCGTTGACTGGGCGAAGATCAGAAATGAGTATATCAGCACGGGGATAAGTACGCGAAAGCTTGCTGAAAAATATGGGGTGAGTGCAAACACCCTTCAGGCGCGCGCAAAGCGCGAGAAATGGGCGTTTGAACGTGCTGAACGATGCACGCAAACCGCACGCAAATGCACGCAAAAATCCGCCCAGGCCATCGCCGCCGCCGAAGCCGACCGCCTGTCCGCCGCAGCCCGCATCCGCGCCAAGGCGACGCAGTATCTGGATAAGCGCATGGACACTCTGCTGGAAAGCGGGCAAAAGGCCTATGAGGTAAAAGTGGTGATGGAAACCCTCAGACTGATTGCCGACATGGAAAAAAGCGACGCCGGCGCGGCGGAGGAGGCTGCGGTGCAGATTGTGGAGGACCTGACGCAGTGAAGCAGATACGCATGAGTGAACTTCTTGCCCCGGTATTCGCACCTGTGCACACCGACATCCGACGCGGCGGGCACGCCGAATACTGGCTATACGGCGGGCGCGGGAGTGGAAAGAGCAGCTTTGTGAGCATCGAGATTGTGCTGGGCATGATGAAAGACCCGCAGGCCAACGCGCTGGTGGTGCGCAGGGTTGCCAAGACGCTGCGGCAGAGCGTGTACGAGCAGCTGTGCTGGGCGATAGACCGTCTGGGGGTGGATCACCTGTGGGCGCGGCGCTTGAGCCCGATGGAACTGAGCTACAGGCCCACGGGGCAGCGGATTCTGTTCATTGGCGCGGACGATCCGCAAAAGAGCAAGGGCATCAAGGTGTCACGCGGCAGCTTCAAATTTTTGTGGTTTGAGGAACTGGCGGAGTTTGACGGCATGGGCGCGGTGAACACCATCACGGCAAGTGCCGTGCGCGGTGACGAAGCCGTGACCTTTTACACGTACAACCCGCCGGAAAGCATCGCCAACTGGGTCAACGAGGAGGCGCTGTGCATCCACGAGGGGAGATTTTCGCACAAAAGCAGCTATCTGGACATCCCGCCCAGGTGGCTTGGCGCGAGCTTTCTGTCGAAAGCGGATATCATGCGCAGGACCAACGAGCGAGCCTATCGCCACATGTACCTGGGGGAAGTGACGGGCACGGGCGGGCAGGTGTTTGAAAATGTGGAGCTGCGCCCCATCCCGGAGGGGGAAATCAGCCGCATGGGCGCGTTTTACGACGGACTGGACTTTGGATATTACCCCGACCCCACCCACTGGGTACGCGTGAGCTATGACCCGGCGAGCCTGACGGTGTATGTGGTGGACGAGCTACGCAGGTACCGCACCACAGACCGGGAATTTGCCCGTCTGCTGATGGAGCGCAGGGACGTGACCGCGTCCACGGAGATCATTTGCGACAGTGCGAGCGAAAAGCCGCTGGCGGAGCTGCGAAGCGAGGGGCTGCGCTCTGTCGTGGGCGCAATGAAAGGGCGCGGAAGCATCGAAACGGGCATTAGGTGGCTCAGGATGCGGGCGCACATCGTGATCGACCCGGCGCGCACGCCGGAGACGGCGAAAGAATTCGCGCAGTACGAATTCGTGAAGCTGAAAAACGGGTCGTTCACGGAGAGCTACCCCGACCGCGACAACCACGCCATTGACGCGGTGCGCTATGCGCTCAACCGCGTATGGCTGAGAAAGGACAGATGACATGCTTGCAAGACTGATCGAATGGGTGCAGCGGCTGTTTGGCTTAAGACCGCGCAAGGCAGCCGAGCCGGTGGACGCGTTTGTGCAGCGGTATGAGGACGCGACGGGCGAAAACATCACGGCGGTGATCGCCGGGCGGCTGTCGTCACTGACGCTGGGCGAAAGCACACTGGCCGTGGAGGGCAACGGCCAGCGCGCGGAGCTGCTGACCAGTGTGGCAAACGCCCTCTGGCGGAAGATGCCCGGCATCGTGGCGCAGGCCTGGGGCAAGGGCGGCAAGGTGCTGGTGCCGATGGTGACAGGCGGGGAAATCGTGGTCACTGCGGTGGATCAGTCCCGCGTGGCAGTGAGCGCGCGGCAGGGAGAGCGCATCACGGCCGCCACGGTGCTGGCAGATCAGGCGCAGGTGAACAGCCGCCGCTACTACCGCCTGATAGACTACCGGCTGGACGGAGACTTGCAGGTCATCCGGCAGCGGGTGGTGAGTGAATCGGGAATGCCGGTACCTATGGACACGGTGGCGCAGTGGGCGGGCATCGACGAGGAGATCAGCATTTCCGGTACGGACCGGCTGCTGCTGGCATGGATCCGCTGCCCGCGTGACAACCGCGCGCAGGACAGCGACTACGGCGTGCCCGTGACCTGGGGGGCGGAAACGGAGATCTCCGAGCTTTGCGAGCACCTGAAATGGTATCGCCGCGAGTTCAAACTGGCACGGCCCATGCTGGGGCTGGATGCGACGCTGTGGCGCAATCTCGACGACCTGTCCATCCAGGACGTGCGCCGCACCGTGCAGGACGACGAAACGCCCTTTGTGCCCGTGAGCTATGGAGCCATCGGCGAGGGGCAGCAGTGGCAGCACTTCGCCCCGGCCATCCGTCAAAGCGAGTTTGAAGGGCGGCTGCAAAGCCTGTACCGCCGCGTGGAGAAGGCATGCGGACTGTCGCAGGGGATCCTGACCGAGCGTCAGCAGATGAATTACGCCAACCGCGACGAGGTGCGCGCCGCGATGTACGACACTTACAGTCTTGTCAGCCTGATGCGGCGGGAGATCGAAAGCGCTGTGCGCGACGTGCTCTACGCCGCCGACGTGCTGGCCGAGCGCTTCGGGCTTACTCCTGCCGGCGCCCGTGGACAGTGGGAAGCGGCCTTTGACTGGGACATGAGCCTGCTGGAAAGCAGCCAGCAGACCTTCGCACAGATGAGCGAACTGCAAAGCCGCGGGCTGATCACGGGCGAGCGGCTGACCCAGTGGGTGATGGGAGGCACGATGGACGAGGCGAGGATGGAGGTACAGCAGGCAAAGGCGCAGCAGCCGGACCCGATGGCGTTCGGAGAAACCGTTTCGTAAGCGGGCAGTTGCCTGACATTTGGGTTCATGGTAAAATAAGCGGGCAACAGGCATGGCTCGTTGCCGCGGCAGAAGGTTCACACCACCAACCCGGGCGGGAAGGAGGTGAGGCCTATGCAACAGATGCTTTTTGATATACTGACCGCCATTGCGTCCGCCGCTGTCGCGACGCTGCTATGGTGGTACTTTACGACAAAAAGAAACGATCACGGCGGCAACCGTGATCGCTGATCTGTAAGGCAAAGGCAAGCGTCGATGAACCTCTGCCGCGTTAAGCATAGCATGAACAGATGGAAATGTCAACGGAATCGCACTCGCCTGCGGTTCTGTTTTTGTATGCGGAAAGGGGGGACGTGTAAGCATTGGATGCGGCGGAACGTGCGGCCAAGATCTTCATACGCCGCTATGAAGCGCTGAACGAGGAATACCTTGAAATCATCGGCGAGCGCATCCGGGCTATCGGACGCGTCTCCCCCACCGACCTGTACCGGCTGGAACGGCTGCGGGATATCGGCGCGGACATGGAAAAGCTAAAACGGAAGCTCGCGTCGGAAACCGGGAAAAGCCTGAAAGAGCTGGAAAAACTGCTGCGTCAGGCGGCGGACGCGGCCATGAAGCCCTACGACGGGCTTATGAATGCAGAGCCTTACCTGCGCAACGAAATTGCCGAAGCCATGGCCGCCGCGCAGTACATCGAAACGGCCCGCGCCATGGTGAACCTGAGCAACACCACGGTAAGCAGCGCGTCCTATCAGGGGCTTGTGGACCGTGCGGTGAGCGCCGTGCAGCTGGGCACGGAGAGCTACCAGAGCGCCATCCGAAGCGTGCTTCGCGGCGCGGCGTGGGACGGCCTGTGCGTGGTGGACGGCACGCGCAAGGTGCGGTATGCGAGCGGCCTGACCCGCAGGCTGGACACGGCGGCGCGCCAGAACGTGCTGGACGGCTTCCGGGCGCTGATGCAGCGCACGCGCGACGAAGCTGGCAAGGCGTTTGGGGCCGACGGTGTGGAGATCAGCGCCCACATGCTGTGCGCGGAGGATCATCTGCCGTATCAGGGGCGGCAATTCAGCCTTGAAGAATTTGAACGGCTGAATCAGACCCTGCGGCGGCCCATCGCAAAGGGGATATGGAATTGCAGCCATGTGGCCGAACCGATTGTACTGGGCATCAGCGAACCGGCGTACACGGAGGAGGAGCTGGCCGAGTACCGCAGGAGCAGCCTGGAGCAGGTCACCATTGACGGAAAGACCCAAAGCCGCTACCAGTGGACGCAGGAGCAGCGGCGGATTGAAACCGCCATCCGCAGGGAAAAGGACGTTGCCATTGCCGCCAAGGCCGCCGGGGACGACGTGCTGCGCAGGCAGTGCCAGCAGCGGATCAATGACCTGCGGAAGCGGTACGACCGCATCAGCAAAGACGCGGGGCTGGAAGTACGGACGGATAAGATGACCGTGAGCGGGTTCAGGGCGGTAAAGACTGTAGAGCAGCTTTCAGATGCTGAAAAGTACAAGAATGCCGTATTTGCGACCGAAAACCTTTATCAAAGACACGTAAGCAAGCACCTTTCGGAGTATGGGGGCATCAGCGAGGAAGAGTACATAAACCGTGCCCGGAAGCTGTTGCAATCCCCTGTTTCCGATGATATACTGAGCTTGAAACGATCGGACGGAAGCGTTTCAAAGTATCGGATTTCCACAAATGAGTTCGTCGTTGGCACGAAGGACGGACATATCCGCACGGCTTTCAAGCCAAAAGACAAAATGGATTACTGGGGGGATGAAATTGAACGAAACCGATAAAATCAAGTGTCCATGCTGTGGGCAAACCATGGTAGCCGAATATGAGATTTGTGATGTGTGTTTCTGGGAAAACGATCCTGTTCAATCATGGAACCCTGACAGGGGAGGCGGGGCTAACATCATGAGCCTGAATGAGGCCCGTAAGGCATGGAAGGAAGGACGTAAAGTAGAATGAACCGCCTATGGCATCCGCCGGGGCGGTTTTTAAATACGTTGGAAAGGCCGCGCACCCACCACGGGGCGCGGCTTTTGCATACAAAAAATTGGGCCGGAACGCCGTAAAACTATCAAGCCGGGGCGGAAGGGCACCGCGTAAAAAAACCGTAAGGCGACAGGAGGATATTATGACCAGAGACGACGTAAGAAAGACCTTTCCCGAAGCGACCGACGAACAGGTGAAGGCGATCATGGACCTGCACGGCGCGGACATCGAGCGCACCAAGGGCGCCGCCGGGGCCGACGCCGCGAAGCTGACCGCCCTGCAAAACGAGCTGGACGAGGCAAAGACCACCATCGGCACGCTGGAAGCCGCAAAGGCCGACGCGGACAAGCTGCAGGCCGAGATCGACCGCTACAAACAGGCGGAAGCGCAGCGGCAGGAAGCGGAGAAGGCCGCACAGGCGCGCGCCGCGCTGGAAAGCCGCTTCAACGCCGTCGTGGGCGACCGCAAGTTCGTGCACGACTTCGTGCGGCAGGGGGTTCTCGGCGAGTTTGAAAAGGCGCTGGCCGACAAGGCCAACGAAGGAAAGGGCGACGCGGCCATCTTCGACGGGCTGACCAAAGACAAGGACTATTTCGCGAGCATGAACCCCGAAGGCAAGCCGGACATGGGCGGCATCGGCGGCGTTTCGTCCGACGACGATGCCCGCGCCATCATGGGGCTGCCGCCGAAAAAGTAAGAAACGGAGGATAACGATATGCCGAACAACATCACCCTTTTCAAGAGGTACACCAACCTGCTGGACGAGGTATACCAGAACGCCAGTGTGACCAGCATGCTGGACATGAACGGCGCCATGGTGCGCATGGGCACCAATGCCAACGAGATCGTGATTCCCAAGATCAGCATGGACGGCCTTGGCGACTACACCCGCAACGGCGGCTATGCGCAGGGCAGCGTGACCCTGACCAATGAAACGGTCAAGTTCAACTACGACCGCGGCCGCCGCTTCACCGTGGACGCCATGGATGACGAGGAGACTGCGGGTGTGGCCTTCGGGAGCCTGAGCAGCGAGTTCATCCGCACCAAGGCCGCCCCCGAACAGGACGCTTTCCGCTTCGCCACCTATGCGGGCGTGAGCGGTATCAGCGCCGCGACCCCTGCATCCCTGACCGACGCGGCAGCCGTACTCGCCGCCCTGATCGCCAGCCAGAACAAGATGGACGAGGACGAGGTGCCCACCACAGAGCGGTATCTGTTTATCACCCCCACGCTGTACAATCTGGTGCAGAACATCGATACCACCAAGAGCAAGGCCGTGATGGACAGCTTCGCCGCCGTGACCAAGGTGCCCCAGACCCGGTTCTATACCGCCATCGACCTCAAGGATGGCCTCGACCACACCGGCGAGTCCGGTAGCGACGAGACCAGCGGTGGCTTCGCCAAGGCGTCCGGCGGCAAGAACATCAACTTCATGGTGATTCACAAGCCCGCCGTGATCCAGTTCAACAAGCACGTGGTCAACAAGATCATCACGCCCGAGCAGAACCAGACCAGCGACGGATGGATGTTCTTCTACCGCAGCTATGGTCTGGCTGATGTGTATGAGAACAAGCTGGCCGGCATCTACCTGCACGCCGCCACGACCTGACGGAGGTGATGGGATGAGGACGGTTGGCAGAGTGTACCCGGAGGAGGATGGGCGCCGTCCTCCTCCCGGCGTGAAGACGGCTGATCTGCGTGAGAGCGTGGATGCGACTGCCTGTGCCACAGCGAGCGGCAACCAATCCGACAGACCGCACAGCGCGAACGTGGTAAAGCGGCCTTCCGGGGCCGGGAAACGGGGGCGAAAAGCGTGTACCTGACCTACGAAGAATACCAGACCATGGGCGGCGCGGCGGACGAACCCACCTTCACGCGCCTGTGCACGGCGGCATGCGGGCGCATTGACCGGCTGACCCACGGACGCATCCACGGTTTGGACGAGGTCCCGGAGGCGGTCAGGCTGGCCGCGTTCGAGCTGATCCGCCGGGCGGAGAGCTACGAGGCAGAGGACGCGCGCGTGGCATCCTTCACCAACGACGGAATGAGTGTGTCCTACGTGCAGGAAACGGCCCAGCAGCGGGATTCCTCGCTAAACAGCGTGGTGATTGACCTGCTGTGGGGGCAGAAAGCCGCGGACGGGAAAACGCCGCTGCTGTATGCGGGGGTGGCAGGGTGAGTATGCACGGGTACCGACGGTATTTCACGGATACCGTGACGATCTACCATAAGACGGTGGACCCTGTGACGAAGGACGACGTGTTCGAGCGCGTCGTGGTGCCGGCTGTGATGGCGCGGTGGCATACTGAAAGGACGGTCGATTCGTCCGGCGTGGTGAAGGTGGCGCAGTCGCTCAGCGTGACCGTGCTGCCCGATACCGACCCCGGAGAGCTAATGCAGCCGGGTGACTACCTGCTGGCGGGCGACGGGCCGGAGCTGACGGAGGAATACACGCTTAAGCAGCTTCGGCGCGACTGGCCGGGCCTTGCGCAGATACAGGCCATCGCAGACAACCGGGGCAAGCCTCACCTCAAGCACAGAAGGGTGGAATGCGTATGAGGATCAGCATGAAGAGTTCTGTTGAACTCCTAAGGGAACGTGGAATCGGGCGCGGGCATCCTGTACAGGTATTCATTGCAAGCGAAGCCATCAGGCTAATGTGGAAGTACACACCAAAGAAGTCAAAAGTAATGGCAGGGTCCGCTAAGGTTGCAAGCGGTGGAACGGAAATCCATCAGTACACGCCATATGCCCAAATTCAGTACAAAAACACACATTTCCGGCATCGTGGCATCGAGACACACCACTGGTTTGAGGCCATGAAGCGGAACGGAGGAACCAAAAAGATACTTAGGGCGGCGTGCAAGAAGGCAGGTGCAAGATGAACGCAGTGATGAATCAGGTGATCGCGTGGCTGGCTGGGTTTAAAGGCGTCGAGGGTGCGCAGCGCGTAACACCGGATATTCTGGAGGACGGCGACATGAGCCTGAGCGACCTGCCGGAGGACAGCGTGACCATCTATGTGGACGGCACGCGGGATGTGACCGCCTATGCCATGTTCCGCCTCCGCCACGGGGTAAAGACCCACGGCGAGCGCATGGAGGCGCAGGAGCTGCTGGATACATTCGAGCGGGAGGTATGGCGGCGTAACCTTCGCCGCGACCTGCCGGAGGGAGACGCCCGCACGCAGTTCCAGAGCGTGACCGTCAGCCAGAGCCCGTACATGCTGGAAACCGACGGCGATACCGCCGTGTTCCAGTTCAGCCTTGAAATCAACTATGTGCAGGCTGTATGAGCTTGACAGCCTGCGGATAATGCGGGTATGATACGGATGCGCGGGCAACCGCGCCGGTGCAGAGGGTTCACCAAGATCCTGAAAGGGAAGGAGGTGAAGCCTGTGTTGCAAATGCTTTTTGAGGTACTCAACATCCTGCTGGCCGCTGCCATGGCAACGTACATCGGATGGCTGATGAACAAAAAAAGAAACGGCCACGATGAGCAAGATCGTGACCGCTAAACAGCAGAGGTAAAGGTTCAACCCTCTGCACCGTTACAATATCACAGCCGCATGGAAAAGTCAAGCCGCCCGCGTACCGCCGGAGCGGCTTTTGCATACCCCAAAAATGAATGGAGGAAAAAGATTATGGCCAAAAAGCGTATGGCGTGGGAGACCGCGCACTATCTGGGCGTTCAGGTTGATGGAGAAGGCGAAGAAACCATCCATCTTCTGGGCGTGGGCATCAAGAGCCTGAACCGCTCGCCTTCTCCCAAGACGACCACGGACGCCTACATCAATGAAAAGAACGGATCGCCCACCATCACGGGCTATGACAACAGCTTCGCACTCAACTATGACGACATCGTGGACGATGACGCCGTCAAGGCGTTGCAGCGGGTGGCAGACGACCAGCTCACGGGCACGGACGCGGAGTTTTATTACTACCGCGTGGATCTGCTGGCCGAGGCTGAAGCAGGCGCCTATCCCGCGCGGCGCTATCGCGTTGCGTGCGAGCCCGGCGACGAGACCAACGAGGCCGCGAGCGTTGTGACTGCAAGCTGCACCTTGCGCCAGATCGGCGACCTCGAAAAAGGTACGTTCAACACGTCCACCAAGACGTTTACTCCCGATTCGGAGGCATGACGGACGACGGCGCGCCATGTGTTCCTGCTGCATGGCGCGCCGCCTGTGAAACTTAGGAGGAGCTAAACCAATGAAAGAAATGACCATCAGAATGCCCGATCCCGTTAAGCTCAAGATCAACGGGCATATCTTCCAGCTTCAGAAAAGCGACGTTGAGATCCTGCACATGGTTCAGGACGCCAAACGCAAATACGAAGGCAGGGATATTTCCGGCGTAGATGGCGCGCTGGAAGCGGCCGGCGATCTCCAGAGGATGATCGACGGCATTCTTGGCAAGGGCGCTACCCGAAAGCTGAGCGGTTGCGACAGGCCCGGCCTTGCTTTTTCCTACCACATGCTGACGGAGATCGCGCAGGGCGCGGTTGAGGCCTGTGCACAGGCGCTGGAAGAGGCGTATGCATGAGTTTTCTCTGTCGCACATTCCCCGGAAGGCCTGGCCGGGGGCTGTTTTCGGTGAAAACGGACAGAGCTATGAGGTAGATGCGGATTTTCGCACGGTGCTCAAGTGCCTGCGCGTGCTCAGGGATGAGGACATACGGGAACGCGACCGGCTCTATTTGTTGAAACAGTGGTTTTTCCAGGGGCAGGATGTGCCTGGAGGGCTTGAAAAGTTCATCGGGTTTGCCTTCGGGGAGTGCAGGGAGCCGTCAGAGCAGCCGCGCATGATGGACTTTGAGCAGGACGCCGATGCGATCTACGCATCTTTTCTGATGGCTTATGGCATGGACCTGACGGAAATACCGTTCCTGCACTGGTACAAGTTTCTCGTGCTTCTTCGTCTGCTTGGTGAGGACACGCCGCTGGAAAAGCGAATTGCGCTTCGCGGAATGGATACATCCAAACTCAAGGGGGAAGCGCGTATCAGGGCCGAGCGGGCACAGCAGGCTGTGGCGCTAAGGGAGCCTGCAAGCGCAAGGGAAGAAGCCATGCGACAGGAAATCACCCGCGCGCTGGAAGAGGGAAAGGACCCGTCGGAGATCATTCGCAGGATGGGAGGCGATGAGGATGCCGGTTGACGGAACGCTGATCTTTGATACGGAAATCGACAGATCAGGGATTGAGAAGGGGTCAAAACTTGCAAAGAGCGACCTTGAAAAGCTCGGAACGCAGGTAAAGGATATTTTTTCATCCAAAAACTTAACCTCCGGGCTGGCAGATCTGGGCGGGAAGCTGGTTGGCGCGTTTGCCTTTGCCAAGCTGGCGCAAGGGCTGGGGCAGGTAACAACCGCCGCCATCAAATACAACGCGCAGATGGAAGCATACCAAACCAACTTTTCCGTCATGCTTGGGGACGAGGCAAAGGGCGTGGAGTATGTCGCGCAGCTTCGGGAAAAAGCAGCCAAGACACCCTTTGGCATGGAGGATCTGGCCAGCGCAGCGCAGACCATGCTTTCCTTTGGCATGGACGCTGAAAATGCCAATACGGCCATGGACCGTCTTGGGGACATCGCGCTTGGCAACAAGGACAAATTCCAGAGCCTTTCCCTTGCGTTTTCTCAGATCAGCGCAGCCGGCAAGCTGACGGGAGAGGACCTTTTGCAAATGGTGAACGCGGGCTTCAACCCGCTCAACACCCTTGCGGAAAAAACCGGCACTAGTCTGGGCGATCTCAAGGACGTGATGAGCGGCGGAAAGGGGTCCGCCGCGTTTCGCAAGCAGATGAAGGACGCCCAGAACGAGGTGAAGAAGCTCGGCGCCGGGGCCAGCGAGGGCGCCAAGTTGCTTGCCCAGATCGGACAGGAAGGCATGATCTCGGCCGAGATGGTGGGCAAGGCGATGGAGATCGAAACCAGCCCCGGCGGCCGCTTCTACGACGGAATGGAGAACGCCAGCAAAACGCTTGAGGGGCAGTTTTCAACGCTCAAGGACAACTCCATGCAGCTTGTTGGAAACATTTTCAGTCCCATCAGCGATGCGCTGAGCGGTGTGATTCTTCCGGCCGCAAACGGTGTGATCGATGCGCTGAACGGGTTGTTCGAGGATAAGAGTTTCAAAGTGGAGGCAAAGGCCGAGGTAGAAGCTGCAAAATCCGACCTCAATAGCCTTGACGAGGACGTGAAGAAGCTCAAGGAAAAATTCCTACAGGAGCAAATCACGATCAATATCAACACCGATGCTGCCAAGGGCGTGGCTTCTGAGCTTCAAGACATGTTTGAGGTGGAGCCGCGTTTGAAGGACTGGTCAGAGGAAGATAAAGAAAAGGCGTTTGCCATTATCGATGAATTGAACGCGCTTCTCCCGGAATTCGACTACACGCCGGATGAGGAAGGGCTGAAACAGCTACAGGAAGCTCTCAAAGAGGAGGGCGGCTCGGTTGACGCGCTGATTGAAAAGTACAGGGAGCTCGCCCAGCTGCGCAACATTGGCGACTTTGTAGGCGGCTTGAAGGGACAGCTTACCGACGCGCAGATCAATGCGGCTATGCTAACCCAGAAAAAAGGCGGATATGAGGCGGCATTGGCAGAGAGCAAGAGACTAGCGGCTGCGTATGGCGAATTGGGCAGCGAAAGTGGCGATTTGAAATCAATGGTTGACTGGATGGCGTTGACCGGGAACAGCATTGACGCAGACGCAATACAAAATGGTCTTGGTTTTCTCAAGACTTTCTCAGACCTTGGAGGTAATCTCGGCGACTTGCCCGGTTTTGACAAACTTATTGATGAAGCCGGAAATCTGAAAGGTGCCGGAGACCTCGAGGGTGATTCCGAATCACTGACGGCATTGCAAAACGCTCTATCCGCGCTGTATGAATTGGCAGGAGACAAAGCGGTGGAAGAAGACGAAAAGGTAGCGGCCTATGAAGCAGAAATAGCCGCCATCCAAGCAACGCTTGATAATGCAATGGCTACCATAGCATCGCTTGAAGCAGAGCTGGCCAACGCCGAAAGCCTCAAGGAGCGCATTGAAGACGGCGAAACGCTTGAGGGTATCTTGTCGGAAATCTCTGCCGAGCCGTATACAGCGACCGTTGAGGTGGATGACCAAGTAACCGAAGGTGTTGAAAACGCAGAACAAGCCCTCGATGGGATTGACGGTAAGACCGTCAATACATACATCAAGGTAACGACGGTGCCGGGCGGAGAGGATGTAAACGGTGATCATGCCAGCGGCCTTGACCGCGTGCCATTTGACGGGTACATCGCAAGGCTTCACGAAGGCGAAGCGGTACTGACAAAATCAGAAGCCAGCCTGTGGCGTGCCGGTAAAGCAGCCGCACAGGGAAGCGGTGGCATGTTGGGTGACGCAGGCGGCAGCTTCCAGCAGGTGAACAACTTTAACGTCCCCGTGCAGACGCCGGACGAGTTTGCCAAGACCATGCGCCTGTATGCCACCTATGGATTGGAAGGGGTGATCTGATGGAAACCAGCCGGGCCAATGTGCTCATCCACCGCAGCGATGGGCAGACCTTTGCCATGGATGACCGACCCATGGGGCTGCTTGAACTTGAGGGCGTGGACGCGCCCGCCATGGAGGTATTTACCGAAAAAAACGCCGTGGGCGACGGCGACACGGTGACGGGCAGCCGCGTAGCGGCAAGGGACATCACCATCCGGGCCAAATCGCGCGGGGGCATCAAAAACGCCATTCTGCGCGCCCGGGCGGTGGTGTTTTTTGATCCGCAATACACCTACGACGTGGATATCAGCTACGACGGTGTGACCCGCACCGCGCGGGACTGCCGCCTGCGGGCCGTGGCCATCCCGTCGGGCAGCCTGTATCAGCCGATTGAAATTACGGCCACGTTCCTGTGCCCCTATGGGTATCTGGACGGCGAGGGCGGCATGGATGGCGTGGACCTCAACAGCATCACCCCACGGCTTGGGTGGCCGTATGTGTCGATGATGAAGGACGGCGTGCTCGGTGCCACAGCGAGCGGCGAGCAGGCTGCCGCAGCGCCAAGCGCGGACGCCACCGGCATGCTGTTCGGCGTGTACAACTACGACAAAACCGTGGTCATCCACAACCGGGGAAGCGCCCCCACCTGGGTGCGCGGCGTGTTTACCGCCATGGGGCCGGGCACGGTGCAAAACCCCAAACTGATTCACGGGGACGCCTTCGTGCGCGTGCTGTACACCATGAATCCCGGCGACGTGGTGGACATTGACACCGAAAAACGCATCGTGCGCATCAACGGGGTGAACGCGCTGAACAAAATCGACAAGGCGAGCAGCTTTGGCGGCATGCGCGTGGACCCCGGCTACAGCGTGATCGGCTTCGACGCCGACATCAACCCCGACCAGCTCAGCGCGCGGGTGTATTTCCAGATAAGGTATTTGGGGGTGTAAGGTATGGAGATAGCCGGTCTTGACAAGAATCTCGAAACCCTTACCTATTTCCAGTACCTGAACCTGCAATGGAAGCGGCGTTACTACGAGCCGGGCAGCTTTTCCATGCGCATTCTGGCGGCGGACTATGACCCGCGCGTGAAATTCCTCTACACGCCGGATCGCCCGGAGGTGGGCATGGTGGAAAAGGTGGACTACGAGCGCACGGCGCAGGGCGAGTTTGTGCAGCTGAGCGGCTCTTTTCTTGAGGCGCTGTACAACCGCATCTACGCCTATCCGCACATCAAGGGGAAGCACACGCTGGCGGCGCTTCTGGCGTATGCAAATCATCCCTGGTATGCGCTGGACCTATACACCGTCCAGCCGGACGCAGGAGCCTTTGCCGCGACCGAGGTGGATGTGTCCTGGCAGAACGACACCATCACCGACTGTCTCTATTCCACGCTGAAAACCATCGAATTGAGCTGGCGGTTTGCGCTGGACCCGAATACGGGCGTCCTTGCGATGCGCGTATGGCAGGGGTTGGACCGGACGCAGGCGCAGGAGGAAAACGCCTTCGCCCTGTTTTCCGACGACAGCCATCATGTGACCGAGTTTTCCTATACCGAGGATGAAAGCGGCTACAAAAACCATGCCGTGGTGTTCTACGGCAGCGACTCCATCGGCGATCCCTACCGGCACGACGTGTACACCGCAAACTGGCAGACCGAGGGCCGCCGCTGGCTGATGATGAACGTGGACGATGACCTGACCGAGCAGGAGCGTACCCAGAAGGCGCACGACGAGCTGAAAAAGTATCCCATCGTGCAGAGCGCCGACATCGAAGTGATCCAGAGCGGGCTTTTGTACCGGAAGGACTATGACCTGGGCGACAAGTGCGACGTGGTGTGCCACCGGCTGGGCAAGAGCTTTGCGACGCGCATCACGGGCGTGAACGAGGTGTTCAAGGCCGGGCAGCACAGCGTGAGCCTGACCTTCGGCGAGAGCGCGCGCACGGTCTACCAGCGCGTGGCGCGACTGGGCCGGGGCGACGTCCGCGGGTACGAGCTGCCCAAGATCACGTCCAGAAGGGTGCGCATCCTGATGCCGGGGAACGACTGGCAGACGGCGACGATCAACAGCCCGAAAACGGGCGTGTGACAGGAGGTAATATACCATGTTTTCCCTACCCTTTGACAGCAAAATCACCGGTTACGATTCCAACGGCATCCCGCAATACGACCGGGCCAGCGGCAGCGCGGAGTTTGCACGGCTGCTGGCGGCGTTCCTGACCAACGGCGTATTTGGCAGCGGCATGTTTGCCGTAACGGCCAAAACCGGCATGCAGATGGAGGTGAGCGCGGGCAGCTGCGTGATAGGCGGGCGGTTCGGCTTTGCCATCGTGCCTGAGACGCTGACGGTTGCGGCAGACGTACAGTACCCGCGCATCGACAGCGTTGTGCTGCGCATGGACGTGGCCGAGCCGGTACGCGACATCCACCTTGAAATACATCAGGGAACGCCCTCGCCCGCGCCGCAGGCCCCTGCCCTCACGCGCGACGGCACCGTGTGGGAGCTGGGGCTGGCCAACGTGCTCATCCCCGCAGGCAGCACCGCCATCGCCCAGGAGCGCATCACCGATACCCGGCTGGACACGAGCCGGTGCGGGATTGTGGCGGCGATCAACAGCAAAATCGACACCACGGCCCTCTACAATCAGATTCAGGCCGATCTGGCATCCTTCAAGGGCACGGAGCAGGCGGAGTTTGAGGCGTGGCGCGAAAATGAACAGGCGGTGTTCGGCGCGTGGAAGGAAACGGAGCAGGCGGGGTTCGACGCGTGGAAGGAAACGGAGCAGTCGAGGTTCGGCGCGTGGAAGGAAACGGAGCAGAACGAATTTGAGGCATGGTTTGCCAATATCAAAGACATGCTCGAGGGCGACATTGTGGGCAACCTGCTTTCGCAGATTGAAGGCAAGGCGACCACGGCGACGTATTCCGCCACCCTCACCGCCGCGGGGTGGAGCGCCTCGGCCCCCTATACGCAGACCGCGTCCGCCGCGGGCGTGCTGGCTACGGACGATCCCTTCGTGGACGTGGACATGAGCGGCGCGTCGGGCGCTTCGCAGGGCGCGGCGCTCACCGAGGCGTGGGGGTTCGTGGGCCGCGTCACGGCGGGGAATAACCAGATCACGGCGTATTGCTACGAAGAAAAACCGGCGGTCAACCTGCCGGTCATTTTGAAGGTGGTGCGATAACATGGGCGAATGCCTCATTGTCCGGCGCGGCGGCGAAAGCTACGAGCTTCCCGTGCTGGACACCTCCTATCCCAAGGATGTGACCGTGACCGTCGGCGCAGACACCAGCGCATCCTTTTCGGTAAACATCGCGACCCCCGGCAGGCCTGCCGAGTACATCTACCAGTGGTATGTAAACGGTTCGGCAATTAGCGATGCGACGTCGTCCAGCTACGTTTTGTCAGGACTTACCAACGTAGCAACATATTCGGTTTATTGCACCGTAACAAATAAGGCAGGAACAGTAACAAGCCGAATAGCAACGTTGACCACCTATGCTATTTTACCGACGCTCAATCCTTCGTATCCTGCGGATGTGAGTGTCATGGCATCTGCTAGCGCGTCTACGACGGTGAACGTGGCAATTTCGACAGCCGGACAACCAGCGAACTATACCTATCAATGGTATGTAAACGGTTCGGCAGTTAGCGGTGCGACGTCATCTAGTTACACGTTGACTGGCTTGACAGCTGCCGGGAAAAGAACAGTGTATTGTATAGTGGGGAACGCAGCTGGAACTGTAAGAAGCCGAACGGCAACTATTACGATCACCAGAGAGCTGATTGCATATTACAGAAATGGTGACGAATGCACCAGTGTCACAGGGGGCTGGGTGTGGAACGATGGAAGCGAAGTTACCAAAAACGCCACTAATATGTTTATGAGCGGCGTTTCGTCTATTCGTTCTTCCAACAAAGTGGATGTGACAAGGGTAACGACTTTGTATATCAGAGTTACAGGTAACGGTAAAACGGACACGGGAAGGTTTGGGCTTATGTCGAATGCCGGTACGCCTATCACTGGGAGCGTATCTCTTCCTGCTTCTGTAAATGGAATTGCCAGTTCCACCACAGAAAAAACATACGCTGTAGATGTGAGTTCGATTTCAGGAACATATTACCTTGTTATTGGAATTCGAAACGCCGAACAGCTTACAGTCTACGAAGTTTGGGGTGAAGTTTAGTGATATACTATCTGGACGAAGAATATCGTGTGCATCTTTCACAGGATGAATCTGGAGGCCTTACTGTGTGGGAAGATGTAAATGAGATTTTCCACGGAAAGGCTCAAGCGTTTATTGAGGGCTATCGCGTTGTTCCAGAAGGTGCAACGTGGGTTCGTTTTGATGGCGCTGTGTTTGTTGGGTTGATGATTTCGCC
>OGYY01001391.1_pt1 | contig 21248 bp, 17 predicted proteins | sample 1576671 | NCBI WGS metagenome assembly OGYY01 (sample SAMEA3541593, study PRJEB24748) | human gut metagenome | biome: human gut; feature: human-associated habitat; material: faeces | place: China | collected 2012 | reverse complement strand
TAATGTCCCATATTCTTAGTCGCAGTCTCTCGTGTGCCAAGTCCAAGACCATGAGTACCTTTAGCATATACATGATAATCAAACGGAATCTCCTGTTTTCTTAACGCCTCTACCATAAGTAATGAATTTTCAAGCGGAACTGTCTTATCTTCACATGTATGCCATATGAATGCAGGTGGTGTGTCCTTATCCACTCTCTTTTCTATAGACACTTCATCTATAAACTCATCATATTTTTCCCCAAGACTTCTCTCAAATGATGCCCTGTGTGCATCAATTCCTGATGTAATTACAGGATAACCTAACAGCATGCCATCAGGCTTAACATACTCATGACTGCAGTGAAGTACATTTTCCAGAAGATAATCAAGTCTTTTTGAATTCCATCCTGTTCCAAGAAGTCCGGCAACATGACCTCCTGCTGAAAACCCTGCGATAATGATTTTGTCAGGATCAACATCCCATTCTGCTGCATTATCTCTTACATACTTCATTGTATAGGCTGCCTCAAAAAGCTGTGCAGGATACGTAACAGGTGCAAGACTGTATCTTAATACAACAGCATTATACCCCATATCAAGCATCTTAATAGCTATAGCTTCTCCTTCTCTTGGAGAATGATGATTATATCCGCCACCCGGACAGATAACAATAAGAGGTCTCCTAAACGGATCCTGATCATTAGGAAATACATCTTTGATGTAAGTAGTAATTGTTGCATTTCCCTGTTGTTCTATTCCAAACTCCTGATATGGTAAATCTATATTAATAGTATTATGTAACATAATGTTCTCCTTCCAGCTGAATAATTCTGTGTATTATGTCTGTAGTGTAGTGGTGGTGATGTGTGTATATTTTCGTGCGTGGTCTCATGATTCCTGCGCTTAGTGGGAGTAAATGCCGTTATCTGCAAAGTTTTTTACTGTGAACGAAAGCAAACGCGCTTCGCTTGAACGAGCTTTCATTCACAGCGCTTATGCATCTAACGGCATTAACTCCCACACAGCTCGTCATAAATCGACCACACACGAAAATATACACACATCACATCTACACTTCTACAAAAAGCAGATTAATATCCACTTAGAATCTATGTATGAATAATCCGCTTCTTAATTTTGGCTCAAACCAAGTTGACTTAGGAGGCATTAATAGTCCTGCGTCTGCTACTGCGAATAATTCGCCTATTGATGTTGCATACATTGAGAATGCCAATACACTATCTTCTGAGCATCTTCTCTCTAGCTCGCCTAAGCCGCGGATTCCGCCTACGAAGTCTATTCTCTTATCTGTCTTAGGATCGTGGATTCCTAAGAGTGGCTCTAAGACGTTGTTCTGGAGTACTGCTACATCCAAGCCGTCTACCGGGTCGCTGCTTAAGATTTCTTCTCTGGCTGTGAGAATGTACCATTTCCTGCCAAGATACATTCCGAATTCACCTTTCTTAGAAGGTGCAACCTGTGTGCTGCTCTCGCTTACATTGAATTTATCTTTAATCTTTGCCATGAACTCTTCTTCACTTAAACCATTCAGGTCCTTTACAACTCTGTTATATGGCATTATCATAAGTTCTTCGTCTGGGAATAATACTGACAGGAAATAATTGAACTCTTCATTGCCTGTATATCCCGGATTAGCTTCTCTTCTGCGTAAACCTACCTTTACAGCAGAAGCTGCCCTGTGGTGTCCGTCCGCAATATATATCTGGTTAATTCCTGCAAATGCGTTCTCTATAGCCTCTACAGATTCTTTACTGCTTATTTTCCAGACCTGATGTCTTATTCCATCAACCGCTGTAAAACTGTATACAGGCTTCTCCTGCTTGGCTTTGGCAACCTCTGCACTTATTACTGCATTAGCTCTGTATGCCAGGAATATAGGACCAGTCTGGGCACTGCAGGTATCAACATGGTTAATTCTGTCTAATTCTTTGTCAGCTCTTGTGTTCTCATGCTTCTTAATAACATTGTTAAGATAATCATCAATAGAAGCACATGCTACAATTCCTGTCTGTGTTCTTCCATCCATTGTAAGCTCATACACATAATATGCCTTGTCCTTATCTGTTATAAATGTTCCATCATCTATAGCTTCCAAAAGCATATCATGGGCTTTCTTATATACCTGCTCACTATACATATCAACCGATTCATCAAACTGGGTCTCTGCCCTGTCAATCTTAAGAAATGATAATGGTTCTCTTTCCACCTCTGCTCTTGCTTCCTTTGAATCATACACATCATAAGGAAGAGCTGCTACTCTGTCTGCCACTTTCTCATCCGGTCTGACACATTCAAATGGTCTTATTACTGCCATACTAACCTCCATCCGCACTATTTAACTTAAGTACTATACTTTCATATATTAGATACATTTTAACATTCAGACAGCCTTAATACAAGAAAGACCAGCCAAATGTTACAACAAATGACTGGTCTTTGATATTATTATCATTATATATGATTACTTAATAACTCTTACCTTGATAACACCTTCAATTGCTGAAAGCTCTTCTACTACTGCCTCTGGTGCAGATGCTTCAATATCTAAGAGAGAATATGCATAATCACCTCTTGACTGGTTAGCCATAGATGATATATTGATGCCTGCAGCACCAAGAACTGTTGTTATCTTACTGATAACTGCTGGTACGTTCTTATGGCATACAGTAATTCTTCCCTCTGTTGCGCATACACCGCAATCACAGTTAGGATAATTAACTGAATTAATGATATTACCATTCTCAATAAAGTTTCTAAGCTCATTAACCGCCATAACAGCACAGTTATCTTCAGCTTCTGCTGTTGAAGCTCCAAGATGAGGAAGAACAATTGCTCCTTCCATCTTAGCTGTTGTTGGGTTAGGGAAATCTGAAACATAAGTCTTAACTCTTCCAGACTTAAGTGCCTCACCGATAGCAGCTTCATCAACAAGTACATCTCTTGCACAGTTGATAATTACTGTTCCATCCTGCATAAGGTCAAATGCTTCCTTATTAATCATTCCCTTAGTGCTGTCAAGTGCAGGAACATGAACTGTAATATAGTTACATTCCTTATAGATATCCTTAACATCAGATATGTACTTAACTTCACTTGAAAGATTCCATGCAGCCTTAACTGAAACATATGGGTCATATCCGTATACTTCCATTCCAAGTGCTATAGCTGCATTGGCAACTAACTGTCCAATTGCTCCAAGACCGATAACACCAAGCTTCTTGCCCTTGATTTCCTGTCCTGCAAATGCTTTCTTAGCCTTCTCAGTTGCCTTGGCAATATCAGGGTCTTCTGCATTATCTGCAACCCACTTGTTACCACCGATTAAATCTCTTGATGCTAAAAGCATAGCTGCAATAACCTGTTCCTTAACTGCGTTAGCATTAGCTCCTGGTGTGTTGAATACAACAATACCTTCCTCTGCACATTTGTCAAGAGGAATATTATTAACGCCAGCTCCTGCTCTTGCAATTGCAAGAAGATTATCACTAAGCTCCATATCATGCATCTTGGCACTTCTTACAAGTACAGCCTGTGCATCTTCAAATGAGCTTTCTGTATTATACTCATCAGAAAAAAGCTTCAAACCACATGCCGCTATATTATTAAGACAATTAACATTAATCATTATGCATTCTCCTTCTCGAACTTCTTCATGAATTCAACAAGCTTCTCTACACCTTCGATTGGCATAGCATTGTAGATAGATGCTCTCATACCGCCAACTGTTCTGTGTCCCTTAAGGTTAACAAATCCTGCAGCTGCAGCTTCCTTAATGAACTTAGCTTCCATAGCATCCTTAGCTTCTTTATCTTCAATGTTGCATACAAAAGGTACATTCATAAGTGAACGGTCTTCCTTAACAACTGTTCCCATGAATAACTTGCTCTCATCAAGGAAATCATAAAGAATCTTAGCCTTCTTCTCATTGTGTTCCTTCATTGCTGAAAGTCCACCCATTTTCTTAATCCACTTGAACACCTTGCCACAGATATAGATATTGTAGCATGGTGGTGTATTATAAAGAGAATCTGCATCTGCCTGTGTCTTCCACTTAAGCATTGTAGGAGTTCCTGGAAGAACGTCATCTGTTATAAGGTCTTCTCTGATAATAGCAATTACAACGCCTGCTGGTCCGATGTTCTTCTGGACACCGCCGTATACAACGCCGTACTTAGTTACATCCATAGGTTCTGATAAGAAGCATGATGAAACATCTGATACAAGAATATGACCCTTAGTGTTAGGTAATGTCTTATACTTTGTTCCGTAAATTGTGTTGTTCTCACAGATATATACATAGTCAAGATCCTCTGGAATATCAAGATCTGAACAGTCTGGAATATATGAAAATGTCTTGTCTGCTGATGAAGCAAGCTCAACAGCCTCTCCATATATCTTAGCTTCTGCAAATGCTTTCTTAGCCCACTGTCCTGTAAGGATATAACCTGCTTTCTTATTCTTCATAAGGTTCATAGGCACTTCAGCGAAGAACTGCGATGCACCACCCTGTAAAAATAACACCTTATAGTTATCTGGGATGTTAAGAAGGTCTCTTAAATCCTTCTCTGCCTCTTTGATGATGTTGTCATAAACCTTGGATCTGTGGCTCATTTCCATTACCGACTGACCGCTTCCCTGGTAATATTTGAAAGTCATGACATTGTCCGCGGCGGTCAGAACCTCGTCGTATTTGAAATCTATCTCATGCTGAGCCTCGGCGACCTCATGGTGGGACGCTTCTATTTCAAAGCCCATCTCCTCGAGTGCGAGGCAGATGTCACGGCGGCAGTTCTCGCCGCGGTCAACAGGGCCGAGGTCGAAATAACCGCCCTGGTCGTGGGTCTGAGTGGTGGGCTTGCCGTTTTCGTCGATATGGAACAGGAAGAATTCGCACTCCGGACCGACATTGCACGAATAGCCCATATCCGCCGCTTTCTTTATCGCGCGGCGCAGGACATAGCGCGGGTCGCCCTCAAAGGGAGTGCCGTCCGAGCAATAGACGTCGCAGATAAGGCGCGCGACCTTGTGATCCTCGGAGGTGCGCCACGGGAAGATAACAAAGGTATCGAGATCGGGATGCAGATACATGTCCGATTCCTCTATACGCACGAAGCCCTCAATCGAAGAGCCGTCAAACATGCACTTGTTGTTGAGTGCTTTTTCGAGCTGGCTGCGGGTTATCGCGACATTCTTGAGCGAGCCGAGAATATCGGTAAACTGCAGGCGGATAAAGCTGACATTTTCTTCGTCCGCTATTCTCAATATATCTTCCTTTGTGTATTTCATAAGCGACCGCCTTTCGGGCATTTTAATGTTGCGGCAGGTACCGCAGCTAATTTTCATTATATCAGCTTTTTTGCTATTGTCAAGGCGCGCCGGAGTGCTATAATATAATGTAAAGCCAACAAGGAGGCTTCAGCTATGATTATAGATATGCACACCCACTGCTTCCCCGACCCGCTCGCGAAAAAGGCTATGCCGATGCTCGCCATGCGCTCGGGCAACCCCTATCCGGCATTCGACGGCACGGCGTCGGGGCTCAGAGAGAGCGTCATTTCCGGCGGCGCCGACAGGGCAGCGGTGCTCAACATTGCGACAAACGCGCATCAGCAGACGAAGGTCAACGACTTCGCCATCTCGCTGCTCGGCGACGATGTTCTAATCCCGTTCGGCAGCGTGCATTTCGAGAGCCCGGATGTGCTGAGCGAGCTCGACAGACTGCACGACGCGGGCATAAAGGGAATCAAGCTGCACCCCGACTATCAGGGTTTCTTCGCGGACGACGAGAGGATGTTCCCGATATATGAAAAGATAGGCTCGCTCGGCATGATAACGGTCTTTCACGCAGGGGTCGACATCGGAGTCCCCGACCCCGTTCACTGCACTCCGCAGATGCTCAAAAAGATACTTCCGCGATTCGGCGGCGCGCCCGTCATAGCCGCGCACATGGGCGGATTCCTGCTCTGGCGTGAGGCGGCGGAGCTGCTCGGCGGAACAGGAATATATATCGACACCGCGTTTTCGTCCGGTTCGGTGCCGCCGCCGTGGGCAAAGGAGAGCATTGCGGCGTTCGGCGCGGATCATGTTCTCTTCGGCTCGGACAATCCGTGGAGCGCGACCGGGCGTGAGCTCGCCTTTGTCCGCTCGCTCGGGCTGTCAGAAGAAGAAACCGAGCTCATCCTCGGCAAGAACGCCGAAAGACTGCTCGGTCTTTGAATCATTTTAATATTATATCTTTCACATCGGCAAGAGTACCGACTATCCAGTCTGCTCCTGCCGTTTTGAATTCATTCTCGTCACCGTAACCGCCCTCGAGCACGCCGATGCATTTGAGCCCGACGCCGTGCGCGCCGTCGATATCAAAGCTCCTGTCCCCGACCATAACGGCATCCGCGAGATTCTCCACTCCGAGCCCGTTGACCGCGCGGGAGATTATAACTGTTTTGTCCGCGTGCGGCTCGCCGAATGTTGCGCCGGAGACGAAGTCGAACAGGTCGGATATCCCGAAATGCTCGAGTATACGATTTATAAAAAGCTCCGGCTTTGAAGAGCCGACAGCCGTTTTCACTCCCGCCGCTTTCAATTCGCGCAGGGTCGAAAGCGTGCTCGGGAAGAATTCGAGTTCATATATACCTTTTGTCGAATAGTATTCGCGGTATTTTTCGACCGCCTCGTGACAGCGTTCGCTGTCGAGTCCGCACTTGACGGAAAAGCTCGTCTCGAGCGGAGGGCCTATAAAATATTTCAGCGTCTCGCTGTCAAGCTCCGGCTCGCCCATGCTGCGCAGGGCATACTGCACGGAGGCAAACACGCCCGCACCCGTATCGGCAAGCGTGCCGTCAAAATCAAAAATTGCATAACGGAACATGGTTCTACCTCTTTCGGTTTGATAGAGCTATGATAACATAAAACATTTTGATTTACAACCGAGTTAGCGTGTGATATAATTTTAAGTTATAAAGGTTATATATACTTATAATCCGTCTCCGGAAAGGAAGTAGAAAAAAATATGGAATACCGTTTTTCCGATAAAATAGCGTCGCTCAAGCCCTCCGCTATCAGAGAGGTGCTCAAGGCGACAAGCGTGCCGGGCATGATCCCGTTCGCCGCAGGCAACCCCGCTCCCGACGCATTCCCCGTCGCCGAGGTTCAGGAGATAGCCGCAGATATACTCAAGAACCGCCCGATAGACGCGCTCCAGTACGGCGTGACTGAGGGCTACCCCAAACTTATCAGCCTGATAAAAACAAGAATGAAATCAAAATACGGCATTGGCCGCGACTTTGATTCGATTATAATCACGAGCGGCGCGCAGCAGGTCATGGATCTTTCGACCAAAGTTCTCTGCAACGAGGGCGATGTCGTTATCTGCGAGAGCCCGTCGTTCATCGGCTCGCTCAACTGTTTCCGCTCATATAACGCGAAGCTCGTCGGCGTGCCCGTCGATGCGGACGGCATGAATATCGAGGCTCTCGAAAAGGCTCTTGACGAGAACCCGAACGCCAAAATGATATATACTATTCCGAACTTCCAGAATCCCGCGGGCGTTACGATGTCGCTCGAGAAGCGCCGCAAGCTCTATGAGCTCGCCAAGGCGCACAATGTTATGATTCTCGAGGATAACCCCTACGGCGATCTGCGCGTTGCGGGCGAAGATGTTCCGAATATAAAGAGTTTCGACGAAGACGGAATCGTCATTTATTCCGGCTCGTTCTCGAAGATCCTCGCGCCCGGCATCCGTATTGGCTTCACGGTCGCTCCCGCGCCTGTAGTCGCGAAGATGACCGTCGGCAAGCAGGCGGTCGATGTTCACACGACCCAGCTGATGCAGATGATAGTCGCCGAGTGGATGAAGAGATACGATGTTGACGAGCACATCGAGAAGATAAGAAAGATATACCGCAGAAAGCTCAATCTCATGTGCGATATGATAGACAGCGAGCTTGGCGACGCAGTCAGCTATGTCCGTCCCGAGGGCGGTCTGTTCATCTGGTGCGAGCTGCCCGAGGATGTTGACGCGCTTGAGTTCGTCAAAAAATCCGCCGAGAACATGGTCGCACTCGTCCCCGGCACTGCATTTTTGACCGATGTCAACGGAAAGAGCAACGCCGTCAGATTCAATTTCTCGACCCCAGCGGACGATAAAATTGTCGAGGGTATGAAGATCCTCGGCAGGGTGCTCAAAGAAATGAGAGGAGAATAACATATATGGAAAATCAGACTCCCGAACGCCGCCAGCGCGTTCTCAGCGCAATCCAGCCGACTGCGATTCCGACCCTCGGCAACTATCTCGGTGCTCTGCGCAACTGGAAAGCGATGAGCGACGACTATGACTGCGTCTACGCCGTTGCCGACCTGCACGCGATAACCGTCAGACAGGATCCCGCGACTCTCAGACGCCAGACCATGGAGGCTTTTGCGCTCCTGCTCTCGATAGGACTCGACCCGGATAAGAACGTCGTGTTCGTCCAGAGCCATGTCAACACCCACGCCCAGCTTGCGTGGATTCTCGACTGCTACACCCAGTTCGGCGAGGCTTCGAGAATGACCCAGTTCAAGGACAAATCCCAGAAGCACGCGGACAATGTCAATGTCGGCCTCTTCGCCTACCCCGTGCTCATGGCTGCGGACATCCTGCTCTATCAGGCAAACTATGTGCCCATCGGCGAGGATCAGAAGCAGCATCTTGAGATAACCCGCAACATAGCCGAGCGTTTCAACGGCATATACGGCAACACATTCACCATTCCCGAGCCGTTTATCGGCAAGGTCGGCGCGAGAATAATGTCGCTGCAGAACCCGAATCAGAAGATGTCGAAATCCGACCCGAACCCTAAGGCATCAGTCTCTATTCTCGACGAGCCCTCGGTTATTATGAAGAAGTTCAAGAGCGCGGTCACGGACTCCGAAGCCGTTGTCAGATACGGCGAGGGCAAGGACGGCATCAACAACCTGATGTCCATTTATTCCTGCTGCACCGGAGCTTCGTTCGACGAGATCGAGCGCGAGTTCGAGGGCAAGGGCTACGGTGACTTCAAAACAAAAGTCGGCGAAGCCGTTATAGAAGAGCTCACCCCCGTGCGCGAGAACTTCAACCGCATCGTAAACGACAAGGCATATCTCACCGAATGCATGGCAAAGGGCGCCGAGACTGCACAGCGCATCTCCGAGCGCACGCTCAACAAGGCCATGAAAAAGGTCGGTTTTCTGCTCAAGTAAACAAATTCCACCAAAAAGAGCGTCCTTCGGGGCGCTTCTTTTGTTACTTTCCAAGAAGTTGCATATTTTTTGAATATAACTCTTGATTTTCTGAATAATCGTTGTATAATATGTGCATACGATGAATACGGAGGTATTTAACATGAAAGAGATCAAAAAAGTTGTGCTCGCCTATTCCGGCGGACTTGACACATCGATAATAATCCCGTGGCTCAAAGAGAACTACAACAACTGCGAGGTCGTTGCCGTTTCAGCCGACGTCGGCCAGGGCACGGAGCTCGACGGACTCGAGGAGAAGGCTCTCAAGACCGGCGCTTCCAAGCTCTATATTGAGGATCTCAAAAAAGAGTTCGTTGAGGACTACATCTTCCCGACACTGAAAGCCGGCGCCGTATACGAGCGTGACTATCTGCTCGGCACCTCGTTTGCCCGTCCGATAATCGCGAAGAGACTCGTTGAGATAGCCAAGGCCGAGGGCGCAGACGCTATCTGCCACGGCTGCACGGGCAAGGGCAACGATCAGGTGCGTTTCGAGCTTGCGATAAAGGCTTTCGCGCCCGATATGCAGATAATCGCTCCCTGGCGTATCTGGAACATCAAATCCCGTGAGGAGGAGATAGAATACGCCGAGGCTCACAATATCCCGCTCAAGATAAACCGTGAGACAAACTACTCGAAGGACAAGAACCTCTGGCACCTTTCGCACGAGGGTCTCGACCTTGAAGATCCCGCAAACGAGCCGCAGTACAACAAGCCCGGCTTCCTTGAGATCGGTCAGTCACCCGAACAGGCTCCCGACAAGCCGACCTATATCACAATAAGCTTTGAAAAGGGCGTTCCCGTTGCCGTTGACGGCGAGAAGATGGACGGCGTTACCATGATCGAGAAGCTCAACAAGATCGGCGGCGAAAACGGCGTCGGACTTGCGGATATTGTCGAGAACCGCCTTGTCGGCATGAAGTCAAGGGGCGTTTACGAGAATCCCGCAGGCTCCATTCTCTACAGGGCTCACGAAGTTCTCGAGACTCTGACCCTCGACAGGGACACCATGCACTACAAAGAGCAGGTCGCTCTGCGCTATGCCGAACTCGTCTATTTCGGTCAGTGGTTCACTCCCCTCAGGGAGGCTCTCGCCGCTTTCGTTGACAAGACTCAGGAGCGCGTCACCGGCGACGTCAAGCTCAAGCTCTACAAGGGCAACATAATAAACGCGGGCACCACCTCGCCCTATTCGCTCTACAGCGAAGCTTTCGCGACCTTTGACGAGGACGATGTCTACGATCAGAAGGACTCCGCAGGCTTCATCAACCTCTTCGGTCTGCCGATAAAGGTCAAGGCCATTCTCGACGCCGAGAGAGAGGCAAAGGCATGAAGCTCTGGGCGGGACGCTTCAGCAAAGAAGCCGATAAAAAGACCAACGATTTCAACTCCTCGATAAAAACGGACAGCCGCATGTTCAACGAGGATATCGACGGCAGCATCGCCCACGCATCGATGCTCGCCGCAAAAGGGATAATCTCCGAGGAGGACTGCAAGAAGATTCTTGCGGGACTCTCGGACATCCGAAACGACATTATCTCGGGCGAGCTGATGATAGACCCCGACGCCGAGGATATCCACACCTTTATCGAAGGCGAGCTTACCTCGAGAATCGGCGACGCAGGCAAAAGGCTCCACACCGGGCGCAGCAGAAACGACCAGGTTGCCGTTGACATAAGGCTCTATCTCAAAAAGGATGTGCCGCAGGTCACGGGGCTCATAAACGGACTTATTGACGCTCTCGACGGCAAGGCTAAAGAATACGCCCACTGTATCATGCCGGGCTACACGCATCTTCAGCGCGCTCAGCCGATAACCTTTGCGGCGCACATCGGCGCATATATCGAGATGCTCCGCCGCGACCTCGGACGCTTTGAGGACGCCGCGGGCAGGATGAACTACTCCCCGCTCGGCTCGGGTGCGCTCGCGGGAACGACATATCCCATCGACCGCGCCATGACCGCAAAGGCACTCGGGTTCGACGGCTATATGTCCAATACCCTTGACGGCGTATCGGACAGAGACTTCTGCCTCGAGCTGCTCAGCGCGTGCTCGATACTCATGGTTCACATCTCGCGCCTGTGCGAAGAGATAATCATGTGGTGCTCGTGGGAGTTCAAATTTGCTGAGCTTGACGATGCTTTTTCGACCGGTTCGAGCATCATGCCGCAGAAGAAGAACCCCGATCTCGCGGAGCTCGCGCGCGGCAAGGCGGGGCGCGTGATAGGCGACCTCTGCGGACTGCTCACGACGATGAAGGGTCTGCCGCTTGCATATAACAAAGATATGCAGGAGGACAAGGACGCAATTTTTGACGGCATGGACACAGTCAAGATGTGCCTGACGGCGCTGACTCCGATGATAGAGACGATGAAGATGATTCCCGAGAACATGAGAAAGGCGGCCGCCGGCGGATTCATAAATGCTACAGACTGCGCCGACTTCCTCGTTTCAAAGGGGCTGCCATTCCGCGATGCCTATAAAGCGACGGGCGAGCTCGTTGCACTTTGCATCAAAAAAGGCACGACGCTCGAGGAACTGCCGATAGACGAATACAAAAGCATCTGCCCACTTTTCGACGAGGGCGTGTACGACGCGATAAACCTCGAAAACTGCGTAACAAGACGCGGAATGTAAAAATTAAATCAACAGCCGGAGATTTGGTTCTTCGGCTGTTTTGTTTTTGTGCCGCTGATTCAAGCTCTTATTTCATACGGCACAAACCGACAATACTATGAGATTTTTGCAACCTTACATCATGCCCGGTGCGTCGAGTCGTCGCACCCTACAAGTACAAAAACAGACCGGGTCTCCCCGGTCTGCTGTTGTTTTTTTACTGTTTATGCGGGCTGAGGGAAGTATTTTCCGATAAGCTCCTGCAGCTGCTTTACCGCATCGGAATACCCCTGAGCGCCGACGCACTCATAGAGCGCATCGCTTATAAATTTGCTTATCGCCTCGCCGACCGCGCTCAGCTTCTCTTTATTCTCGTTCGGAGCCTCGCGCTCGCCGATTTTTATCAGTATATTTTCGAGCCTCTTCTGTGCGTGCTCTGTCGCCGCTGGGTCAACTACCGTATTTTCGAGCATCGCATTGCACTCTTCGAGCGCCGCGTCAAGCTCCGCCGCATCCTCGGGCGAGAGCGTGCTCCTGTCTATCTCCTGCGCCGGTTTCATCAGATTGTTCACTAAATCTTTCGTATTCCTGCCGATGTTGAACTGCGGGAACCTGTCGGGCATGGAATAGACATCCTTGAACTCATGATTAGTCAACAGCTCGGTCGCAAGCTTCATTATAACATCGTTCGAGCCGGTCTTTTCGTGATCCTGACCCTTGAAATAGAATGTGTAGTCCGGGAGCAGACCGACCGACGCATCAACAACGCCGTCGGGCGAGAGATGATTGTGCGCCGTGTTCTTGCAGTGAGTACCCTGCTGGATATAGCCCTCGTCGAGGGTCTCGCCTATCTTCGCGAACTTCGCGCCCATGGAGGTCGACTCCGCGTGGATTATTCCGTCCGCATTGCTCTTGTCGTATGAGGGCACCAGGCAGTAGAGCTGATAGTCATAGTCAACTATATCAAAGACTTCCGCTCCGGCGGCGCGCATCTTTTCGATATTCGCAAATCTGTTGACCTGCGCGCGGTGATATAATTCAACCTGCCTGCGCATCTCCGCATTCTCTTCTCCTGGCAGGACGCGCGATACTGCTTCGTCATAGTATGCCTCGGGCACGAGCGACCACATCGTGGTACAGTTGCGAAGAATAACATTCGTCAGCCCGTCAACCGTCGCGTCGAGCGTATCGAGCAAAATCTGCTTGGGCATCATTCTTATAACGGCGTTGAGCAGATAGCCCTCCGCTCCGCCGACAAGCTTCGGCAGCAGGTTCTTGTAGAGCATCTCGTCCGAGGTGCTGAGCTTGCCGAGATAGATATCGCCGACTATATTCGATCCGTCGAGCGCGGGGACGATATAAACCACGCGGTCGAGGCTAGGATAGAGCTCCGGATAGCGGTCGAACAGACTGTTTGCGATAGTGCCGCCAAGGCTTATTGCCACGACATTTATCTTGTCGTGACCCGTCTCACGCTTTATCTGACCGATGAAATTATAGAGTTCATCAGTTATCTCGCTGTTGTTGCCGAACGAATTGTAGGCGAAATAATAGAGATGATCCTCGCCTGCGACTTTCGAGAAACCGTCTATCGGCACATTGCCGTATATCTCTTCTTTGTCTTCGTCCGTGCATTTTGCAACGCTCTGCGGATATTTCTTGACTCTGACATCATAGACATTCTTGCCGTTCGAGTCAAAAGCGTTGACATAGAGAGTACCCTCGAGCGTCTTTCTGAATGACTCGACAAAGCCGTCGTCGCGCTGGGTGACGAGCATCTTGACTAGCGGCCAGAGAAGATTTTTTATAATATATTTAGTATTCGCGTATATCGGCCAGCCGGTTATCTGCTTGCCGTCCTCGTCGACTGCTATCTCGTCGTTCTCATATAGATAGGTCTTTGACTGGCCTATGCCATGGATAACGACCGTCGGGCTGTATTCGCAGGTTCCGCCGCATTCGGTCAGAGTGCCAGACTTTTTCGCCTTCGCGGGCTCTGTTTTTTCGCTTTTCTGAGTGAGCGCCGCAGCGAGTCCCGATTCGTCGGCGGACGACACGGTTTCATGCTTTGCGCCGCCGTAGGATGCGGCGGATATGCCGGTCGAGAAAACAATAGCCGCGCAGAGTATCAGCGCGGCTATTCTCCTGACTGACTTCATTTTAAAACACCGTCCTTTAAAAAGATACGGCGAACTCCGAAGATGGGGTTCGCCGTAAATAAAACTTCAGATCAGATAACGGAAGCTATGAATTTGATGAGGAACTTGATAACCACGCGGGCAACATCGGAATAGCCCTGGCTGCCTATCGTCTTGAGGGCGATGAGGCTGAGCACACAGCAGACCTTCTCGAGCGCATATGCCGCCTCGGAAGTCTCCTTTGCGGGCTCGCGCTGACCGAGTTCGACGAGGATATTCGTCAGTCTCTCTTTCGCGGCGTCTGCCTTTGCGGGATCGGCTATAGTCATATTGAGTGCGTCTTCGCCCTGCGCGATAGCGGCGTCAAGCTCGGCTATCTGCTCGGCACTCGGACGCTCCTCTGCGGGCATTTCGTCGATTTTTGCTCTGTAAGCCTTTGCATCGGGCAGGAGCCAGCGTCTTATTTCCTTCGTGCGGCAGGTGCCGTTATACTGCGGCCAGACATCGGGCTTTGAATGGACATCCTTGAGCTCGGAATCGGTGAACAGCGCGCAGGCGAGAGTCAGAACAACATCGTTGTTGCCCGCCTCGTGGTGCTGACCGATGAATATCCATGTGTTGTCCGGGAGGACTGCCGTGGAGGCGTCTATCGAGCCGTCAACGGACATATAGCCTCTCTTTGCGGGCTTGTAGCTGTCGGGCAGCTTCTGTCCGGGGGCGGCGCCTGTTGCTCCCATGGTGGTCGATGAGAGCTGGATAATACCGTCGGAATTGGTATTGAGCGCACTCTTGATGATGCTGAAGTAGCTGTATTCGATATCACCGAAAGCGAGGTTCGCGCCGGCTATTGAGTCTATCTTAACGCCCGCCGCGTGAGCCGCGAGGACATTCTTTCTGAGGTTGAGCTGAGCCTGATGATAGCGGTCGGTCTTCGCCTTGAGGACTGCGTGATCCTTGTCAGTCAGATACTTTTCGCAGAGAGCGTCATATCTGTCGGACGGGACGAGCGCCCAGAACTGCGGGCAGTTTACGAGCAGAGTCTCGGAAAGACCGTCCATAGCGGCGGTCAGGGTGTCTCTGAACACCTGACGCGGGATTATTCTGATAACAAGATTGAGAAGATAGCCGAGGGAGGCGGTGTCGCTGCCCTCCGCGATTATTCTCGGGATATACTCATGATAGAGGAACTCGTCGTCGATTCTGAAGCCTGCTTCGCCTCTGGTGAGGAAGTCGGCGATTATCTCGGAGCCGTCGGTCGCGGCAACGGCGTTGACGACCTGGTTGATATCCTTGTAGCCGTAAGCGTCAAGATATGCGGTGAAGATAGTTCCGCCGAGGCTGACGTTGAGGAGATTTACCTTGTCGTGTCCGGTCGCCTTCTTGACCTGCTGGATATATTCGTTGAGGTTCGCGGCGGAGTCCATGGGGCTGCCGACGAGATTGAAGGTGAAGAAATAGACATGATCCTCGCCGATGATATTTGTCAGCTTCTGCATGGGGATCATTCTGTATGCCCAGTCTCTCGTGTCCTTATCCATATCGGCGAGAGAACCGTATTTCTCGGTCTTGAGGTTGTTTATCGGGTTGCCCTCATTGTCGCACTTCTGGATGGAGAAGAGGTCGCAGACGGTCTCATAGACTGCCTTGGGGAAGCCGCTGTCCGTCTGGGTGGCGAGCATTTTTACAAGAGGCCACGCGAGCTTTTTGAGGATGACGGTGACAAGGTTATCCGTATCAAGGATAAGCAGCGTTCCGCCTATGCGTTTGCCGTCCTTGTTGAGCACGGGCTCGTCGTTCTCGTCATAGAGATATGTGGGCGAATGGTTGATGCCGGGGACCACCACGACGGGCGCATGTCCGCAGTCGCCGTTATGGCAGTTTGCATGGGTTCCGCTCTCTTCTGCGGCGTCGGCAAGCGTATCGACAGCCTTTGCTATCGACGCATCGGACGATGCGGATGCGGGGGCTGCGGAGGCGCAGGTAAACGCCGAGAAAGCCATGATGAGCGCGAGCACAAGGGCTACGGTCGATTTAATCTTCTTCATAGTTTTTCTCCTGTTCTTGATATGTATTGTCTTATTTCTTATAATCGGCAAACTGAGGGTGTTCGGGCATGGTGAACACGTCTATCGGCTCATCGGAAGAGGCTATCTTCGCAACGAGGTCGAGCAGATTTTTATTCTCGGCGGCCTGTTCGTGCTCCATATTATAATAGAACCATGTCCTGTCCGGCACGGCGGCAGACGCCGCATTGATATCCGAGTGTGGGGATATGAAATCAACGGGTTCGCCGCGCCCCGGGCTGAGCGTCCGTCCGGGCGGCGCACACTGCGCGCCCATCGACGCCGAATATGTCGGGACTATTGTATCTGAAGTCAGACTGTCGGATGCCGCTATCGGCGCTAACCGCTTGCCGCAGCCGCAGATATTATAAAATTCAACCGAGCGCTCCTGTTCGCGCCGGACTAGTTCTTTTATATTCCGCCTGACCCGCCAGTGGCGGTCGGTCACGGCGCGCATCGCATCATGCGCGGAGTCGCCGAGATATTTGTCGCGAAGCGCGGGATAGCGCTCCGAGGGGATTATTCCCCACATCGCAGAGCTGTTGACAACAACGCTCTCACACGCCGCGCGAACCAATGCTCTGACTGCGCCGTCCGCGACTTTCTTTGGCATCATATGCATCAGTTTAGATATTTTTTCCGCCTCGCGCCGGCTCAGAAGCATTTCGAGCAGCGCGTCGCAGTCGTCCGTATTGATATCCCCTGCGACGAGGTCGGCGGCGATATCCGAGCCGTCATACGCCGGGACAACGCCGATAACGCGCTTGACATCCTGATCCGCGCCGTACAGCTCGAAGTACATCTCCGCTACGGTCGCGCCCATGCTCACGGGAATCAGATCGACCTTTTCGCACTGCCTCTGTTCTTTGACCATCGCGATAAATTCGCGCAGCAGACGGGCATTTTCGTCCGCCCTGCCGAAAATATCATACGCGAAGAAATAAAGATTCTCTTCGCCGATAATATCCGCGAGCGCATTGAGGGGCACCATCTTATATATGTATCTCTTCTCGCCTGCGGTGCATTCGCCGACGGGACGATAATAGCCGACAACCTCGGCTCTGACTTTTCTCATGGAGTCGGGCGTGCAGCTGAGCGGTTCGAGCATCGTGCGCACTGCCTTGTCGAGCGCCGCAGTAAAGCCGCAGTCGCGCCGAAGAAGCATCATCCGCGCGGCGGACGGGGCGACCGACTTGACGAGCGCGTCTATATCCGGATCGAACGGCCAGAGATTGCGGATCTTTTCGCCGTTTTCGTCCGTCTCTATCACCCGCGACTGCCCTATGCCCGGTATTATTATGCACGGACGGTATCCGCGCGCTGATTCTGAGTTCATGTGAGTTTCCGCCGTTCTCATTAGGTACAAAATATGATAGCATACATTTGGGTAAATTTCAATAGAAATAAGTCTTTGACGGATAAATATTTATTAATACTTGCTGAGAAAAGATTGACATATCACGCCGTTTTTGCTAAATTTATAACCGGAACAGCAGTAAACCGGAGGTCGTTTATGCAGTATATCGAAATTTTTAAAAAGGCTATATTATTAATGCGCCGCCTTGCAGCTCTCACGCTCGCGGCGTTCATGACTTTTCTCTCCGTCCTGACTCTCGGGATCGACGCGTTCTCTGCGGGCAAGAGGCATCCCGAGGTGTCAAAAGTCAATGTATTGCTCATCGGCGCGGCAGAGCGCTCGCAGGGCATCACGACGGACGGGAAATATTATTATTTCAGCTCGAAATGGGGACTGACGAAATCCGAGCTTGACGGCAAGACCCGCGTCAAATCGAACCCGCTCGCCATTCCGCAGCAGCTTAAGGACGACTACGGCCTCGCGCACATCGGCGGCATCAGCTACTCAAAAGCCGACAACTGCATCTACGCCGGGCTCGAGGACAGCAAGGTCTGGAAATATCCAGTTGTCGCGGTATACGACGCGGACACGCTGAAATTCACCGGCAGATATTATATTCTCGACAACACCCGTCACACGCGCGGACTGCCGTGGGTCGCGGTCGACAACGACAATGGGCTGCTCATCGCCCTCGACCATTCAAAGAACGCAAACGAGCTGATTTTCTATAACATATCGGACAATATGAAATATGTCAAAACGGTGAAGCTCAGCGAGACGGTCAGGCGCATTCAGGGCGCGGAGATGTACAAAGGCATGCTCTACGCCGCGACAAACGACGACACTCAGGCAATATATAAAATCGATCCCGTCAGCGGCGAGGTTTCAAAATATTTCGACCGCAACCTGACCAAAGGCAGCGAGGGCGAGGGCATCACGGTGCTCGAGACTGAGGACGGCGCAGTGTTCCACGCGATAGACATGGGTCCGCTGTTCATCAATGCCTTCATCCGCAACTACGCGCCGGTTGAAGAGGGATAAATAAAAAGCCGAACATTATATAAAAAAAGTGCAGCCCGGTTATCCCGCAGCTGCACTTTTAGCTTTTTATTTAATACACGACCGCATCGTCGGCGGTAAAGCCGCCGAGCGAATTTTCTTTCACCTGGATACACACAAAAGTTATCCCGGAATCCGCCGCGGCAGCAAATATTTTATAGTGCCCGCGATGGTGCTGATAGTCGCGGCGTTTGCCGTCGGCAAAAAGGTAGAGGACAGGGAGGGCAAAAAGATATGACGGAAATTCAGTCGGCCATAACAATAGGCGCAGTGGTTCTGGGCACGATGGCGACAAGATTTCTTCCGTTTTTAGTGTTCCCCAAGGGCAAGACTCCGCCGAAATTCGTTCAGTATCTCGGCAAGGTGCTCCCCTGCGCCGCCATCGGTCTGCTGGTCGTTTATTGCTTCAAAGACGTCGCCTCAAGCGGAACCTAGGCATACCGGAGATTCTGTCGGTGCTGCTGATAATTGTACTGCACAAATGGAAGAAGAACACGCTGCTGAGCATCGGCGGCACGGCGCTCTATATGCTGCTCGTGCAGACGGTGTTCAAATAATCAGGTGCGCCACTGATATTTTTGAAGATCGACTCTGCCGGATTCATCAAATTCCACGCCCTCCTCTTCAAGGAGGGTCTTTTGCATATCCTCGCCGCCGAACGCGAACGCGGAGGAAGTCTCGCCCAGGCGGTTTACTACCCTGTGGCACGGAATAACGCCCGGCTCAGGGTTGACATGCAGAGCATAGCCGACGACGCGCGACCAGCGCGGATTGCCGGCGAGAGTCGCTATCTGCCCGTAAGTCGCAACGCAGCCGCGCGGGATTTTTCGTACAACATCGTATATCAATTCGAATGTGGTTTTCATCTCAATCACCCGAAATTATTTTAACTCATTCTACGGCTGAAATGCAATAAAAAAAGACGATGACAGCAAAAGCTGTTACCGCCTCTGAAAAGAAAACAGCCTTCCTATTGGAAAGCTGAATTCACAAATGTCGGCGTCGACTTATCTTCCCGGGAGGCTGCCCTCCGAGTATTGTCAGCACGAGTGAGCTTAACTACCGTGTTCGGAATGGGAACGGGTGGACCCTCATCGTTATAGGCACCGACTTCGGAGCGATTTTTGTATGACCGCTCTCTCAAGTGCTCGACTATAATACAACATCCCACGACAAAAGTCAAGGGCTTTTTTCAAACTTTTTTAAAAAATCTTAAACTTTTTTGCACACCTCTGTTATCTCGCCGATATAAATACGGTGATAGTCGCCGTTATGATAGTTTTTCTCTATCTCGGGCGCCAAAAACTTTGACGGATCCATATCCGCAAAGGCTATCTTTTTGCAGGCTATAATTAAATTCGCCTCTTCAAACGCCACGCTCCCGCCAAGCTCTACAGCACTCAAGTTGCACTCTTTAGCCTTGTCATAGTCGCGCCCGCTCTTTGCGCCGCAGAAAGAGAGCGCCTTTTTATATTCGCCGCTAAAAAACGAAAGCGTAAAATCGCCGTACTTCTCCATGAATTCATATGTGTATCTCTGCGGGCGCACGAAAACCGCGACAACATCCTTGCCCCAAAGCTCGCCTATCATGCCCCAGCTGACGGTCATGGTATTATAATCACCCGCTTTGCCGGCGGTCAGCAGCGCCCAATCGTCCCTGATAAGGCGCGTAAAACTGTCTTTTATATCGTAGATATCAATTTTTTCAAAGCTCATGGCAAATACCCCTTTTCTCGCTTGATTCTTCTCTGTAATTGACCGAAGTTTAGAAATATGTTATACTTATGTTATAATTACAAATAATAGAAATTCAATTAACATAAACGGCGCGTTCAGAAAAATCTGCGGTTCCCGCACATATATTATATGCCGCTTTTTGCGCAATGCAAGATTTTTCTTTGCGGCGCCGGATGAAAGAGAAAGGAATTGATGTTATGCCGGAGCAGAACATACCGGAGATCAAGGGAAGTCTCAGAGACTTCATGCTCAAAGTTCCCGAGCCGATTTATCGCTGCAGCGGAATCAAAATACTCGGCAGACGGATCAAGTCGGTGCTTTTTTCAACCGACGCGAGCATCATCAGAAACACTAACGCGGACGCGGTCATCGCAGTCTATCCGTTCACCCCTCAGCCCGTGATAACCCAGGCTGTCATGGTGGCGGCGGACGTGCCGGTCTTTGTCGGAGTCGGCGGAGGACTGACGCAGGGTCACAGAGTCGTCAACCTCGCCCTGCACGCCGAGTTTCAGGGCGCGATAGGTGTTGTCGTCAACGCACCGACGAGAAACGAGACGATAAAAGAGCTGCACAGAACTATAGACGTGCCGATAGTTGTCACCGTGCTCAGCGAGGACGAGGACATTCAGGGACGCATCGACGCGGGCGTCAGCATCCTGAACATATCCGCAGCCGGCAGAACGCCGCAGGTCGTGCGCAGCATCAGGGAGCGTTTCCCGGATATCCCGATAATCGCGACAGGCGGTCCGACGGAGGAGAGCATAATCGCCACCGTCGAAGCGGGAGCGAACGCAATAACCTGGACTCCCCCGTCAAACGGCGATGTGTTCAAAGACATTATGGACAAGTACCGTCACGGCGAACCCCACCCGGATTTTTAATCGAATCAGCCGCCCGGAGATATACTCCGAGCGGCTTTTTTCACATGACTCAGTACAACTAAAATAAACCGCCGTCGGAACTGTGAACTGCACCCCATTTGTTAGACAAAGTGATATAATGTCTAACAAGAGGGGTG
>OGYY01001385.1_pt1 | contig 21320 bp, 18 predicted proteins | sample 1576671 | NCBI WGS metagenome assembly OGYY01 (sample SAMEA3541593, study PRJEB24748) | human gut metagenome | biome: human gut; feature: human-associated habitat; material: faeces | place: China | collected 2012 | reverse complement strand
GTCAAGCTGGCCGGGGCGGCGGTTATCATACTAATTGCTTTTCCCTGGAGCCGCCTGTCGGCATACATAAAACAAATGGCCGTCTTCTTTATTGTTTCCACAGTATTTGCCGGCGTATCCTTTGGGCTGTGGATCGCGTTCGACCCGCAGGGGATGGCGGTCATCAACGGGGTGGTGTATTACGATGTACCGCCTCTACTGCTGGTGGTATTCAGCGTAGTCAGTTATACGCTGCTTCGCCTGTATGACCGTTTTACCCGTAAAAAAGCGCCCCATCAGGGAATCTATCGCCTGAAGATCGACGGTGGAGCGGGACTGACGGAACTGAACGCACTTTATGATACCGGACACCATGTGACCGAACAGTTTTCGGGCAGTCCGGTGGTGATTGTCCGTTACGAGGCGCTGGAATCCTGCCTGCCGTCCAATCTGCGCGAATCGCTGCTGTTGCTGATGGACGGCAAAGGCGACGACCTGTCCTCCCATGCGGCCCTGAAAAACCGCCTGCGCCTGATTCCGTTCCAGTCCATGGGCGGCGGCGGATTCCTGCCCGCGTTTCGTCCGGTGAACATGACGCTGTCTGATAAAGAAGGACATACCGCCGATATCGGCGGTGCTTACATCGCGGTCAGCCGACAGCTGAAAGGCCGCGAGTATGAAGCGCTGATCGGCAGCGATATCACGGATTTGCTGATTACTAAACAAGGGGGAACCTCTCATGATTATACCTGTACGGCGGGATAAAGGCCGGCACTGGCTGCGGAGCATCCGCCTGTGGCTGAGGAGGCTGTGGTACGGTGAGGCGGATGAAGTTTATTATATAAACGGCTCCACCGCGTTGCCGCCACCGCTGACCGCGGAAGAGGAGGCGCAGGCGCTGGAACGGATTGAGCAGGGGGACGCGCAAGCCCGTGATTTACTGATTACCCATAATTTACGCCTGGTCGTGTATATTGCCCGCAAATTTGAAAGCTCGGGCGTGGGGATCGAGGATTTGATCTCCATTGGCACGATTGGACTGATTAAAGCGGTCAATACATTTTGTCCGTCTCGTAAAATCAAGCTGGCGACCTATTCTTCCCGCTGCATCGAGAACGAAATCCTCATGCATCTGCGGAAAAATACGCAGCTGCGCAATGAGATGTCCATTGAGGAGCCGCTCAACGTCGACTGGGATGGAAATGAACTGCTGCTATCCGATATTCTGGGCAGTGATCCGGATATCGTCAATCGGGGAATCGAGCAGGAAGCAGAGCGGGATCTGCTGCTGGAGTGCGTGTCCCACCTATCCCCGCGGGAGCAGACCATCATGAAGCTGCGCTTCGGCATCGGCGGTAATCGCGAGCACACCCAAAAGGAGGTGGCGGATCTGCTGGGCATCTCCCAGTCCTATATTTCCCGGCTGGAAAAGAAAATTATCCGCCGCCTGAAAAAGGACATAGAACGGGTACTGTAAAAAGACTATCCCCGCCGGGGAATAAAAACAGCCGAGAGCGATCATCCGACATCGCTCCCGGCTGTTTTGTCGTATTCCCGCCGTATCCGGCAAACCGTTTCAATGGCTTCACGGCTTTTAACACGGGGAGCGGTTTCCACGCCTGTGAGAATATCCACCCCATAAGGATGCAGCGCCGCCAGCCTATCCGCCAGATTCTGCGGAGTCAGCCCGCCGGCCAGCATCACCGGCTTTCGGGAGAGAAGAGCCGCCTGCTGATAAAGCGCGGCGTCGATCTGCCCGGATGCGGCCGGGGAGGAGGGGGCGCGGGAATCGATCAGCAGCATGGAAACCGCGGTATCGTTTAAAAAGGCGACTGCGGTTTTAAGCGAGGGTACGCCCTCCAGTTCACAAAGACCGTCCGGGCGGACAGGCAGCGCTTTCACGGTTTCAATGCCACGTTCGGCCAGTGCATCGGCCAGCGCCGCTGTATCCGTCAGCGATTCCCCGCCGTGCAGTTGAATCATATCCGGCTGGAGCGTGTCCGCCAATGACAGGATGTGAACGATGGAACCGCCGGTAACCAAACAGCTTTTGGCCGGCTTTTCGACATACGGCAGCAGGGAGGCGGCCTCCCTGCTGGTCAGGTTCCAAGGCACAGAGCGGGGATACTCCGCCACCAGCCCGATGATATCCGTCCCGGCCCGGCAGCAAAACCGGATATCGTCGCCGTTCGTCATCCCGCAGAGCTTGAGCCGCGTCATGGCGCGGCCTCCGCGAACCGGCGGTACGCGGCCTGTATATCCTCCGCCCGCAGCAGGGCGGTGCCGATGAGTACCGCATCCGCGCCGCTGCGCAGGGCCCGCCGTACGTCATCCGGCGTGTACAGACCGCTTTCGCTGACAAGCAGACCGCCGCGCCGGTCGGTAAAGGCCAATGCTTCGGTGGCCGCCACGCCGCCATCATCCTTTTCCAAACGGGTAATGTCCCGGTTGTTGATCCCGACCAGCGTCGCGCCCAGCTGTTGGGCGCTTTCCATTTCCGACGCCGTATGCGTCTCCACCAGCGGTTCCAGCCCAAGGGACAACGCTATTTTATATAAGTTGAGCAATTCCTGCGCGGTGTGCATGGAAACAATCAGCAGGATAGCGGCCGCTCCCGCCGCCGCGGTTTCTTCCAGATCGCGCCGGGAGCGGATAAAATCCTTGCGTAACACCGGCAGCCCGGTGGCGCGTACCACGTCCCGCAGCAGTGACAGCGAGCCGTGGAAGTGTTCCGGCTCGGTGACGACCGACAGAGCCGGTGCGCCCGCTTTCTTCAGGGCGCGGGCGATCTCCGTGGCGTCCCGTCCTCGGAATAAATCGCCTTCTTTGGGGGAAAACGGCTTCAGATCGGCAATCACCGGGACAAAACCCTCAGCGGCACGGACTTTCAAGGCGGCAGAAAATGAGCCGCTCATACCGCCGATTCCCCGAAGGAATGGGAGGCTTCTCCCAGCTCACGCAGCTTTTTCTCCGCGGCGCCGCTGTCGATCAGCTCCGCCGCCAGCCGGACGCCCTCTTTCAGGCTGTCCGCCCGTTTGCCGATATATAAGGCGCCGGCGGCGTTCATCAATACCGCGGCCCGCCGCGGCCCGGTCAGCTTGCCGGAGAATACGTCACGGATACACTGGGCATTGACCTCGGGCGTACCGGTTTTGATGTCCTCCAACGTGCAGCGGGTCAGTCCCAGTTCCTCCGGGGTGATCTCGTATTCGCGTATGCTGCCTGCGTGCAGTTCATGGATGCGGGTGGGCCCCATCAGGGAAATCTCATCCAGTCCGTCCATGCCATGGACGAACAAAGCGTCGCTGTATCCAAGGCTCTTTGCCACGGTGGACACGGTTTCCAGCAGTTCCGGTTTATAGACGCCGAGCACATGGCGGGCGGCAAAGGCCGGGTTGATCAGCGGCCCGATGATGGTGTAAAAGATGGTTTTAATGCCGAGATCCTGTTCGGGCGGCAGCACTTTACACATCACCGGATGGAACAGGGGCGCGTATAAAAAGGCGATGCCAATCTGCTCGATCATGGCTTCCACCGCCTCCGGTGACAGTTGGATATTGACGCCCAGCGCCTCCAGTACATCGGCGCTGCCCGACAGGCTGGAGATGGAGCGACTGCCGTGCTTGGCAATGGGAATTCCTGCGGCGGCGGCGACAATGGCGGTGGCGGTGGAAATATTGAACGTGCTCAGTCCTCCGCCGGTGCCGCAGGTATCCATCAGCGGTTCGGACACATGCGGGTTCAGCCGCACGCAGTTGGCCCGCATTGCCTTGGCTATGGCGGCAGTCTCCCGCAGGGTGGGGGATTTCATCAGCAGCGCCACCTGAAAACCGCCGATCTGCACATCGCTGATCTCGTCCCGGTTGATGGCGGCAATCAGCGCGGAAATTTCATCTGCGGTCAATTCCTGGTGGGTGGTCAGTTTGGACAGGATTTCTTTATACACAAAAAGCCCTTCTTTCGTCTATTCAGCGGCCGCAAGGGCCTGTTTCATGGCGGTGACGTAGTCGCGGACATAGGGGACGCTCTCGGTGCCGTATTCGGCAGCCAGCCGCACGATGGCGCTGCCCACGATCACGCCATCCCCCATACCGCCTATCCGGCGGGCCTGTTCCGGGGTGGAGATACCGAATCCAATGGCGCAGGGGACGGACGATACGGCTTTGGCTTGGTTTATTACGTCGCGGATGGCGTCATCAATTTCCGAACGGATGCCGGTTACGCCCAGCGAGGACACACAATAGAGGAAGCCCTCCGCTTCCCGCGCGATGGCGGCGGCCCGCCGCCCAGAGGTGGGCGATACCATGGATATCCAGTCGATGCCATGGCGTCGGCAGGCCGGGGCAAACAGGTCTTTTTCCTCAAAGGGCACGTCCGGCACGATCACTCCGTCGATCCCGGCCTGCCGGCATCGTTCCATAAAGCGGTCGGTACCATAGGCGAAAATGGGGTTGGCATAGGTCATGAACAACAGCGGAATGGATACTTTTTCCCGTACCCGCTCCACCATGGAAAAGAGGGCGTCTACCGTCACGCCGCCCCGCAGCGCGCGTTCGCTGGCCGCCTGGATCACCGGCCCCTCGGCGATAGGATCGGAAAAGGGAATCCCGATTTCCACCATATCCGCACCGGATTCGGCCATCGCCTCGATCAGGCGGGCGGTGGTGTCTATGTCGGGATCGCCACCGGTGACAAAGCCGATAAAGGCCTTGCCGTTTTGAAACGCGTCAGAAATTTTACTCATCGATAGCCACTCCTTTGTACCGGGCGATGGCCGCCACGTCTTTGTCACCACGCCCGGAGACGTTGACCACCAGAATTTGGTCAGTCCGCATCTGCGGGGCCAGCTGCATGGCGTGGGCCACCGCGTGGGCGCTTTCAATGGCGGGGATAATCCCCTCGATTCGGGACAGGTATTCAAAAGCCGCCACCGCTTCGTCGTCGGTCACGGCGACATACTGCGCGCGGCCCTCCTTGTACAGCATGGCGTGTTCCGGGCCGATGCCGGGATAGTCCAGCCCCGCCGAGATGGAGTAGACCGGCGCGATCTGGCCATAATCGTCCTGGCAGAACAGGGATTTCATCCCGTGAAAAATTCCCGGTTTGCCGGTAGCCAGCGTGGCGGCGGTTTGCGCCGTATCCACGCCACGACCGGCGGCTTCGCAGCCGATCAGGCGGACGGAGGGATCGCCGATAAAGTCGTAAAACGCGCCCATAGCGTTGCTCCCGCCTCCCACGCAAGCCAGTACCGCGTCGGGCAGCCGGCCCTCAGCCTGCCGGATCTGCTCCTTGATTTCTCTGGAGATGACGGCCTGGAAATCGCGGACGATGGTGGGGAAGGGATGGGGGCCCATGACGGAGCCCAGGCAGTAGTGGGTGTCGTCGATGCGGCTCACCCATTCCCGCATGGTTTCGTTGACCGCATCCTTGAGGGTGCGGGTCCCGGAGGTGACGGGGTGGACGCGGGCGCCCAGCAACTCCATGCGGAACACATTGAGTGCCTGCCGTTTCGTGTCCTCCTCGCCCATAAAGATGTCGCATTCCATGTTCATCAGCGCGGCGGCGGTGGCGGTGGCTACCCCGTGCTGTCCGGCGCCGGTTTCGGCGATGACACGGGTTTTGCCCATCTTTTTGGCCAGCAGCGCCTGGCCGAGTACATTGTTGATTTTGTGGGAGCCGGTGTGATTGAGATCCTCCCGCTTGAGATAGATTTTCGCTCCGCCCAAATCGCGGGTCATGCGTTCGGCGTAATAAAGCAGCGACGGCCGTCCCGCATACTGCATGAGCAAGTCGCGCAGCTCATGCTGAAATGCGGCATCCTCTTTATAATGGGTATAGGCCAGCTCCAGCTCCTGCAGCGCCTGCATCATGGTTTCCGGCGCAAACTGGCCGCCGAACTCGCCAAACATGCCTTTTTTCATGTAATTGCCTCCTTTGGAAAATAAAAAAAGCTTTTGTCCTAAAACAATAGGACAAAAGCTAAAACTTCTGCGGTACCACCTACATTGACGCCCCAAAGCGCCCCCTCTGCACGTACATACATACGCGTTCCTGTGATAACGGACGGAAACCCCGTTGAACATTACTCAGCGCCACTGCGCCTTTCTTTTCACCCTCCTGAATCCATTCCATGCCGTGATGACTGCGGCGATCGCACCCTCCGCCGCTCTCTGGGAGTATCCAAACCGGTATGTACTCGTTTCATTCAATGGTTTGTCTATTAAATTTTGCTTTATTGTACTGCGAATATTTGGCTTTGTCAAGTAGGAATTCTTAAAAGTGACAGGCATCTAAACATTGGAAAAAGGCTGGAATGCGGAACGTGTTGTTTTTTACCACAATATGTCGTATAATACGAACATACTTTATGCAGCCGGTTATACGGCTGTGGGGGAGGCTTTCCTGTGATTATAGCCGATTTACATATCCATTCCCGGTTTTCCCGGGCGACCAGCCGCGAAGGGGACGCGCCCCATCTGGATGCGTGGGCCCGCCGAAAGGGGATTGGTCTCGTTGGCACCGGGGATTTTACCCATCCGGCCTGGCGGCAGGAACTGGCTGAGCATCTGGTCCCGGCAGAGGACGGCCTCTATCGCCTGAAAGACGATCTGCGGCTGGAAACTGAGGTGGCGGGCGGCGGCGATTCGCCCCGGTTCGTGCTCTCGGCGGAGATCAGCTGCATTTATAAAAAGAACGACCGGGTGCGGAAAGTGCACAACGTCATCCTGCTGCCCGGACTGGAAGAGGCGGAGGCTCTGTCCCACCGGCTTGAGGCCATTGGCAACGTGCATTCCGACGGACGGCCCATTTTGGGACTGGACAGCCGGGACCTGTTGGAAATCACTCTGGATGTCTGTCCGGAAGCTATATTCATCCCGGCTCACATCTGGACGCCGCACTTTTCCCTGTTCGGCGCTTTTTCCGGATTTGACACGATCGAGGAATGCTTTGGGGATTTGACGCCGCATATCCGCGCGCTCGAGACGGGCCTGTCATCCGACCCGCCTATGAACTGGCGTATTTCCATGCTGGATGGCTATACCCTCGTGTCCCATTCCGACGCGCATTCCCCGTCCAAATTGGGCCGGGAGGCCGACCTGATGGATATTGATTTGTCCTATGCGCATATGAAACAGGCCATCGAAACGGGAGAGGGCTTTGAGGGAACCGTGGAGTTTTTTCCGGAAGAGGGCAAATATCATTTGGACGGCCACCGAAATTGCCGTCTCAGCTTATGGCCGGAGGAAACAAAGGCATACGGCGGGAAATGCCCGGTTTGCGGCCGCAAAATCACCATTGGCGTGCAGCATCGGGTGGAGGAACTGGCCGACCGGCCCGAGGGGTTTATTCCCGAAGGAGCCAAACGGTTTGAAAGCCTGATGCCCTTACAGGAGGCGATCGCCTCCTGTGCCGGAATATCTGCCTCCGGAAAAAAGGCAGAGGGCATGTATTATGACCTGCTGCGTACCCTTGGCCCGGAATTTACCATCCTGCGGGATTTGCCGCTGGAGGAAATTGAGCAAAAGGCTGGGGCGCTGCTGGCGGAAGGAATTGGCCGCCTGCGGCGGGGCGAAGTGGAGCGTACCGCTGGCTACGATGGGGAATACGGTCACATTTCGCTGTTCCGGCCAGAGGAACGGGAACGGCTGAAAGGACAGATGTCGCTTTTCGGGGCCGAAGCCGTTCCGGTAAAATCTCGCGCTAAGCCGGCGGCGGTGAAACCGGCCGAACTAAAGGTGGATACGGCTAACGAAGGGGCCCCAGCGCTGCCTGCCCTCAACGAGGAACAGCGACTGGCGGTGGAGGCGGAGGAAGCCGTCGTTATGGTGGTTGCCGGGCCGGGTACCGGAAAAACGGCGACGCTGGTCTCCCGCATTGCCTATTTGATAGAGGAAAAGAAAGTGCGCCCCCGTGATATTACGGCTGTGACCTTTACCAATCAGGCAGCGGCTGAAATGCGGGATCGTCTCGAAAAACGGCTGGGGAAGCGGGCTGTCCGCCCCATGACGATCGGTACCTTCCACGCCATTTGTCTGGCGCAGGAAACCCTGGCCGGACATGCGCCGGCCTTGATCGGTGAACCGGAGGCGCGGGCACTGGCGGATACCGTACTTAAGGAATATACGCTCAAGCTGCCGGCCGGCCGGTTTTTGCAGGCGGTCTCCCGCCGCAAAAACAGGATGGATAGTGGCGAACCATCGGTACCGGATAGCGCCTATGACCGCTACAACGAGCAGCTCGCGCAATGGGGTGTGCTCGATTTCGACGACCTGCTGCTGCGGGCGCTGGAGGATACAGGAGAGCGGGCGTTCCCTTATCTGCTGGTAGATGAGTTTCAGGATATCAACGCCGTGCAGTATCGGCTCATTAAAAAATGGGCGGCCGCCTCCCACAGCCTGTTTGTTATAGGCGACCCCGATCAGTCCATCTATGGATTCCGGGGAGCGGATGCCGCCTGCTTCGACCGGCTGGCCGCCTCCTATCCAGAGGCCCGTGTTATCCGGCTGGTACATAATTACCGTTCCACTCCGGAAATCCTGGGCAGCGCCCTTGCCGCGATTCAGCCGAATGGGGGAGAACCGCGCCGGCTGCGGGCGGAGGCGGCACACGGGTGTCCGGTACGGCTCCTGACGGCGGAAACCGACTTCGCCGAGGCGGTATTCGTAGCCAAGGAAATTGCCCGCATGGCCGGCGGTATGGACATGCTGGAGGCCCACCGGATGGCGGGAGAGGAAAACCCGGTGCGGTCCTTTTCCGATATAGCGGTTCTCTGCCGCACCAACCGGCAGTTGGATTTGCTGGAAAAATGCCTGCGCCGGGACAGCATTCCCTGCATTATTGCCGCGCGGGAGGATTACCTGTCCGCCGACGAGGTGCGGGGTGTCCTCGGCTTCTTTACATGGCTGTGCGTTCGGACGGATGTGTCTGCCCTGAGAGCGGCGCTGACCTGGCTTTTCCGCTGCCCGGCCGACCTGCTGGAACGGGTGGAGGCCTTTGCCGCGGAAACACGCGAGTTGGATGACTGGCGCGCCGCTTTCGGCGGGTTTTATGAGCTGGGCCGCTGGCTCGATAGGGCGGAGGCCTACGCTCCGCGGGTGGAAAAAGAAAATCCGCGCCGTCTGCTCGAGCAGCTCATCGCGGATTTGCGGCTGCCGCTGACTCCGCCGCTTGAAAAGCTGCTGAATGCGGCGGTATTTCATAGCCGCATGCCCGCTTTCCTACAGAATTTGCTGCTGGGAGAGGAGGGGGATCTCCGCCGCGCCGCCCAGAAAAACTATACGGCGGGGGCGGTGCGCCTGATGACGCTGCACGCCTCCAAGGGACTGGAATTTCCGGTTGTGTTCCTCTGTGGTGTAAAGGCCGGCGTGATTCCTTACGAATCCAAAAAACATCCCGCTGACACGGCGGAGGAACGGCGGCTTTTTTATGTGGGCATGACCCGTGCGCGTGAGGAACTGGTTTTAATGACCGCGCCGGAACCGTCGGTTTTCCTGAAGGATCTGCCGGAGGATTCCCTGGAAACCGGCCGGGTGACAACGGCCGGCAAGCCGGCCGCCACGTTTGAACAGACCAGTTTGTTTGTGTAATATAGAAAGCGAACGTTCCTGTTGGAACGTTCGCTTTTTGGCATACCCGCCGCGCCTCTCAGCCGGTATTTGTCTACCTCTTGGCCGGTAAAATGTACCGCCTGCCGGAAAAGCCTTTTCAAAACCGCTTCTATACCCTATAATGCAACGAGAGGGAGGTGATGGGGTGAAGGTTCGCATCGAGCTGCTCGACGACGGATCGGAGGATGAGGTGCTTATCCGCTGCGGCCGTGTGGATGACACGGTTCAGAAAATTCAGCAGTTTATTAAGGATCAGACAGTGCAACAAGCGTCATTCACCTTTTACAAAGATAACCAGGAATTCTATTTTCCGGTGGACCGCGTCCTGTTTTTTGAAACCGAAGGGGAATATGTCTATGCGCACACGGAAAAAGATTCTTTTCGCATCAAACTCCGCCTGTATGAGCTGGAGGAAACGCTGCCCGAACACTTTATCCGCTCCTCAAAATCGACGATTATAAACAGCCGGCAGGTATATTCCATAACTAAAAATCTAACGGCATCCAGTTTGGTGGCTTTCAAAAACACGCACAAGCATGTCTATGTGTCCCGTCATTATTACCAGCCGCTGCGGCGGCTTATGAGAAAGGAATTATAGGTATGAGACATCAAAAATGGTTTTGGGGCGTATTCTTTATCTTGTCGGCGGTTTTTGTGATCGCCAGCCAGGTGACGGATTTTATGAAGATCGGTCTCTGGAGCATTTTGGGCGCCATTTTACTGCTGGCAGTGATGATCCACAGCATCGCCCACCGCAATTTTTTCGGTATATTTGTCCCGCTTGTTTTGCTTTACGGTATATTCTGGCAACCCCTTGGCCTTATCCATATATCCATTTGGGTTCTGCTGGCGGCGGCTGTGCTGGCCAGTATCGGTTTCCATTTTATTTTTCGGAATCGCCCTCCGCAATGGTGGAAAAGCGATGAAAACGGCGGCCGTTTCCATGCGACCACGGAAAGCAGCGATGATAACAACCCGCAGGCCAAAGTGAGTTTTGGAGCCTCAACCAAATATCTGCATTCCACGGCGCTGCAAACCGGCCAGTTTGATGTTTCCTTTGGCTCGCTGGAGGTATACTTGGATCAGGCGCAGCTCAGCCCGGACGGGGCCGAGCTATATGTAAATTGCCGTTTCGGTGCCATTGAGCTCTATGTTCCCCGCTCCTGGCGGGTTAAGGGCAACGTGCAGGCAAGCCTTGGCGCGGCGGAAATCAACGAGCATCGTTCCGATGCCGCGCTCGATGCCCCCCTTCTTCTTATAACCGGAAATGTTTCTTTTGGAGCTGTGGAAGTGAAGTATATCTGATACGCTGAAAAAGAGGGAGGAGCCCGCCGGGCTTCCTCCCTCTTTTTATTTCCGCCCGCGGTGTTTTATGTGTTGATCGTATAGCGGTTGCGGCCATTTTCTTTGGCTTTGTACAGCGCCTGGTCGGCCCGCTCGTAAAGGCGGCCATATTCATCCCCGGCATGGGACAGGGCGGCGCCGACGCTGATGGTGAACGGTGCGCCGGAATCCCGGCTGTGTTCCTGTATGGTGGCGCATAGCCGCTGGCACAGGTCCTCCAGGGTGGATACGTCTGCCATCTCCGCCGCATAGAGAATAAACTCATCGCCGCCCGGCCGGCCAACCACGTCACTTTGGCGAACAGACTCGCGCAGAATCTGAGCCACCCACGCCAACGCCTGGTCGCCCTGTCGGTGGCCGTAGGTATCGTTGACGGTTTTAAAATAGTCGATATCGATCAGGAGCAGGGCGCCGTGATGGCCTTCGGTAAGGGAAGCGAGGCTTTCCATCACTCGGCTGCGGCTGGTTTCCGCATTGAGAATATGGGTCAGGCTGTCCAGCTGAGCTTTTTGTATTAACTGGTCTTTTTCCTGCTTTTCTTCATCGATAATATTGATTTTCCCCAGGATATACATCGGTTCCTGCTGGTCGTATACGGTTTCCAGGGCCAGCCGCAGCCAGTGCATTTTGCCGTCGATGCAGTATAGGTATTCTTCGTACAGTCCATCCTTGCGGGACTTGACAATGGCCAAGAAACCGTCCAGCCGCTGTTGGGAAGCGGCGGTTGCCTGCGGCTTGTTGGCGTCATAGGTCAGCAGCTTCGGCTGTTCGTTTTCCTCCGTGGGAGGAACGGATACAATCAGCGTGTTTTTACGGAAATCGTATTCCATAAAATATTCGTTAACCAGCGCATAGACCCGGAAGTGTTTTTTCAGCTCCAGCGACGTTTCTTTGTTCCGACGGACGCGCTGCCGCAACAGCAGTAAAAGGCAGGCAATGATCAGCAGCATGACGCAGACGATAATCGTTACCGATTCCACCGGATATCCGCGCAGGAGGTTTTCCAGTGAAAAGGGCTGTTTTTGGATGGTGTTCTGGTTGATGATTGCCTGCATGTCCACCTCCGAAATGGTGGATATCGTCCGGTTCAGGATGGAGAGCAGGCGCGTATCGTCCGATTTCACAATACCGAAGCAGGTTTTGCTGGCCTGGTAGGTTTGCGGAATCATTTTCAAATTGCTGAACTGCGGCATATTGATATAATACTGCGCCGTATAGGAATCCACATAGGTGTAGTCCGCATCGCCATTTTCCACGGCCCGGATGCAGTCGTCCATAGTGTCAAAATAAACAGCTTTGCCAAGGAACAGACCTTTATAGGAGGAGGAGTGTATGATGGCGAGCCGCTTGCCCTTTATGGTGTTTTCGTCGCCTTTCTGATGCATCAGCAAAATATAGGATGACGAGATGTACGGCCTTGACATGGACAGGTGCTGTTCGCTGGCCAGATTATAACTGTAAGGCATGCCGGCGACAATCTGCACGGTGCCGCGGCCCGCCTGGTCGTAGACCTCCTGCGGCGAATCGTAGGGGATGATTTCAAAGTTCAGCCCAGTCTTTTCCGTTATGTAGGCCAGCAGGTCCACGGTAATACCCTTGAACGCGCCGCTGCTGTCGTATTGAAAGGGCGGGTTGTTGGTCATCACGCCGACCTTGAGCGTGCCGGCGCTCTCTATATACGCTTTTTCCTCATCGGTCAGCGTCAGCGTTTCGTGGGGCGGGGCAAAATATTTCTCATACAGGGCGTTGGCAAAGGTGGGGTCGGCCTGTTCAATGCTGACAATGGCATCGTTCAGCGCTTCCATCATGGAGGGGTCTGCCCCTTTAGTCATAATGAAATACATGGGCTTGGGAGCAAATTTGGCGATGGTGCGTACGCCCTCCACATAATTGAAACTGGTATTGAGCATCACCTGGGCGCGGCCCTCCCGCACGGCTTCGAGCTGTTCTTCCACCGAATCGCAGTAAACGTATTTCGGCGTCAGCAGGTTCATAACGCAGTAATCCTCCAGCTCCGCTTTGCTGCGTTTGCTTTTTCGCGGGGCCGCGACCGTGAGCGTCTGCTGAATCTGCGAATTGATGGCGTTTTCCAATACGCTGTCATAGGGTACCTGCAGCACGGTTTCGGAGACGCCGTAGCTGTGGCTGGCATAATCGAACCGTTTGGCCATGTCTTCGCTGTAGGTCAGGTCACCCATCAGGTCGATTTCACCTTTTTCCAGCATGTCCATCAATTTAATCAGCCGTTCGTCAGCGGTTCCCTCCACTTGCACGAATTCATAATCCCACCCGGTATACTGGGCGATTTCCTGAAGATATTCATAGGAATAGCCGCTGTAGTTGCCATATTCATCGATATTGGTCAGCCCCTGCTGTACCGGATAGGCTACCCGGACGGTACGGCTTCTGGGCTTGGCCGCGGCAGGAGCCAGGCTGCCGGCGGACAGTAACAGGAACACCGCCATAAGCAGACAGGCGGCACGTTTCATGGCTATCATTCCTTCGTATCGTAATGAGGGCCGCCGGCGGTTCCGGCGGCCATGTCATGCATTAAAGACATATTAGGTATAAATCTTTTTTAATTATACCATTTTTTACAATTTCTTGCAATAGCTTTCCAAAGATATTTAGGCGGGCAGGGAAAAGCCCCCTGCACTTTACCGCAGGGGGCTTTTATCATTCAGGAGGACTGCTGTTTGTTCAGCCGCGATTTTAACAGAATACTGATAAGCAGCAGGATAGGAAACACCAGGGCGGCCAAAATGCCCACTTTTAAGTTATCGCCGGCCGCGCCGGAAATCAAGCCGACAAAGGTAGGGCCGCCGGAGCAGCCGAGGTCGCCGGCCAACGCCAGCAAGGCGAACATGGCGGTGCCGCCTTTACGCAGGGAGGCGGCTGCCATGCTGAAGGTACCCGGCCAGAGGATACCGACCGACAATCCGCACAGACCGCAGCCAACCAGGCCCAGCACCGGCCACGGGGACAGGGAAATGATCAGATAAGACGCCCCGCACAGCAGGCCGCTGTATATCATAAACCGCGACAGGTTGATTCTGTCCCCATATTTTCCGTAAACCGCGCGGGAAATGCCCATCATGATAGCGAAAAGCATGGGCCCCGCCAGGTCTCCGACCGTTTTGCTGACGCCGAGCCCCTGCTCGGCAAAGGCGGATGCCCACTGGCTGACCGCCTGCTCGCAGGCGCCCGCACAGCCCATCAGCAGAAGGAACACCCAGAAAACGCGCTGGCACAGGAGCTGTTTCAGCGTCAAGCCGGATTCTCCCTCGTTCATCAGCGGAGCAATGGGAACCTTGGCAAACAGGAACGCGTTTGCCAGCGGAACCAAAGCCCACACACAAGCCAGTATTTTCCAGTGTTCAATTCCGAATACCGTAAAAAACAGGGTGGACAGAAGCACGACCGCCACGTGCCCCCAACAATAAAAGGAATGCAGCAGGCTCATGGCTTTTTCCTTGTTTTCGGTTGGGCAGGACTCCATAATGGGACTTACCAGCACCTCCAGCAGTCCGCCGCCGGCCGCGTAAAATACGACGGCGGTCAGCAGGCCGATATACGGGTCGGGAAATACCTCCGGCAGGACGGTCATGGACAGCAGTCCGACTACCGTCAGGCCATGAGCCAGCACAACCGATCGACGGTACCCCAGTTTGTCTACAAAATAAACGGACAGAAAATCCACCAGCAGCTGCAGCCCGAAATTCAGCGTGACCAGCATGGTGATTTTAGACAGGGAAATTCCATAGCTGCTGTGAAATGTTAAGAACAGCAGCGGCGCGAAATTATTGACAATTGCTTGTACAATAAGACCGACAAAACAGGCTTGCGTGGTGCGTTTGTAGCTCAACTCCATACCCTCATGCTCCCAAAACATTGAATTTATTGGATTATATCGCACAAACAAAGGGAAAAACTTGCAGAATATCACCGATTAATGATACAATAACGCCAGGCTCATAGTATTTTTGGCTTTTTACAGCAGAAACAGGAGAGATCGGCATGGAACAGTTTACCCGGATTGAACGGGACGAATCCCTGATGGAACTGGTACGTCACGGATCGGACGATTTCCCTTTTGAGTATTATTACGAGCGTATCGAGGCGTTTGAAAACGGCAGCATCGACGGCCACTGGCACCGGGAATTCGAATTTGTATCGGTTGCCGAGGGGGAAGCCCTGTGCTTCCTTGGCCATCAAAAGATCCGTCTGGGCAAGGGGGAGGGGCTTCTTGTCAACTCCGGTGTGATTCATGGGTTTTCCACCCCCGGCAGCGGCGTCATTGACAACATACTTTTTTCCCCGGTATTTCTGGCTCCCGAAAATGCGCGTATTTATCAGCGATATGTCAGACCGTTTCTGGAGTCGGACTTATCCTATATGATCTTGCGGGAAGACGGCGGCTGGCAAAGCGAGGTGCTGGCCGGCCTGAACCATATTTACCGTCTCTGCCATACGGACACCCCCCGCACTGAAACGTGGGAGATGGAGGTGTACGCGCTGCTGTGCGGTTTATGGCCAGCCGTGTATAGAAACCGGAAAGCGGGCGTGACGGTAGAAAAGACGGGGACTACGCGGCTGGCTCAGGCGCGCCTGAAGCAAATGACGCAGTTTATCGAAAAACACTATGCCGAGGAATTGTCCCTGGAGCGGATCGCCCGCGCGGCCAGCGTCAGCAAAAGCGAGGCGCTGCGCTGTTTCCGCGATGGTGTGCGGCTGTCGCCGGTGCGCTATCTCAACCGGTACCGCCTACGCCAGGCGCAAAGGCTGCTTTTGGCGACATCCCGGCCCGTAACCGAGATTGCCGTCAGCGTAGGCTTTGACAATGTCGGTTATTTTGACCGCCTGTTTAAACGCGAATACGGGGTTACGCCCCGCCTTTATCGGATGCATCATCCGGGTGCGGACGACATGCCGCCCCTGCCGGTTTCCCAGCCATAACATAACGCCAGCGGGCCTCCGGAAAACCTCCGGAGGCCCGCTGGCTGATCGTAGCTATTATTTGAATTCTGTGGATGTAATCACAACGCCGTCTTTGTCTATGTATTCCACAATGACGGATTCCGCTGATTTCACGCTTTGTTTCAAGTCCGTCAGGACCGATTTGAAAGTGGCTTCCGTAGATTTCATCGCTTCGTCCAACGCGGTTTTCAGCGCGTCACTGTTGCCTACGCTGCTGTACTGATAGCTGTAAACCAGTGATTTGTCTCTGGCCGTCAGCTTCAGCTCCATACCGCTGCTTTTCAAAGAAGAAGCCAGCGAGTCGATCTCTTTCTGCGCAGCGGCGATGTAGGCTTCAATCTCCTGAGAAACGGAGGCCGTCTCGGTTTGGGAGCTGTTGCTGGCATCCGGCTGCTGCGACTGGCCGGAACTCCCTCCCTTTGCCGGACCGCCCGCACAGGCGGCCAGTGAGATGCACAGCGCGATACAGGCTGCTGCCGTCAAAAATTTCCTCATAAATCATACCCCTTGTACAGTTTGTTTTGCGGCCGGCCCGCTGACCATGCCGCCCCTATATCATATAAAAAAAGCCGAAAGATGTCTACCCCCTTTCGGCTTTTTTTATTCAGTGATTGGTCAGGTCAGTTGAAAATATGTCAACATCCCGTTGTAAATGCCGCGCGCAAAGCTTTGGGGATCGGTGGCCAGCAGGTCCGCGTCCCGGCTATTGGTCAGGTATCCCATTTCAACAAGCAGAGCCGGCATATTGGTGCGGCGCAGGACATACAGGCCGGGATTGATCCGCATCCCCCGGTTGGGGAGGCCGGTGGCGTTCTGCAGTCCCACCAGAATGTCTTCGCCGAGCGGGAAAGCCGCGCTGGTTTCGCTGTATACATACACTTCGCTGCCGCTGGCGGAGGTATTGGGGCTGGAGTTGCAGTGCAGGCTGATGAAATAATCCGCCCCCCAATTGTTGGCCGCGTCTACCCGCGCGGCGAGGCTGGTGGCGACGGATGTGCCAAGCTGTTCCGTCGGGCTGTTGCGGGAGAGCCTAACCTCAAAAAACGGATTGCTTTCCAGCATGGCGGCCAGGTCAACGCCCACCGCATAGTTTACATCCTGCTCCCGCACGCCGTTGGCTTCGGCTCCGGCATTGGGGTTTTGCGGATTATGTCCCTGATCGATAAATATTTTCATGGTTAATCCTGCCTTTCCCGGCAGGCGCCATCGGGACCTGCCGCATAGTACTCGTCCTTCCACTATATGCGGCGGGGAAGGGCAGCGTGCGCGGCTGCCGAACAAAAGGCCACGCGGTAAGCGGGGCGTTTACCATAAACCATGGTTCGGTCAGGACACTTTGGTCGGCAGGAAAAGGCTTACTTTTGCAGAAGGACCGGCCAATCCAACTCAATCGTCAGGCTGTCGCCTGCCAGCGAGGCGTTTACCTGCCCGCCCATCTGCTGGGTGAGCTTTTTGACGATAGCGAGGCCCAAGCCGGTATTTTTTCCCGAGCGCATTCTATCCGCTGTAAAAAAACGGTCAAATAAATGCGGAATATCCTGCGGGAGCAGCTCCGGGGCCTGGTTGGTAAAACTGGTCAGAACACGGGTGCCCGACCGGGCCACGGTTATGCGCAGAGTGCCCGTTCCGTGCTTCAGCGCATTTTGGAACAAGTTGGTATAAATCCTTTTTACCGCCTGTGGGTCTGCACAGACAGAGGGTAGATCTTTTTCACATTCTATGGCGGGCTCCATCCGCCTGTCTGAAAAATCGACATAAAACGCCGCCGCCAGCTCGTATAATATCTGATCCAAATGAATGGCCTGCTTCTCGAATACGTATCCGCCCGCGTCTAACCGGGACAGGTCATAAAAGCCGGTAATCAATATCTGGAGCGCCTGGGCCCGGGAATGGATGACCGCGAGGTATTCCTCCCGTTCCTCATCCGTACAGCGGCTATCCTCCATGAGCTGGATATATCCGAGAATGGAGGTAAGCGGCGTACGCAAGTCATGGGAAATGTTGGCGATTTCCTGGCGCAGCTCATTTTCCGTCTGCCTGTGTAGGGCATCCCCTTCCTGTTTCTGCCGCAAAAGAATATTGATCTGAGTATAAAGCTTTTCCAGCTCCCGGTCGGGTGACGACAGGCGCAGCTTCTGATTCGTATCCATGCGGTTTATATCGGACAGGTCACGGGTGGAGGCGCGCAGATTGCTATGCAGCAGTATAAGCCGCACGACAGCGGCCGCCGCCAACAGCGCCAGGACGATCACAGCGCCTATCATCAAAATCCCCCCTTAGTCAGGTGCAGTATAGCATAGTTTGAGGGTGAAAGAAAGCGGGGAACGCTTTCCACGGGAAATTTGGCGGATACCCTAAAAAATGGGAGCGGGCTGCAGCCACCCGCTTCCATTTTTTATTTAATGTCCCGTTTGCGAAACAGCAGCAGCCCGATCGCCGTGGAGCCGACCGTATACCCGAAACCGATGGCCGTGCATTTTAAAATAAGCGGTCCGCTAATCGACGCGGCGGACTTAATGACATCGAACTGCGGCATAATCATCCAGTCGTGTATGAAGTCGAAAACAGGGGAGACATAGTATCCCATTAATGTCATAAGCAGAGACAGTATGGCAAATAAGCCCACGTATGACAGGGACATGATGGTGCTGTTGCGGAACTGGAAAGACATCATATTCAGCACAGACAGCGCGCCGATCCACAATGGCAAGGAACAAGCGAGGCTGAGCAGCATCCTCTGCGTGATCTCCCCGGCGGCAGCGGCGTCTTTTACGCCGAGGAAGAGATAGGCGCTGCCCACAAAAACGCCGATGATCAGTGCGGCGCTGAACAGGGCCACCAGAATCGAGGTGATGAGCTTCCCAAAATACAGGCTTCGGCGGGAAATGCCGAAGGTGAGCGTGTTTTTCATCGTTTGGTGTTTATACTCCTCTGAAAACACGATATCGCAGGGGATTAAAGCAAAATAAACGCCAAAGGAAAGCGCAGCCAAAGGCAGCCGTAGGATATCTTCATAATAAATACGGCTTTGCCCGCCTCCGCTTAAAGCAAACAGGTACACCGCCCCCAGGCCCAGCAGACAGCAAATGCCGAGAAATACGAATAAATATACGCGGTGCCGGGTTTTATAAATTTCACTTTTAATTACATTCAGCATTCCGACCCCCTCCTTTCCGCACCGTCGGCCTGTTTCAAAAGGCTCAGGTAATACTCCTCCAGATTGCTTCCATGCGTGTTGATCGCCGAAATGGCGACGCCGCTGTCCGTAAGCGCTCGGGTGACCAGGGCCGGCTCTTTCAAAAAAGAATATATGCGGATCGTATTTTCCGGGAAAATTTCATATTCCTCACAGTTTAGTCGCTGCTCAAGGGCCACAGCGGCGCGGGTGGTGTCATCGACCACCAGTTCCAGGCATTCACGGCAGCGTTCGCTGATCTCTTTTGCGGAGATCTGCTGTATCATACGGCCCTTTTCAATAAAGCCATAGTGGGTGGCCAAATTGGACAGTTCGCTCAGGATGTGACTGGAGATGAGTATTGTTATGTTTTTGTCCGCGTTGAGTTGCAGCAGGATATCCCGGAACTCAATAATGCCCATAGGGTCCAGCCCATTGATGGGTTCATCCAGCAGCAGGAGATCCGGCTGGCTCATGATGGCCAGCCCCAGTCCCAGCCGTTGCTTCATACCAAGGGAAAAATTTTTAAATTTTTTATCTTTTGTATCCGCCAGGCCCACCATCTCCAGGGTGTCCTCCACGCAGTTTTTTACCGCTATGCCTCGCTGCAAACGATAGTATTCAAGGTTTTGGGAAGCCGTTAAATAAGGATAAAAACTGGGGGTTTCCACTATGGCGCCGGTACGCGCCCGCATCCGGCCAAGCGATTTGCCAGTCGCACCAAACAATTCGATTTCGCCGGAGGTAGGTACCGACTGCGACGTTATCATGCGGATGAGCGTTGTTTTACCCGCTCCATTTTTGCCGACCAGTCCGTAAATTTGGCCTTTTTCGATACGCATATCGATGTGATCGACAGCTATAGCCGGGCCATACTGTTTACACAGCCTGCGTGTTACCAATACATTTTCAGCCACGTTCATTCCTCCCGATTCAATAAGATGCCCCTATTGTAATCCGCATTTAACAAGACGCCTTAAAGAAAATCTTAAAAAAGACTAAAGATAAAACAGGAGGATATGATACAAAACAAATCATATCCTCCTGTTATAGTTCCTGCATTTTAAAGCCGATTCCCCATACGGTTTTGATATACTCGTTATCCGGGTCAGCGCGGGCGATTTTGGCGCGCAGGTTGCTAATGTGAACGTTAATGGTATTGTCGTCCCCCATAAACGCGTCCTGCCAGACCGATTCAAAAAGATTGGCGCGGGTAAACACCTTGTTTGGATGAGCCATGAGCAGGGACAGGATGGCCAGCTCTCGCGCCGTTAAAGAGATGGGGATGCCCCGGACGGTAACCGACGCGCCTTCCGTATCCAGCACAAGCTCTTTATACCGCAGCCGCGGTTCCTGCCCGGCAGGCGGGGTGAACCGCTTGTAACGGCGCAGCTGCGCTTCCACCCGCGCCAAAACCTCTTCAATATCGAAGGGCTTGCTGATAAAGTCGTCCGCGCCAAGCCCCAGCACATGTAGCTTGTCCTGCTGTCCCTTAGCCGAAATCACGATGACGGGCATAATTTTATCGCGTCGGATGGCGGCCAGCAGGTCTTCCCCCGTCAGGCCGGGAAGCATTAAATCCAGCAGGATCAGGTCATAAGGTGTGTTCGTCGACAGGCGCATCTCCGCCTCGCTTCCCGAATAGGCGGCGGTTACCGTATACCCGTTTTTTGTCAGAATCGTGCAGAGGAGACGGCTGATATCGCTGTCGTCCTCCACCACCAGTATTGAGGCGCTGTCCATTCCCATCCTCCTTAACTGTAATTTAGGCGGCATAGTCATTTTGTTTATCATAGCGTTTTCGGGGCAAAAATGCAAGCCGCTGGTTGTTGGAAAAAGCGCCGCGGCACGGCAGGAGATGGTTACAGGTACATTAGTGTTTAGAATAAAAGAAAACCCGCTAAACATACCGTTTAGCGGGTTAGGGAAGAAGCACATGAAAAATGGAATGAATGCGCCGAGAATTTGTGACAGACACATAAAAAAGATATTTTCGACTTTTCGGCGGCAGGATTTGAACCCTCCATTATGTCTTCTAAAATTAGGTGGATACTCATAATGGATTCTCCATATTTTACTTTTTAATCGCCAAATTCAGCATGTCTTCTAAACCGTTTCTTTTATAATTCCTTGCGCCACATACTTCCTGCCTTCATACAACTCAAATTGGGCTCCCGGCTTTAAAAGTCTAAATGGAGCGTTTGGGGATAAGAAAGAAACTTTTATAGTTGATTCAT
>OGYY01001384.1_pt1 | contig 21322 bp, 9 predicted proteins | sample 1576671 | NCBI WGS metagenome assembly OGYY01 (sample SAMEA3541593, study PRJEB24748) | human gut metagenome | biome: human gut; feature: human-associated habitat; material: faeces | place: China | collected 2012 | reverse complement strand
CTTTTACGTTGATATGTCCGTCTGGCTTTTTGTGGGAAAGCAGTACTACCGTCTCAATGTGTGCGGTGTGGGGGAACATATCTACGGGTTGGATTTTTTGGGCTTTGTAGGGGCTGTTTTGGGTTAGGTAGGCTAAATCTCTTGCCAATGTTTCGGGGTTGCAGGAAACATAGACAACCTTTTTCGGAGACATTTTTATTAGTGAGTTGAGAAATTTTCGGTCACTTCCGGCCCTTGGCGGATCCATGAACACAACATCGGGCTTTTCGTCCTCGTCTGCAGCTTCTCTCATGAACTCGCCCGCATCGGCTTTGTAGAAACGGATATTTTTCAGATTATTTGCTCTTGCGTTTACGATTGCATCCCTCACGGCATCGCCGTTAAGTTCTGCACCGATAACATTGCCTGCACCGTTTTTGGCGGCAATTATGCCGATTGTGCCGATTCCGCAGTATGTGTCAAGCACGGTTTCGTTGCCTTTGAGATTTGCAAATTCAATTGCTTTGCCGTACAAAACTTCGGTTTGAACGGGGTTAATTTGGTAAAAGCTTTTCGGCGAAATTCTGAACCTGCAACCGCAGAGAATATCCTCAATATAACCCTTGCCGTACAGCACTTTCTGATTGTCACCGAGTACAAGGTTGGTGCGGTAGGGGTTTATATTCTGCACAATGGTTGTGATTTCGGGAAACTGTTTCAGAATCGCTTTTACAAAATTGTTTTTTGACGGAAAAACAGGTGTACCTGTCACAAGCACAAGCATAATCTGATTTGTCGCAAAGCCTCTTTTCACAAGAATGTGACGGAGAAAACCTTTGCCTGTGTCCTCGTTATAAGTGGTCATTCTGAAAGAGGGGAGGAGCTTGCGTACTGCAACGATGATTTTGTCGGCAATAACATCCTCCGTCTGACAGCTGTCAATTCCGACAACATGATGACTGCCCGACTGATACACACCCGAAATGATTTTGCCCTTTTTGTCCGTATAAAAAGCCGCCTGAACCTTGTTGCGGTAGTGGTAGGGAGTTTTCATTCCGATAATTTGTTCAACGGTGCAAAAGCGTTTGAGAAGTTTTTCGACTTTTCTCTGCTTGAATTCAAGCTGTTCGGGATATGACAGATTTTGCAGTTGACAACCGCCGCATTTTTTGTAAACGGGACAGCTTTGTTTATTGGTTTCAGGTCTGTTACTCATAATATTTCCTCACATTTTATTGCATTGTATATATCCTTTATTTTATCATCAATCATATTGATATGCAACAGAAACAAACCCTAAATGACAAAGAAAAACGCAGGAGGGAAATCCGCTCCTGCGCTTTCTGATTATTAACCGGTATATCGAAAAATTGAGGATTATCAGGTTATTTGTAATCAATTAAAGATTTGTGTATCCCATAAGGCTTTCGTCAACCTCTTTGGCAACATCTCTGCCCTCACGAATCGCCCAGACAACAAGTGACTGTCCTCTGTGCATATCGCCTGTAACAAATACATTTTCAACATTTGTCTTGTGTGAGCCTTCTGCCGTTGCAACATTGGTTCTTGCGTTTGTTTCAACACCGAATGCCTTGGTTACATAGTTTTCACTGCCGAGGAATCCAGCCGCAATGAGTACGAGTTCAACATCAACCTTGTATTCTGAGCCTTCAACCTCTTTCATCATAAGTCTGCCTGTTTTAGCATCCTTTTCGGGTTTGAGCTTAACAAGCTCCGCACCTACAAGATTACCGTTTTTGTCAGCAATGAACTGCTTAACGGTTGTCTGATAAACTCGTGGATCGTGACCGTAAACTTCAATAGCCTCTTCCTGACCGTAGTCTGTTTTGCAGACTCTCGGCCATTGCGGCCATGGGTTATCGGCACTTCTTGTGTCGGGAAGCTTAGGCATCATTTCAAGCTGGAGAACGGATTTTGCACCGTGTCTGATGCTTGTGCCGACGCAGTCGTTACCTGTGTCGCCGCCGCCGATTACCATTACATTCTTGCCTTTTGCGCTGATGAATGTACCCTCTCTGAGGTTGCAGTCAAGAAGTGACTTTGTTGTTGATTTGAGGAAGTCAACGGCAAAGTGAATGCCGTTAGCCTCTCTGCCGGGAACTTTGATATCTCTCGGATTTGATGCACCGCAAGCAAGGATTACACGGTCAAAGTCCTTGAGAATTTCGCTTGCTTTGATGTCTTTGCCGACATTTGAGCAGGTTTCAAAGGTTACGCCTTCTTCTTCCATAATGTTAATCTTGCGTTCGATAACATCTTTTTCAAGCTTCATATTCGGAATGCCGTACATAAGCAGACCGCCTACTCTGTCATTGCGTTCAAATACCGTTACAGAGTGACCGCGCTGATTGAGCTGGTCGGCAGCGGCAAGTCCCGATGGACCCGAACCGATGATTGCAATTTTCTTGCCTGTTCTTACCTTTGGAATTCTTGCGTCTGCAAGACCTTCTTCATAGGCATTTTCAATGATTCCGTATTCGTTGGCTTTTACGCTGACAGCGTCACCGTTTGCACCGCAGGTGCATGCCTTTTCACAGAGAGCAGGACATACACGGGATGTGAATTCGGGGAAGTTGTTTGTAACTTTAAGACGGTTGTAAGCCTGTTCCCAGTTGCCCTTGTAGATGAGGTCATTCCATTCGGGAATGAGGTTGTTAAGCGGACAGCCTGAGAATGCAGAACCAATCTGCATTCCTGCCTGACAGAAAGGCACGCCGCAGTCCATGCATCTTGCACCCTGTTTTTGCTGATCCTCTTTGCTGAGGGGATCGTGAAACTCGTCAAAATTTTTGATTCTTTCTTTTACGGAGTATGCCGGAGCATCCTCACGCTTATATTCCATAAATCCTGTTGGTTTTCCCATAAATATCCCCTCCTTATTTATTATTCACAATTTCGTAGAAAGCTTCAATCTGTGCCTGCTCGTTTGTAAGACCTTTTTCTTCATAAGCGGCAATTGCAGCCATCATTCTCTTGTAGTCGTGCGGAATAATCTTCTTGAATTTCGGAAGATACTCGTCAAAGTTATCAAGGATTTTCTTGCCTCTCTGTGAACCTGTTGCTGCAACATGTTCTTCAATAAGCGTCTTGAGTTCGATTATATCGTACTTTTCTGTTACCTCAGAGAAGAGAACCATTTCTTTGTTGAGCTTTGTGTAAAGATCTCTTTCTTCATCAAGAACATAGGCAACACCGCCTGACATACCTGCTGCAAAGTTTTTGCCTGTTTTGCCGATAACAACAACCCGACCGCCTGTCATATATTCACAACCGTGGTCGCCGACACCCTCAACAACTGCCGTTGCGCCTGAGTTTCTTACGCAGAAACGCTCGCCTGCAACACCATTGATAAATGCCTTGCCGCTTGTTGCACCGTAAAGTGCAACATTACCGATGATGATGTTGTTACCTGCGTCAAATGTTGAGTTCTTCGGAGGATAAACTACCAGCTTACCGCCTGAAAGTCCCTTGCCGAAGTAGTCGTTTGAGTCGCCCACAAGTTCAAGTGTGAGTCCCTTTGGAATGAATGCGCCAAAGCTCTGACCGCCCGAACCGTTGCAGACTACTGTAAATGTATCGTCATCAAGGTTGTTGTAATGCTTTCTTGTAACCTCGGAACCGAAGATTGTACCGAATGAACGGTCAGTGTTCTTAACATTGACTTCAACCTTTTTCTTTGTGCCTTTTGCAAGAACCTTTGCAAATTCTTTGCAGAGGATTCTCTCGTCAAGTGTTGATTCAAGCTTGAAATCGTAAAGACTCTTTTTGTTGTATTCAACCTTTTCCGAAACAAAGTTTGTATCAAGAATGTTAGAAAGGTCAACCTCGGCAGCCTGTCCTGTGATGCCTTCTTTTCTCTTGATGAGGTCAATTCTTCCGACAAGCTCATCAACGGTTTTTACACCGAGCTTTGACATATATTCACGAAGTTCGCTTGCTACAAACTTCATAAAGTTTATTACATATTCAGGCTTGCCGCAGAATCTTTTTCTGAGCTCGGGGTTCTGTGTGGCAACACCGAACGGGCAGGTATCAAGGTTACATACTCTCATCATTGCACAACCGAGAGTTACAAGCGGAGCAGTTGCAAAACCAAATTCCTCTGCACCGAGCATTGCTGCAATTGCAACATCACGGCCGTTCATAAGCTTACCGTCGGTTTCAATAACAACCTTGTTACGAAGGTCGTTCATAATGAGCGTCTGATGAGCCTCGGCAAGACCGAGTTCCCACGGCAGACCTGCATTGTAGATTGAGTTTCTCGGAGCAGCGCCTGTACCGCCGTCATAACCTGAAATAAGGATTACGCCTGCACCTGCTTTTGCAACGCCTGCGGCAACCGTACCTACACCGCATTCCGAAACGAGCTTAACAGAGATTCTTGCATCTTTGTTAGAATTTTTGAGGTCGTAGATAAGCTGTGCAAGGTCCTCAATTGAGTAAATGTCGTGGTGCGGTGGGGGAGAGATGAGCGATACACCCGGTGTTGAATGACGGGTTTTTGCAATCCAGGGATAAACCTTTTTGCCCGGAAGATGTCCGCCTTCGCCCGGCTTTGCACCCTGAGCCATTTTAATCTGAATTTCGTTTGCAGATGTGAGGTATCTTGATGTAACACCGAAACGACCTGATGCAACCTGCTTGATTGCAGAACATCTGTCAACCTTCTGTCCTTTTGTGAGAAGTCGTTCAAGGCTTTCGCCGCCCTCACCGGAGTTTGACTTGCCGTGAAGCTGATTCATTGCAATCGCAAGTGTTTCGTGAGCCTCCTGTGAGATTGAACCGTAGGACATAGCGCCTGTCTTGAAACGCTTTACGATTGAATCAACGCTTTCAACCTCATCAAGCGGAACAGGAGTTTCCGCAAAGTTGAAGTCGAAAAGACCTCTGATGTTTACAGGATCCATTTCTTCGGAAATCATATGAGAATACTTTTTGTAAAGCTCATAGTCGCCTGTTCTTGTTGCCTGCTGGAGCATATATATAGTCTGCGGATTGTAGAGGTGTTCCTCTTTGCCGCTTCTGAACTTGTGTGAACCACGGGATTCAAGCTCATCGCTTACACCGAGGTCAAGCGGATCAAATGCCGCTGTGTGAAGTTTGTCAACATTCTTTTCGATATCCTTGATTGTGATACCGCCGATTCTGCTGACTGTGCCTGTGAAGTATTCGTCAATAACATCCTTGCCGATACCGATAGCCTCAAAAATCTGTGAGCCCTGATATGACTGGATTGTTGAAATACCCATTTTTGACGCAATCTTTACGATGCCGTGGAGAACTGCGCTGTTGTAATCGTCAACTGCTGCGTAGTAGTCCTTGTCAAGAAGGTCATCACCGATAAGCTCGTGAATTGTTTCCTGAGCAAGATACGGATTGATTGCACTTGCACCGTAGCCGAGAAGTGTTGCAAAATGATGAACTTCTCTCGGCTCACCGCTTTCAAGTATCATTGCAAGTGAGGTTCTCTTCTTTGTTGCAACAAGGTGCTGATGAAGAGCGGATACTGCAAGAAGTGACGGAATTGCAAGATGGTTTTCGTCAACTCCTCTGTCGGAGAGGATAAGAATATTTGCACCGTCATTGTAAGCCTTGTCAGCTTCAATGAAAAGTCGCTTAACAGCCTTTGAAAGTCTTGTGTTCTTGTAGTAGAGAATCGGGATAACCGCAACCTTAAAGCCCGGAATGTGCATATTCTTGATTTTGAGAATATCGGTTGATGTAAGAATCGGGTTGTGAATCTTCATAACCTTGCAGTTTTCGGGACGCTCCTCAAGGATGTTGCCGTCCTCACCGATATAAATTGTTGTTGATGTTACAACTTCCTCACGGATTGCGTCAATCGGCGGGTTTGTAACCTGTGCAAAGAGCTGTTTGAAGTAGTTGAAAAGCGGCTGCGGTTCTTTTGAAAGAACTGCAAGCGGACTGTCTGTACCCATTGCGGCAATTGACTCTGTGCCGTTCTTTGCCATAGGAAGGATTGATGTCATAACATCTTCGTAGGTATATCCGAAAGCCTTCTGGAGTTTTTGTCTTTCTTTATATGAATGCTCCTCAACCTTCATATTAGGAATTTTGAGGTCTTTAAGACAAACAAGATTACTGTCGAGCCATTCACCGTAAGGCTGTTTTGACGCATAATACTCTTTGAGTTCATCGTCATCAATGAGTCTGCCCTGAACCGTATCGACAAGGAGCATTTTGCCCGGGCGAAGTCTTTCCTTTGTAACAATCTTTGCGGGATCAATAGGAAGTGCGCCGACTTCCGATGAAAGAATGAGGTTGCCATCATTCGTGATGTAATATCTTGACGGACGCAGACCGTTACGGTCAAGAACCGCACCCATAATATCACCGTCAGAGAAAAGGATTGACGCAGGACCGTCCCACGGCTCCATCATTGTTGCATAATACTGATAGAAGTCCTTTTTCTTCTGGCTCATTGTGCCGTTATTATCCCACGGCTCCGGAATTGTAATCATAACGGCAAGAGGAAGCTCCATGCCGCTCATTACGAGAAATTCAAGTGTGTTATCAAGCATTGCAGAGTCTGAACCCTCTGTGTTTACAACAGGAATAACCTTGTCAAGGTCGCCCTTGAGATGCTCCGAACGCATTGTTTCCTCACGGGCAAGCATCTTGTCAGCGTTGCCTCTGATTGTGTTGATTTCACCGTTGTGAACAATCATTCTGTTAGGATGAGCTCTCTGCCAGCTTGGATTTGTGTTGGTTGAAAAACGGGAGTGAACCATAGCGATTGCAGACTCGTAATCATCGTCCTGAAGATCAAGGAAGAAGTTACGGAGATCGCCGACAAGGAACATACCTTTATATACAATAGTTCTGCTTGAAAGCGAAACTACATATGTGTCTTCATTACTCTGTTCAAAAACTCTTCTTGCAACATAGAGCTTTCTGTCGAACGGAAGACCTCTTTTTACACCGTGAGGTCTTTTGATAAAGCACTGCATGATTGCAGGCATACATTCAACAGCTCTGTGACCGAGGACCTCGGGCTTTGAAGGAACATTTCTCCAACCGAGAACTGTAAGACCTTCTTTTTCTGCAATGATTTCAAACATCTTCTTTGCCTGATTTCTTGCAAGCTCATTCTGAGGGAAGAAGAACATACCTACAGCGTAATCTCTTTCGGAACCGAGCTTAATGCCGATTTCAGCAGCTGCCTTCTTAAAAAATTTGTGTGAAATCTGGAGAAGAATACCTACGCCGTCACCTGTTTTGCCTTCGGCATCCTTACCTGCTCTGTGTTCGAGAGTTTCAACAATTGTCAGAGCGTTTGCCACGGTGTCGTGTGACTTGATACCCTTAATATTAACAACAGCTCCGATACCGCAGTTATCATGTTCAAACTTCGGAGAATACAGAGTCTTGTTGTTCTCTCTGACTGTCTGTTCCATTAATGATCACCCTTTCCTGTTAATCACAAAAATTATTCAGCGGACTTTTTATATACATATATATGTAAAAGGAAGTTTGCTTTCGTAAACTTATCGGTTCAAAGTGGCAATTAATGTTCTGCCGGTTAATAATCAATCATATATATGTAATTGTAAAATGCCCAATCTCTTCTCAGCGGTAAAACCGCTATGCTCAGCCTGTGCTATATCCTGCAAAGGTGAATGTGCAGGTCGGCTGATGTTCTGAAATGCCCTGTCATCGTTGATCAAGAAAAATCAGCACTTAGATTATATAACTATACATTGTGCTTTGTCAAGGGAAAATAAAGGAAAATTGCAACTTTTAAGGGCAAAACTTTCATTTTACTGTGATTGTTGTAGAAAATATGCAACTCTTATCGGTGTTTCAGTTTAATTTTGCAGGAAATTTAATAAAACTTGCAATTTCAAAACTTTTTTCAAAAAATGTATTGACAAATTCGCAAAAGTGGAATATACTAACAACATCAAAGACAGCAAGGGCGCTGTGAGCTGAGGCTTACAGTGTCCTTTTCTGTTTTTATAAAGCAAAAATCAGACCATTAAAATTTATTTTCAAAATGGATAGGAGAGAATTAAAATGGCAAAAGTTCCCGAAATTTTTGGCAGCATGGTATTTAATGATCAGAAGATGCAGGAAAGACTTCCAAAGTCAACTTACAAGGCTTTGAAAAAGACAATCCAGAACGGTGAACCGCTTGACCTCAGCGTTGCAAATGTTGTTGCGGCTGCTATGAAGGACTGGGCAGTTGAAATGGGCTGTACCCACTACACACACTGGTTCCAGCCGATGACAGGTATCACAGCCGAAAAGCATGACAGCTTTATCGCACCGAACGGTGAAGGTCAGGTTATCATGGAGTTCTCAGGTAAAGAGCTTGTAAAGGGCGAGCCTGATGCTTCTTCTTTCCCAAGCGGCGGTATTCGTGCCACATTCGAGGCAAGAGGCTATACAACATGGGATCCAACATCATATGCATTCGTTAAGGACGGAACACTTTACATTCCTACAGCATTCTGTTCTTATACAGGCGAGGTCCTCGATAAGAAAACTCCTCTTCTTCGTTCAATGGAGAGAATTAATACAGAGGCTGTAAAGATTCTTCATCTTCTCGGCAAAGAAAATGTTACAAGAGTTACAACAACAGTAGGTCCGGAGCAGGAATACTTCCTTATTGATAAGGACGCTTACGATCAGAGAGAGGATCTTATTTATACAGGCAGAACACTTTTCGGTGCAAAAGCTCCTAAAGGACAGGAACTTGACGACCATTACTTCGGTGCAATCAAGACAAGAGTTGCTGTTTATATGAAAGACCTTGACGAGGAACTCTGGAAACTCGGTATCCTTGCAAAGACAAAGCATAACGAAGTTGCTCCTTCACAGCACGAGCTTGCTCCTATCTTCACAACAACAAACATTGCAACCGACCACAACGAGCTTACAATGGAAGTTATGAAGAAGGTTGCCGAAAGACACGGTCTTGTTTGTCTTCTTCACGAAAAGCCGTTTGCAGGTGTTAACGGTTCCGGTAAGCACAACAACTGGTCAATTTCAACCAACACAGGCGAAAACCTTCTTGAGCCCGGCAAGACTCCTGAAAACAACCTTCAGTTCCAGCTTTTCCTTGCAGCAGTTGTAAAGGCTGTTCACGAGTATCAGGATCTTCTCAGAATCACGGTTGCATCGGCAGGTAACGACCACCGTCTCGGCGCTAACGAAGCACCGCCTGCAATCATTTCAATGTATCTCGGTGATGACCTCGGCGAACTCGTTGATTCAATCATCAATGACAGAGAATATGTAAGCAAGGGTAAGCAGAAGATGAGAACAGGCGTTGATGTTCTTCCTGACTTTATGAAGGACACATCGGATCGTAACCGTACATCACCTTTTGCATTCACAGGTAACAAGTTTGAATTCAGAGCACTTGGTTCTTCACTTAACATTGCCTGCCCTAACTATATGCTCAACACTATGGTAGCCGAAGAACTTTCAGAGTTCTACGATGAGCTTAAAGATGCGGATGATATGGACGCAGCTATCAAGGCTCTTGTTAAGAAAGTATTCACAGAGCATCAGAACATTATCTTCAACGGCAACAACTACGCTCCCGAGTGGGTTGAAGAGGCTGAAAGAAGAGGACTTCTTAACCTCAAGTCACTTCCTGACGCAATGGAACACTTCCTTGACAAGAAGAATGTTGACCTCTTTGTTAAGAATAAGATTTGTTCGGCAGACGAAATCCGTGCAAGATATGAAATTGAGCTTGAAAGCTATTCTAAGCAGATTAACATTGAGGCTCTCACAATGATTGATATGGCTAAGAAGAACATTCTTCCTGCCGTTACATCATATGTAAGAGATCTTACGGATACAGCACTTGCCAAGAAGGCACTTTCAGACGCTATTCCTACAAGTGTTGAGGAAGACCTTATTACAAGCCTTTCAAACAAACTTGTATGTTTCTCAAAGAAAACTGCAGAGCTTGAAGAGGCTGTTATCAAGGCAAGTGACTACAGCGATGACAACCTCAAGTATGCTAAGTACTACAGAGAAACAGTATTTGCACTTATGCAGGAACTCAGAGCTGTCGGTGACGCAATGGAAACAGAAACAGCTTCGGAATACTGGCCTTATCCTTCATACGGCGAACTTCTTTTCGGTGTGTGATTGATAGAACCTCTATTTATACTAAATAACATTATTTATATTGTATAACAGGTAACACAACGGCGTGTGATTGACAGAATTAAACTGTCAACTCCACGCCGTTTTTGTTATTTTGATAAAAGGAGAGATTTATATGGCAGAACTAATTTACGGAGGCACAGGCGTCTGGTTTATGATTGGCGCATTACTCGTGTTCTTTATGCAGTGCGGATTCGCAATGGTTGAAACCGGTTTTACAAGAGCTAAAAACGCAGGTAACATCATTATGAAAAACCTGATGGACTTTTGTATCGGTACGGTTGTATTCAGCTTGTTAGGCTTCGGACTCATGATGTCTGAGGACTATGTTGCAGGATTCATCGGTGTTCCCAACCTCAATATGTTCACAGACTGGATGAACTTTGATTGGAACTCATTCGTATTCCAGCTTGTATTCTGTGCTACAGCAGCTACTATCGTTTCAGGTGCTATGGCAGAGCGTACAAAATTCTCGGCATACTGTGTTTACAGCGCAATTATTTCACTCGTTGTTTACCCGATTGAAGCGGGTTGGGTTTGGAACGGTCAGGGTTGGCTTGCACAGCTCGGCTGTATCGACTTTGCAGGTTCAATCGTAATTCATATGGTCGGCGGTATCTCGGCACTTGTCGGCGCAATCATTCTCGGACCCCGTATCGGTAAATACGGCAAGAACGGCAAGGTAAACGCTATCCCCGGTCACAGCATCACACTCGGTGCTCTCGGTGTATTCATTCTTTGGTTTGCATGGTACGGCTTTAACGGTGCCGCTGCTGAAGACGGCGCTCGTCTCGGTCAGATTCTTCTTACAACAACAATTGCTCCGGCAGTTGCAACAGTAACAACCATGCTCTTTACATGGATCAAGAACGGCAAGCCTGATGTTTCAATGTGTCTTAACGCATCACTCGCAGGTCTTGTAGCAATCACGGCAGGTTGTGCAGATGTTGACGCAATCGGCGCAGCAGTTATCGGTATCGTTTCAGGTATCCTCATCGTAGTAGCAGTTGAATTTGTTGATATCAAGCTTAAAATAGATGATCCTGTCGGCGCATTCTCGGTACACGGCGTAAACGGTATGTGGGGCGGCCTTGCAGTAGGTCTTTTCGCAACAGGTAACGGTCAGAACGGTGTTACAGGTCTTTTCTACGGCGGTGGCTTTGCTCAGCTTGGTAAGCAGGCTCTCGGTATTGTTACAATCGTAGCTTGGACAGTTGTTTGCATGATTATCGTATTCACAATCATCAAAAAGACAGTAGGTCTTCGTGTTACAAAGGACGAAGAAATGAAGGGCCTCGATATCTGCGAGCACGGTCTTATCAGCGCATATGCAGACTTTATGCCAATCGGTGTCGGTACAGCTTCACTTGATGAAACATTTGATGTTGACAGCAATGTTCCTGTAACTCAGGCAGTTCCCGTTCAGCTTGCCGGCAAGTATGATATGGCTACCGACGGCACAAAGATTACTAAGATTGACATTCTTCTCAAGCAGTCAAAGCTTGAAGCTCTTAAAGAAGAAATGGATAAGCTCGGCATCACAGGTATGACAGTATCTCAGGTACTCGGTTGCGGTGCTCAGAAGGGTAAAGCAGAGTATTACCGTGGTGTTGCTATTGAAAGTAACCTCCTTCCTAAGATGAAGGTTGAAATCGTAGTTTGCAAGGTTCCTGTAAAGGCAGTTGTTGATGCGGCTGTTAAGGCACTTTACACAGGTCACATCGGTGACGGCAAAATCTTTATCTATGATGTTGAAGATGTTGTTAAGGTTAGAACAGGCGAAACAGGCTACGACGCTATGCAGGATATTGAATAATCCCCAATAGCTTAATTAACCTATCCTTTTTAATTCACATAAACCGAGACGCCCCGAACGGCAATAGCTGTTCGGGGCGTTTTGGCTCTATACTATATATAATATAGTGTCAAAAATCAAAGTTTACACTATGAAGGATATTTGAATTATACAGCTTAAAACCATAAATAATAATGAAAAGACAATTTGTTGTAAAGCCCGAAAAATGTTGAAAAGTGTAAAACAAATTTGCAATGAAAATGTTTTTACAAAATTGTAAAAAATATTGTCATAATTCCTTTAAGTAAATAACAATAGGGGTTAATCTTGTAAAATAATAAGATGAATGAAACAATATGCGGTGGTGAGGTTCTTGAAAAATGCTTTGTTGATTTCACACTCTGAACAGAGTGCCGTTTCTTTGTCACAATTGCTCGGAAGCGAAGGCTATACGGAGATTTCCGTCTGCCAAACCTCACAGGAGGCTAAGGAGCTTGCAAATGGTGAGGTTTTTGACCTCATCTGCGTCAATGCACCGCTTGAAAAGGAAAACGGCATTGAGCTTTCAAAGTACTTTGCCGGAACAACCCGTTCAAGTGTTGTGATTATCGTTCCGCAGCGAAATGCGGATTATGTGAATGACGCACTCACGGAGCACGGTGTTCTTGTTATTGCAAAGCCCGTAAACAAGCACCTGTTTCACCACTTTTTGCAGTTTACGGAATGTTTTAAGATGCGTATGTTCCGTGTGATTGAGGAAAATGAAAAGCTCAAGCATATGGTTGCGGATATGAAGATAATAAACAGAGCAAAGTTCCTGCTTATTACCTGCCTTAATATGTCCGAAGATCAGGCGCATCGCTATCTTGAAAAACAGGCTATGGATCTCAGAACAAGCAAGCTTGAGGTTGCAAAGCAGGTTATCAGAACATATGAGAACTGACTGCAATTTTTTAGTTTATTGAAAGGAATGTGTTTTTATGAGCCGTGCGGCATACTTAATCCTTGAAAACGGAACAGTTTTTGAGGGCAAGGCGTTTGGTGCCGAAAAAGAAACTACGGGAGAACTTGTTTTTACTACAGCAATGACAGGTTATCTTGAAACACTCACCGACCCCAGCTATTACGGTCAGGTGGTTATTCAGACATTCCCTTTAATCGGCAACTATGGTGTTATCCCTGCCGATTTTGAAAGTGACTCTCCGTCGCTGAAAGGTTATATTGTACGAGAATGGTGCCAAGTTCCTTCAAACTTCCGTTGTGAGGGTGATCTTGACACCTTTTTAAAAGAGTCGGGAATTCCCGGTATTTACGGAATTGACACTCGTGCGCTCACAAGAATTGTGCGTGAATACGGTGTTCTGAACTGCAAAATCTCCTATTCTCCCGATGTGACAAAGGAAGAACTTGACGAGATTAAGAACTATGTTATTACAGAGGCTGTTGAAAGCACTACTATAAAAGAAAAAGAGCATTTTGACGCTGAAAACGGCGACCTCAATGTTGTACTTATGGATTTTGGCGCAAAGCATAACATCGGCAGAGAGCTTGTCAAGAGAGGTTGTAACCTTACAGTCGTTCCCGCCCACACAACAGCGGATGAAATTAAGGCTATGAATCCCGACGGCGTAATGCTTTCAAACGGACCGGGAGATCCTTCGGACAACACAGAGATTATTGCAGAGCTCAAAAAGCTTTGTGACTTCGGGATTCCGACCTTCGGTATCTGTCTCGGTCATCAGCTTCTTGCGCTTTCACAGGGTGCAAAAACAGAAAAGCTCAAGTACGGTCACAGAGGTGCAAACCAGCCTGCAAAAGAGGTTGAAACAGGCAGAGTTTACATTACATCACAGAACCACGGCTACGCTGTTGTAAGCGACAGTATGCCCGAAAACGGCAAAGTAAGCTTTGTAAACGGTAATGATAACACCTGCGAGGGCGTAAACTACACAAATATGCCTGCTTTCTCGGTTCAGTTCCATCCGGAAGCTTGCGGCGGTCCTCATGATACAGCGTTTTTGTTTGACCGTTTTATTGAATTGATGAAGAACAACAGAAAATAAGAGTCCGAAATTCGGATTACTATTCAGCATAAGAACAGATACAATAATTACTTGAACGAGGAATGATTATATGCCACTCAAAAAGAATATCAAACGAGTTATGGTAATCGGTTCGGGCCCTATCGTAATCGGTCAGGCTGCCGAATTTGACTATGCAGGCACACAGGCTTGCCGTGCGCTTAAAGAAGAAGGACTTGAGGTTATTCTCGTAAACTCAAACCCTGCTACAATTATGACTGATAACGCAATGGCTGATAAAATCTACATTGAGCCGTTGACGCTTGAAACAGTTAAGAGAATCATCAAAAAGGAACGCCCTGACAGCCTTCTTTCAACCCTCGGCGGTCAGACGGGTCTTACCCTTTCAATGCAGCTTGCAAAAGAGGGCTTCCTTGATAAATACAATGTTCAGCTTCTCGGTGCAAACCCCGAAACAATCGACAAGGCAGAGGACAGACAGCTTTTTAAGGACACAATGATTGAAATCGGTCAGCCTGTTATTCCGTCACTTGTTGTTACAGATGTTGAATCAGCTGTTAAGTTTGCCGATGAAATCGGTTATCCTGTAATTATCCGTCCTGCATTCACACTCGGCGGTACAGGCGGCGGTATTGTCGATAACGAGGAAGAGCTTCGTGAAATCACATCAAACGGTCTTGAACTTTCTCCTATCACACAGGTGCTTGTTGAAAAATGTATCTCAGGTTGGAAGGAAATCGAGTTTGAGGTTATGCGTGACAGCGACGGAAATGTTATTACTGTCTGCTCAATGGAAAACTTCGATCCTGTAGGCGTTCACACAGGCGACTCAATCGTTATCGCTCCTACGGTAACACTTGCCGACAAGGAATATCAGATGCTCAGAAGTGCGGCTCTCAACATTATCTCTGCGCTTAAAGTAGAGGGCGGTTGTAACTGCCAGTTCGCACTCAACCCCGAAACATTTGAATATGCGGTTATCGAGGTTAATCCCCGTGTATCCCGTTCATCGGCACTTGCGTCAAAGGCAACAGGTTATCCTATTGCAAAGGTTGCCGCTAAAATTGCTATCGGTTACACACTTAATGAAATCAAGAATGCCGTTACAGGTACAACATACGCTTGCTTTGAGCCGGCGCTCGACTATGTTGTTGTAAAATTCCCAAAATGGCCTTTCGATAAATTTGTATATGCAAAGAGAACACTCGGTACTCAGATGAAGGCAACAGGCGAGGTTATGGCTATTGCTCCGACATTTGAGCAGGCTATTATGAAAGCCGTAAGAGGTGCCGAGATTTCTCACGATACTCTCAATGACAAGGAATTTGCAGAGCTTTCAAACGCATCGGTTTATGACAGACTCAGCGTTTGCGATGACAGAAGAATCTTCTGCGTATATGAGGCTCTCAAGAGAGGCATTACAGTAGAACAGATTCACAACATCACTCTCATTGATGAGTGGTTCCTTGAAAAGCTCAAAAATCTTATTGCCGTTGAAAACGAACTCAAGAACGGCGAGCTTACGGAGGATCTCTATGTTCGTGCCAAGAACAAGGGATTCCTTGACAGAACAATTGAAAAAATCACAGGCAGGAAGGTTGAAAATCCGCTTGTTCCTGTTTATAAAATGGTTGATACCTGCGCCGCAGAATTTGAGGCTGAAACTCCTTACTTCTATTCAACATTTGATAAGGAAAATGAAGCTGAGAAATTCATCAAAGAGCAGAAGAGCGATAAGAAAACAGTTATCGTATTCGGTTCGGGTCCTATCAGAATCGGTCAGGGTATCGAATTTGACTATGCGTCTGTTCACTGCGTATGGGCGCTCAAAAAGGCAGGCTACGATGTTGTTATCGTAAACAACAACCCTGAAACAGTATCAACAGACTTTGACACAGCCGACAGACTTTATTTTGAACCGCTCACAACCGAAGATGTTATGGGCATAATAAAGACAGAGAATCCGTTCGGTGTAGTTGTTGCATTTGGCGGACAGACAGCAATTAAGCTTACAAAGTTCCTCAGCGACAACGGTGTAAATATTCTCGGCACATCATACGATGCCATTGATATGGCAGAGGACAGAGAGCGTTTTGACGAGCTTCTTGAAAAGTATCACATTAAGCGTCCCCGTGGCGTAACGGTTATGACAACAGACGAGGCTCTCGATGTTGCAGACAAAATCGGTTATCCTGTTCTTCTCCGTCCGTCATATGTTCTCGGCGGTCAGAATATGATTATTGCATTCAACGAAGATGATGTCAAAGAGTATATGGCAATCATTCTTGCACAGAATATTGAAAATCCGATTCTTATTGATAAGTACCTTCAGGGTACAGAGCTTGAAGTTGACGCCATTTGTGACGGTGAAGATATTCTTATTCCGGGTATTATGGAGCATATCGAGCGTGCCGGTGTTCACTCGGGCGACTCAATTGCGGTTTATCCGGCATGGAATCTCTCAGACAGAATGACTCAGATTATTATTGAAAGCTCAAAGAACCTTGCAATCGAACTCCGTACAAAGGGACTTGTAAACATTCAGTACCTTATCTATAAAGACGAACTCTATGTTATCGAGGTAAATCCCCGTTCTTCAAGAACAATCCCTTACATCAGTAAGGTAACAGGCGTTCCTATGGTTGACCTTGCAACAAGAGCAATGCTCGGTGAAAAGCTCAAAGATATGGGCTACGGCACAGGCCTTTACAGAAAGAGTCCTTACATTGCGGTTAAGGTTCCCGTATTCAGCTTTGAAAAGCTTATCAATGTTGATAACCACCTCGGTCCTGAGATGAAGTCAACAGGTGAAGTTCTCGGTGTTGCAGGCACACTTGAGGAGGCTCTCTATAAGGGACTCATCGGTGCAGGCTACAAGATGAAGAAAAAGGGCGGTGTGTTCATCACAGTCCGTAATTCGGATAAGGCTGAAATCGGTGAAATCGCAAAGAAATACTACGACCTCGGATTCAGAATCTACGCAACAGAGGGTACAGCGGATGTACTCAAGAAGTACGGTATTGACGCCGTAAGCGTAAAGAAAATTCACGAGTCCAAGACAAACAATACTCTTACACTCATTGAATCGGGCAAGATTCAGTATGTTATTTCAACATCTGCAAAGGGCAGAATTCCTTCAAGAGATTCTGTTAAAATCCGTCGTAAGACTGTTGAAAGAAATATTCCGTGTCTTACATCTCTTGATACGGCAAATGCACTTGCAGATTGCCTCAAGAGCCACTATTCACAGCACAGCACGGAGCTTATCGACATTAACCACATGAGAGAGGAAAAGCTTATGTTAAAATTCACTAAGATGCAGGGTATAGGCAATGACTATATCTATTGCAGCACTTTTGATCAGGAAATCAGCAACCCCGAGGCGCTTGCCGTAAGACTTTCCGACAGACATTTCGGTATCGGCGGCGACGGTATTATTCTTGTTTGCCCTTCAAAGGTTGCAGATGCAAAGATGAAAATGTACAACCTTGACGGTTCAGAAGGTAAGATGTGCGGTAACGGTATCCGTTGCGTAGGTAAGTTCCTCTATGACCACGGTATGGTTGATATCAACGAAAAAGACGAAATTACAATTGAAACACTCAGCGGTATCAAGAAACTCAAGGCTTATACTTCAGGCGGAAAGGTTAACCGTCTCAGAGTTGATATGGGCAAGGCTATTCTTGAACCGAAGGAAATTCCTGTTGTTCTTGACGGTGACAAGGTTGTTGACAGACCTGTTGAAATTGCAGGCAAGAACTATAACATCACCTGCGTATCAATGGGCAACCCACACTGCGTGGTATTCATGGACGATATTGATAATCTTGATATTGAAACCGTAGGACCGGAGTTTGAAAACGATAAGCTCTTCCCTGAAAGAGTGAATACAGAATTTGTAACAGTTCTCGATGACCATACAATCAAGATGAGAGTGTGGGAGCGTGGCTCAGGCGAAACATGGGCTTGCGGTACAGGTGCTTGTGCCGTTGCGGTTGCCGCTTGTGAAAACGGTTTCTGCAAAAAGGGCGAAGACATCAAGATTAAGCTCAAGGGCGGCGATCTTATTATCAACTATACTGATGAAACAGTATATATGACAGGTAATGCGGAAAAAGTATTTGAAGGCGAAGTTGAGGTGTAATCGTGGAGATAACCGAACATAAGAAAAATAAAAAATATATATTTGTAACAGGCGGTGTCGTATCCGGTCTTGGCAAGGGTATCACAGCCGCATCTCTCGGCAGACTTTTAAAGGCAAGAGGGCTCAAGATTGTTGCTCAAAAGCTTGACCCGTATATCAATGTCGATCCGGGTACAATGAGCCCGTATCAGCACGGCGAGGTATATGTAACGGAGGACGGTGCAGAAACCGACCTCGACCTCGGCCATTATGAGCGTTTTATTGATGAGGACCTTAACAAGTATTCAAACCTCACAACAGGTAAGGTTTACTCAAATGTTCTTGAAAAGGAGCGTCACGGCGACTACCTCGGCAAGACAGTTCAGGTAATTCCTCACATCACAAATGAAATTAAGTCTTTTATCTACAATGTAGGTGAAAAGACTAATGCCGATGTTGTAATTACGGAAATCGGCGGTACGGTGGGCGATATCGAAAGCCAGCCGTTCCTTGAGGCTATCCGTCAGGTATCTCTTGAAGTCGGCAGAGAGAACAGCATCTTTATTCATGTAACTCTCGTTCCCTATATCAAGGGCAGTGAAGAACACAAATCGAAGCCGACACAGCATTCTGTAAAAGAGCTTCGTTCACTCGGTATCAATCCCGATATCATCGTTCTTCGTTGTGACGAACCTCTTGAGGAGAGCATTTTCAACAAGATTGCACTTTTCTGCAATGTAAAGCCGGATTGTGTAATCGAAAATATTACTCTCCCAACGCTTTATCAGGCACCTCTTATGCTTGAAAAGAGCAATTTCTCAAATGTTGTATGTCGTGAGCTCAATATTGTAACGGACAAAAAGCCAGACCTTTCCGAGTGGGAAGAAATGCTTAGCCGTATCAACAACCGCACAAAGAAATGCACGATTGCTCTTTGCGGTAAGTATGTTGCTCTCCATGACGCATATCTTTCTGTTGCAGAGGCACTTCGTCACGGTGGCTATGAAAATTCCGCCGATGTTGAAATCAAGTGGGTTGACTGCGAACTTCTTACAAAGTACAAGGTTGACGAGCTTCTCGGCGATGTTGACGGTATCCTCGTTCCGGGCGGCTTCGGTAACAGAGGTATCGAAGGTAAGATTATGGCTGCAAAATATGCCCGTGAGCATGATATTCCGTATCTCGGAATCTGCCTCGGTATGCAGACTGCAGTAATCGAATACGCAAGAGATGTTCTCGGCTATGCTGACGCCAACAGCGGTGAGTTTACACCAGAGGGCAAGCATAATGTTATTGACCTTATGCCTGAACAGGAAGGCATTGAGGATATGGGCGGTACAATGCGTCTTGGTGCATATCCGTGTGTTATCAAGCCCGATTCGCTTATGGCTAAGGCTTACGGTCAGCATGAAATTTCAGAGCGTCACCGTCATCGTTATGAGTTCAATAACGATTTCAGAGAGGAAATTGAAAATGCAGGCATGAAGATTACAGGTACTTCACCTAACGGACTTCTTGTTGAGGCTGTTGAAGTTCCCGACAACCGTTTCTTCGTTGCTGTTCAGTATCATCCTGAGTTCAAGTCACGCCCGAACCGTGCTCATCCGCTTTTCAGAGAATTTATTAAAGCATCACTTGAAAAGTAATTGATTTTTCCACTTAACTTTCAGATTTAAAGGACTGATTTTAATGAAGATTAACAGAAATTTTGACAATCTCGTTCCTAACTATCTTTTTGCAGATGTTGCAAAAAAGACAAATGCATATATTGCGGCTCATCCCGATAAAAAGGTTATCAAGCTTGGTATCGGCGATGTAACCCTTCCGCTTGCTCCTGTTGTTGTTGAGGCAATGAAAAAGGGTGCAGAGGATCTTGCTCACAAGGAAACCTTCAAGGGCTATCCCGATTATGAGGGCTACGAGTTTCTCAGACAGGCTATTTCAGATTATTACAAGAGCTTTGGTGTTGCAGTAGGCGCTGACGAAATCTTTGTATCAGACGGTGCAAAGTCTGACTGCGGTAACATAGGCGACATCTTTTCAAAGGATAATGTTGTTCTTGTAACCGATCCTGTTTACCCCGTATATGTTGACTCAAACATTATGGCAGGCAGAGAAATTGTTTATGCTACATCAAATGAGGCAAACGGCTTTGCCGCTCTCCCTGATGAAAATGTAAAGGCAGACATCATCTACCTTTGCTCACCTAACAACCCGACAGGTTCTGCATACAATGCCGAACAGCTCAAGGCTTGGGTTGACTATGCTCTCAAAAACGATGCAATAATCCTTTACGATTCAGCGTATGAGGCATTCATCACAGAGGATCTTCCTCGTTCAATTTTTGCAATCGAAGGTGCAAGAAAGTGTGCAATTGAAATGTGCTCACTTTCAAAGACAGCAGGTTTCACAGGCACAAGATGCGGTTACACAGTAATTCCTAAGGAGCTTGAGCGTGACGGTCACAATATCTATGCAACATGGTACCGCCGTCAGGCAACAAAGTTCAACGGCGTTTCATGGCCTGTTCAGTGTGCTGCTGCCGCTGTATTCAGCGAAGAAGGTCAGAAGCAGATTAAGGAGAACATTTCTTACTATCAGGAAAATGCAAGAATTATCGCATCTGCTCTTGATGAACTCGGCATCTACTACACAGGCGGTAAGAACTCACCTTACATCTGGCTCAAATGTCCGAACAATATGGGCAGTTGGGAATTCTTTGACCTCCTCCTCAACGAGGCAAATGTTGTAGGTACTCCGGGTGAGGGCTTTGGCGAAAACGGTGCCGGCTACTTCCGCCTTACATCATTCGGTGACAGAGAAAACACGATTGAGGCTGTTGAGAGAATCAAAAAGGTTCTCACAAACCTCTCAAAGTAATTTGATTGAATTCAGATTATTATATTGAATAAAACACACAGCGGATAACCAGAATTTTAAGGTTATCCGCTGTTTTTGTTATCGGTTATTATCAGTAGGGGCGCTCATTGGGCGCCCGCTAAGTAACGGCACAATATTTGTGATAAGACAGATTATATAAATGCCGCAAAATAATTGTCATACTGTAGCGGCGAACAAGGTTAGCCGCTACTAATTTGTGCCATTTATAAATTCAATCTTGATAGAAAATTTTTCGGCATCCGATGAATGCAATACGCAATAAAAAAGGACATTCCATTTGGAATGTCCTTTTGATATCATATTAAAATCAGA
>OGYY01001379.1_pt1 | contig 21414 bp, 20 predicted proteins | sample 1576671 | NCBI WGS metagenome assembly OGYY01 (sample SAMEA3541593, study PRJEB24748) | human gut metagenome | biome: human gut; feature: human-associated habitat; material: faeces | place: China | collected 2012 | reverse complement strand
CTCGTAACGACTAAAGTCACAAATATAGGCTATCGGTTCTCTTCTCGGGCGTTTGTCTCTTAATGAATTAAATAGTAATCAATCTCTTGTGATTAGAACTAAGAGATAGCCTTTTTTGACGCGAAGTGTTGCTTCTTTCGCCATAATCTCATTGCTTACCCCCACGCTTTCTTTGTTGTACAGTGTGCCATTTTTCAGTGAGTAGGAGAATCCTTCTTCGTCTATTCCTGTTACTTCTGGGGAAAAAGCAATTATGGAGAAGTATTCTTTTCCAGGATTTTGTGGATTTTTGATATCGGAACGGAGATATTTTCGTTCTTCGGGACCGTGAAGCATTTCGATTTCGTTGTGTGCATCAATGATTTTGGCTTCGATTCCATTATCTTTCAAGAATGCGAGCAGGCTGATATTTGCTAATGCATGGTCATATCTCGTTCCGGTTGCACCGAGAATTGTTACTCTCTGTGGTTTTAAATCTACTGCGTATTTTACTGCAAGATGGGTGTCTGTGTAATCTTTTCTTGTTGGGAATTCACGAAGAGGGATACCTTTTTTTCTATATTCTTCAAGAAGTTCCTTATTTTTAAGGCTGTCGAAATCACCGAGAATGTCGGTTGGTTCTATGCCGATTTCTTTACAGTGTGCCAGTCCGGAATCGGCAGCGATGATTCGGTCATATTTTTTATCTTTTATATATTCTTTACTAAAGTTTATATCAATACTTCCCCCACTGACGATTAATAATGTCTTTCCGTTTTGCATGGTATATTTCATTCCCTTCTGATATTATATTTCACTTTTTATATCTAACTGCATCTAATCAAAGCAATCTATCTTATTTGTTCTTCTAATCTTTTGGCAATTCATCTCCCACCTTAGAGGTCGGAGTCTTCTTGCTGTAAGAGGATAAATAACTTACTTTCTCAAAAGATTTTTCTACCATGAAGAAAAACAAGTTTCATCAGTCATTACCATTTCTTTTGCTGTGCTAATTCTTCATAAAACATACAGTAATCATCATAGCGGAGTTTGCTGATTTTACCTTCTTCTAAGGCTTTTTTTACTTCACATCCTGGTTCATGGATATGACAGCATCCATTAAAGCGGCAGGTATTTTCGTAAGGTTCAAATTCTGGGAAATAATATTTCAGGTCTTCTTTTTCGATATTTTCGAGAAAGAGGGAGCTAAATCCTGGTGTGTCCATCAAGTAGGTATCCTCTCCAATGTGAATTAATTCGGAATGTCTTGTTGTGTGTTTTCCCCGCTTGATTTTTTCACTGACTGCACCGGTTTCCATCTGTTTTTCTTTACTAATACAGTTTAAAGTAGAAGATTTCCCGACACCAGACGGACCTGCCATAATTGTTGTCCTGCCACGAAGGAGTTCTTCTATCTGTGTAATCCCTTCTCCTGTTGCTGCTGCCTGGAAAATCACCTGACATCCACTGTTTTCATAATCTTTTTCAAGCTGTTGCATTTGCTCTGTTGTTGCTAAGTCTGTCTTATTAAAGCAGATAATTACCGGTATTTCCTGCTGTTCCATTGTGATCAGAAATCGATTCAGCAAGTGAAAGTTAGGTTCGGGTTCATGAACTGCAAATATAACAAGCGCCTGGTCTACATTTGCTGCCATCGGACGGATGAGCTGATTTTTTCTTTTGTGAATCTTTACTAGATTTCCTGTTTTTTCTTCTTCTGATAAAATATCAATATCCACAACGTCTCCGACATTCGGTTTCATTTTCTTGTTACGAAAGATTCCTCTGGCACGACACTCATACAGTCCGCTGCCCTCTACATATACATAGTAAAATCCTCCGATTCCTTTCATTATTTTTCCTGTCATTCTTTCCTCCGTAAAAGTAGTACATATTGAAACAAAAGCGTCGGCAGTAACAGCCAATCAGCCGTTACTGCGACGCTCTCCCTTAATCTGAAATAGCATTTAAACTTACATCGTAAGTATTATACTCTTTTCCATCAATATACATAATCACGCTTCCTGAGCCTTCTCTGTCGCCCTCAAATGTAACATTTAAAGGAAAATCATCATTGCTTACACTGCTCTTTGAATAAATCGTGCTTTCCCAGGAGTCCTGTTTGAGCACAAGTTTTACACTTCCGTTTGCTCCGTCATCAAATGGCTGTTCATCAATTGTCACGCTGCCTTCGTAGCGGTAACTTTCCTGCTCACCAAGACTGAGCACAATCGGTACTTTAGTACCTTTGTCTACAGATGTTCCTGACTCGATTCCCTGGGAAATGACATCGCCTTCGCCAACTTCACCACTGTAATCGTAGCTGACAGAACCAAGCTTTAATCCCACTCTGTTTAGCTCTCTTTCGGCAACACTCTGAGAAACTCCAATTAAGGATGGCACTGTTGTCTTGCTCACGCCTTTGCTGATAGTAATTGTTACTGCAAATCCTGTGTTTACGATACTTCCGCCTTTTGGACTCTGCTTAATCACATAGCCTTCTTTGACCGTATCGCTATTAGCATATGCTTTCTTCACCTTAAGGCCAAGCTTCTTTAACTCCTGCTCTGCTTTCTTTTCTGTATAATTCACCAAAGCCGGTACTTCCACCTTTTCTGCTGCAGTAGTGGAAGATTCCTTTTTGCCAAGCGTAAGCTTCACTTTCGTTCCAACGGCGAGAGATTCTCCTTTTTTATACTGCTGCTTCACAACAATAAGATCGCTGTCATCGCTGCTGCTTCCCTTTTCATATGCAAAGTCTGCCTTCAAACCAATTGCCTTCATCTCATCCTCTGCTGCATTCTTCGTCAGATCAAGTAATTTTGGCATCTTAACATATTCTGTCTTTTTCTCTTCCGTTGTCGTTGCTTTTGTTCTGTCCTGCGTTGTCTGTTCTGTACTCTGCTGTGTTGTTCCAGAAGATGGCTGGAATAAATGCAATGAATTTCCTATAAAATAAAATACAACACAGGCAACTAAAACACCAAACAGAACCGTAATTAAAAGAATCATCTTTTCGAGCTTTGGATTCATTTCTTTATCGTCTTTATAATCCTCATCCTCTTCATTTTCTTCATTAATTCGTATTCTGTCTTTTGTGTTATCCTCTTTTCTTCGGTTGCCAGACTTATTTAATGACTTTCTTATCTTTGTAATATCCTCTTTATTTCTCTGAATTGTTGGAGAATCATCTACGAGCGGATTCACATACACATAACTTCCATCTGGAGAAAGAAATACTTTCTGTAAATCAAGAATCAGTTCTGCCGCACTCTGATAACGCTGTTCTGGCTGTTTCATCGTACATTTTAAGATAATCTTTTCAAGACTTGCCGGAATATCCGGGAAATAACATCTTGGTGGTGTAATTTCATCTCTTAAATGCATGAGTGCGATTGCTACTGTATTCTCTCCATCAAACGGAACCTTTCCAGTTGCCATCTCATAAATAGTAATTCCCAGAGAATAAATATCGCTTCTTTCGTCTGCGTAGCCGCCCCTTGCCTGCTCCGGCGAAAGGTAGCGCACAGATCCCATCGCACTGGAAGAAATCGTATCATCCCCAGTTGCTGCTCTGGCAATTCCAAAATCTGTCACTTTTATCGTACCACTATCTGATACCAAAATATTCTGCGGCTTAATATCTCTGTGAATAATGTGATGTTCATGCGCTGCCTGCAGTCCGCTTGCAATCTGAATTGCAAAGTCTACAGTCTCTCTGGCACTGAGTCTTCCGTAACGTCTGATATATCGTTTGAGAGTCATGCCTTCTGCAAGTTCCATTACGATATAATGTACACCCTCTTCATTTCCCGCATCATAAATATTTACGATATTCGGGTGTGTTAATCCTGCGGTTGACTGTGCTTCTACTGTAAACTTTCTTACAAAGCTCTCATTATCACAATATTCCCGGCGCAGAACCTTTATTGCTACATAACGGTTTAACTTATGGCATCTGGCTTTATATACATCTGCCATTCCTCCTGAGCCAATATGCTCGAGTATCTCATATCTTCCACCTAAAAAAGTACCCTTTTGCAGCAATATCTTCACCTCCCATTTCTATTCTGGGCGATGACAACTGCGATATTATCAAGGCCGCCATAAAACAAAGCTTCTTCTATACATTTTTCTGCCAGTTCTTCCTCTGTTCCTTCCCCTGATAAAATCTCTTCCAGTTTTTCATCGTCTACCATGTTAGACAAACCGTCGGAGCAGAGCAAAATCCGGCTATTCTCCTTCATATCTACGATAAAGAAATCCGGCTGGACATCTTCTGCCACGCCCACGGCCTTTGTAATAATATTCTTTTGTGGATGATTCCGGCTTTCTGCCCGGTCAAGTTCTCCTGCCCGTACCAGTTCTTCTACAAGAGAATGATCCATCGTCACCTGATGAATCTTTTCATCAAAATAGTACAGACGGCTATCCCCTATATTCATAATATATGCTGTCCCATCTACTACGGTTGCCGCAACAAATGTTGTTCCCATTCCAGAATACTGTTCTTCTTTACAAGACAGCGTATACACTTCCTCATTCACTTCATTGAGAAGCCGTTCCATAACAAGGAAAGGAAGCTCTTTTGTCTCTTTCCTTGCCAGCTCCACAAATCGGTTTACTGCATAGGATGACGCTTTATCTCCAGCTTTATGTCCACCCATTCCGTCCGCTACAATATAGAGGTTCGGAAAGCATCCTACCGGCTCATCGGAAAAAAACAAATAGTCCTGATTTACTTTTCGCTTTCTTCCGATGTCCGTCATGCCGAAAGATTTCATTCGTCCCCACTCCTTTCTTTATAGCTCTTTCTTAACTGTCCGCAGGCTGCCTGGATATCTCTTCCCATCTCCCGGCGCACAGTTACCTGAATATGTTGTCTCTCCAATATATGTTTAAATGCTGCTACATTATTCTGCGTTGACTGCTCAAAATCTCTTTCCTTAATCGGGTTAACCGGAATCAGATTAATATGACAGTTCATTCCTTTTACTCTGGAAATGAGTTCCTGTGCGTGTTCCTTTTTATCATTAACCCCTTTTACGAGGCTGTATTCAAATGTAATTCTTCTTCCAGTTGTTCTGGTATAATATCTGGCAGCTTCCATCAATTCATCCATCGAATATTTATTGGCGATTGGCATAAGCTCTCTTCGCATCGTATCATTCGGTGAATGTAAGGAAATTGCCAATGTTACCTGTGGATTTCTGTCTGCAAATTCATAAATCTTTGGCACAATTCCACAAGTAGATACGGTAATATTTCTGTGACTGATATTTAAGCCATCTGGCGAACAAAGTAATTCAATCATCCGGCATAAAGACTCAAAGTTATCAAAAGGTTCTCCTGTTCCCATAACAACCAGATGGGAAACTCTCTCTCCTGTTGCCTTCTGAATCGCATAAATCTGATCAAGCATTTCGGATGGATACAGATTTCTTGAAAGTCCCAGCAAGGTAGATGCACAAAACCGGCAGCCCATCCGGCAGCCCGCCTGTGAAGAAATACAGACAGAATTACCATGCTTATACTTCATAAGTACGCTCTCTACCATGTTACCATCGTGGAGCGAAAATAAAAACTTCTGTGTGCCGTCTATCTTCGACTCGTAATGTTCTACTTCTTCTACTCCATAGAATGGATGCTCTTTTAAAAGCTTTTCAATACATTTGGCTGGAACATTCTTCATCTCTTCCGGACTTCTTACGAGTTTTTGATGAAGCCATCCATAAATCTGCTTTGCCCGGAACTTTTTCTCACCCAGTTCCATGACACAATCGGTCAGTTCCTCTAATGTCATGGACTTTAAATCCATACTAGAATCCATACTACTTCGCCTCCGGTCTTTTAAATTTAGAAATAAAGAAGCCGTCGCAGGTATCTTCTCCCGGTATGAGCTGTAAATATCCCTGACTTCCTGTTCGGTTTTTAAGATTCTGTGGCAGATACTCCTCGATAGATACCAGATGTAATGGTGTATTTTCCTCAATCCACTTTATGTTCTCTGCATTCTCCCCTTTATTCAAAGTACAGGTAGAAAATATCATCTGGCCGCCCGACTTTACATACTTCCATACGACAGAAAGTATCTGCCTTTGCAAAGCGGCAAGTTCGCCAAGCTGTTCCTCTGTCATCTGGTATTTAATATCGTTCTTTCTGCCCATAATGCCAAGTCCGCTGCAAGGCAGGTCTGCAAGAAGCACATCTACACTTTCTAACAGACTTTCATCTTCCTCTAACGCATCCCATTGCTGCACCTCTACATTCTCGTAGTGCATCCGGTCTTTATTCTCCTCAATGAGTTCTGTTTTATATTCTGTCAAATCTCTGGAAAGGACCTTTCCTGCTCCCTTTAATCTGTCCGCCGCATGGAATGTCTTTCCACCCGGCGCTGCACAGACATCAAGAACAAAATCGCCCTCATTTATATCTGCGATTGCTACTGCAAGCTGGGAACTCTCATCCTGTACAGCAAACTTTCCCTGGCGGAAAGCGGCAATCTTTCCAAGATAATTGAGATTAGAAATGGTAAAGGCATACGGGAGATAATTCCCTTTTTCTACTTTTACTCCTGCCTCTTCCAATTCTTTTTCCAGTTCTTCCGGTGTTGTCTTGCTTAAATTGGTACGGATTGTGAGCGGTCTTGCCTCCAGGAAAGAAGCAAAAATCTTCTCTGCACTTTCCTTCCCATACTGTTCTATGATGAGCTTACTCAGCCATTCGGGTACGGAATAGGTAATACTTACATACTTTACATCGTCTTTTTTATCTGGAACCGGAAGGTTTTCCTTTTCTCTTACAAGAGTGCGGAGCACTCCATTTACAAAGCCGCTCAGTCTGCCAAATCCTCTTTTCTTTGCAAGAGATACCGCCTCCGAACAGGCTGCCGCATCTCTTACATCCATAAAGAGAATCTGATAAGCTCCCATTCGCAGAAGAGAACGGATGAGTGGCTTACATTTCTTCATCGGTGTTTTTGAATAGTGGTCTAGAATATAATCGAGATAAATCTTTCTCTCGGTCACTCCCTCACAAAGTCTGGTATAAAAAGCCCTGTCTGCCTTTTTTTCAAACTGGTTCCGCATCAGTGTCTCCCCGATTGCGATGTGGGAAAGCTTTTTATTTCTTTCAATATCAATCAGCGTATCAAGAGCCTCTGCCCTCATATCTGTCCGCTTCTCCATCTGCATTTCCTTTCTTCGTGTCTGTTTTGTTCTGCTACAATTCATGCAATGAATGCAACCTACTAGATATATTATAACTCAATATTACAAAATAATTTTTAATATTGTATTAAGCATTCTCTCCCAGAAGAGTACCTTCCTCTACCTTATGTCCAAGAAGAAAAGCTTTAACCGGCATTCTCTTTTTACCCTGAATCTGTACTTCATTGATTTTAAGAAGTCCCTCTCCTGTCTGTACATAAATAGCATCGGAAGTCACTTTTGCAACAGCTCCCGGCTGTGCGCTTCCATTTTCCTTCTCCACATCAGCATCCCAGATTTTCAAAGTTTTATCGTGGAAAGCGGTATAGGCACTTGGCCAGGAGTTAAGCCCGCGGATCAGACGTTCAATTGAAGCGGCATCTTTATTCCAGTCAATCTTACCTAAATCTTTTGTAAGCATCTTTGCATAGCAGCTCTCCTCATCATTTTGCCGAGTGCGTACTGCCGTTCCTGCTTCTAACTTTTCAAGTACTTCTAATAATAACGGGCCGCCTGCCGCTGCTAACTTATCATGAAGTGACTCTCCTGTTTCTTTTGCATCAATTGGTACAACAACTTTGTCAATCATATCTCCGGTATCAAGCCCTTTTTCCATGTACATGATTGTTACACCCGTTTCTTTTTCCCCATCAATGATGGACCACTGAATCGGGGCAGCTCCACGGTACTTTGGAAGTAAGGAAGCATGTACGTTAATGCATCCATACTTTGGCATATTTAAAATGCTTTCTGGAAGAATCTGTCCAAAAGCAGCTACAACGATAACTTCAGGATCGAGTCCGCGAAGTGTCTCGATAAATTCTTCTTCTCCTACCTTTACTGGCTGATAAACAGGAATGTCATACTCTAAAGCCTTCTCTTTTACCGGAGTAAATGCCATCGCCTTACCGCGACCTTTTCTCTTATCCGGCTGTGTTACTACACCGACAACTTCATGGTTCTCTATAAGAGCTGCTAACGTAGGAACCGCAAAGTCCGGTGTTCCCATAAATACTACTCGCATTCTTCTTCCTCCACATCATGGTATGGCTCATTCGCTCTATCGCCGTAAAGCACACCGTCAAGATGGTCTATCTCATGTTGTAATGCTCTTGCACGAAGTCCCTCTCCCTCGATAATTACTGGATTTAACTCCATATCAAAAGACTTCACTTTTACATAATCAGCTCTTGTTACGCTGGCACATTTACCTGGAATGCTTAAGCATCCTTCCTCATCTGTCTGCTCACCAGCTGTTTCAATGATTTCTGGATTGATAAGGATGATAGGATCTCCGTCCATAACGTCAATGACACAGATTCTTCTTAAAATTCCTACCTGTGGTGCTGCAAGACCAACACCTCTTGCCTCATACATAGTATCAAACATATCCTCAATCAACGTCTCAATGGATGGTGTGATTTTCTGTACTGGTTTACATACTTTATTTAAACATGGGTCGCCAATAAAGCGGATTTTACGAATTGCCATTTCTTTTCCTCCTGGTATTCCTTTATCTTTCTTATTTTATCTTTTATTCTATCTTTTTATAATGGTTATACAAAAAGCTGTATCTTTAATTATAACATTGCAAACGCCTGCCGTAAAGTCACTTAGAGCGTGTTTGAAAAATGCTCTAGTAATGCGACAGTGGGTCAAAATCAAACTGAATCGTTATTCCTGCAAACATTGGATGCTTCTCTAAAACAGGCTCTAATCTTCTTTTTAAATCCAGTAATGTCTCTTTATCTTTATGTTTTAAGTAAAGCACCTGTCTATACACATCTTTTAACTTGGAAAGGCTTGCCTGTCCTGGTGTTAAAATCTGTACGGGTACTTCCTGTCCTACCTGGCTTTGCTCAATCATTTTCTCAATGCGGAGTCTCGCAATGACGGACTGTGATTCATCTCCTGACTGTACCAGGATTACAAGCATGTGTGCACACGGTGGGTATCCCATTAACTGACGGTAAGTGTACTCTTCCTTAAAAAAGTTCTCATACGAATGCTCCGCTGCTGTTGTAATTGAATAATGCTCCGGCGAATAGGTCTGGATGATAACATCCCCTCTTTTGTCTCCTCTTCCTGCCCTTCCTGCTGCCTGACAGAGAAGCTGAAATGTTTTCTCTCCACTTCGGAAATCCTGTTCATGAAGGGATAAATCTGCCGCTAGAATCCCTACCAGCGTTACATTAGCATAATCATGCCCCTTTACGATCATCTGTGTTCCTAAAAGAATATCTGCCTCACCCTTAGAAAATGCGGCAAGCATCTCCTCATGGGCATGCTTTCTTCTTGTCGTATCCATATCCATACGGAGAACTCTGGCTGTCGGAAACTCTGCATGGAGTGCCGCCTCTACCTTTTCTGTTCCAAGACCAAATGCGGCTACATGTGAGCTTTTGCAAATCGGACACTGCTTTATAAAAGTTTCTTCATAACCACAGTAATGGCAGCGCAGCTTTCCATTCCTATGGTAAGTAAGTGTCACATCACAGTGTGGACACTTGATAACCTGTCCACAGGCACGACAGGAAACAAATCCTGCAAAACCACGCCGATTTAAAAATAGCATAATCTGTTCCTTTTTTGCCAGACGTTCTTCTATTTTTTTGTGTAATTCCCCGCTGAAAATCGAGCGGTTTCCTTTTTTAAATTCTTCCCTCAGGTCAATAATCTGCGTAGTTGGAAGCATCGCTTTTCCCGCTCGCTTTTTCAGGGTCCACAGTTTATATTCTCCACTTAATGCTCTTGCATACGCCTCCACTGAAGGAGTTGCTGAACCTAAGACAACACTTGCCCCGCAAAGACCTGCCCGGTAAACTGCCGTTTCTCTTGCATGATATTTCGGAGAAGTATCACTCTTATACGCTCCGTCATGTTCCTCGTCAATGATAATCAGTCCAAGTCTCTCCGTCGGAGCAAACAGTGCGGAGCGTGCCCCGATAATCACATCGGCTTCTCCTGCCCTTATCCGCTCACAGGCATCGGACTTTTCTCCCTTTGACATTCTCGAATTAATGACAGCAATCCGCTCTCCAAACCGTTCATAAAAACGTCTCACCGTCTGATACGTTAACGAAATCTCTGGAATCAGTACAATTACTTGCTTTTTCTTTGCAAGTACCTGTTCAATTAGTGCAAGATACACTTCTGTCTTTCCACTTCCCGTCACACCGTAAAGGAGATAAGTCCCCCGCTTTCCATTGTCATAGTCTTTCTGAAAGTTGTCTGCGACCGCCTGCTGTTCTTCATTGAGCGGCCATCCTGTACTTCTCTTTGTAAGCTCTGGGAATGGATTCCTGTACTTAATCCTTGACTCTAACTTTACAATGCCCTGCTCTGCGAGTCTTCGTATCTCTTTTAGCGGAAAGTTACAGCCTTTTACCGCTTCTTCCTTCGTGATTCTTCCCTTTTCTATTAACAGGAAAAGAAATCTTGCCCTCGCCACATAATGCTTCTGCTCCCATTCGGCAAGAAGCTTCTGTGCAGCTTCTATATCTGCAGAAAGAGTAATAAATACTTCTTCTTTGGGTTTCATTTTTGCTTTTACCGGAAGCACAGTGCGAAGGGCCTGTATCATCGTGGAACCATATTGTTCTTTTAAGAAAGAAGCAACCTTGATAAGTTCTGACTCCACAGAAACTCCCTCTGTATTTACCCGGAGAATTTCTTTAATCTTACTTTCTTCATAATCTGCTTCCGGGCGAATCGCGACAACATAGCCCTCCGTCTCCCGGTTTCCTCTTCCAAACGGAACAAAAACTCTGCTGCCTGGCCGCACTTCTTTCCATAAGGAAAGAGGCACCCTGTACTGGAATACCCTGTCGAGTGCCTCATGGGAAATATCAATGATTATATCAGCATATCTTGTATTACTGTCTCCCATAATCCTTCCTTTTCTTTAATATTTGCCATCTAAAACATCCTGAACGATTTCTTCTTCGCTCATATGATACTTCTTGCCTTCAATCTCCTGATAGGTCTCATGTCCTTTTCCGGCGAGAACAACGATGTCTCCTGGCTGTGCGTGATGCATAGCGTAAGAGATTGCCTCATGACGGTCAATAATAGAAATATATTCTCCGTCTGTCTTCTTCATTCCAATTAAAATATCATCAATGATTGCCTGTGGCTCTTCAAATCTTGGGTTATCGGAAGTAATAATCGTAAAGTCCGCAAGCTTTCCAGATACCTCACCCATCTCATAACGGCGGAGTTTGGAACGGTTACCACCACAGCCAAATAAACTGATTAATCTTGGTGGATCATAAGCTCGTAATGTATTTAAAATACTCTCTAAGGCTACGGCATTATGTGCGTAGTCAATAATTAATGTATAGTCATATCCTGTCGGAACAATCTGTACTCTTCCCTTTACGCTGAAGTGGCGGAGTGCCTTGTTCATCTGCTCTACGGTAACACCCATATGACCGGCAATACTGATCGCACCTAACGCATTATGTACGTTAAATGTTCCCGGCACACCACAGGAAATCTTACCTTCGCAGGTTCCCTTTAAACCAAAGTCTACGCCGAGGAAATCTCTGTCTCTTGTCAGTTCCACATCATACGCTACTAAATCTGCGTTTTCATTTAAACCAAATGTCTCAATCGGACAGGTCGCATTCTTTGTAATCTCTGCAAAATGCTCATCATCAATATTCGCATAACCATAGCGGCACTGGTTAAATAACTTTGCCTTGCAGGAAAGGTATTCTGCAAAGTCCTTATGCTCGTTCGGTCCGATATGGTCTGGAGAAAGGTTCGTAAATAAGCCGTAATCAAACATAATTCCAGCAGTTCTGTCAAGCTTAAATCCCTGAGAGGACGCTTCCATAACAACAACGTCACAGTCTTCCTCTGCCATCTTTCTGAAATAGCTGTGGATGTCATAAGATTCCGGTGTTGTGTTATTCACTGGGATATGTTCCTGTCCGATCACAACCTCGATTGTTCCGATCACCCCAACCTTATGTCCGGCCTCCTCTAAGAGAGACTTCACCATATAGGTTGTTGTTGTCTTGCCCTTTGTTCCGGTAACAGCGATTGTGGTAAGCTCCTCTGCTGGATAACCAAACCATGCGGCAGAAATCAATGCCATCGCATAGCGGGTGTTGTCTACCTTAATGACAGTCACACTGTCCGGTACCTCTACTTCATCCTCTACGACTAAAACAGCGGCTCCCTTTTCAGCAGCCTCTGCTGCAAACTTATGTCCATCAAAAGCTGCTCCCTTAATACATAAGAAAAGGCATCCTTCTTCTATCTTTCTTGAATCGTTCACTACCGCAGTAACCTTTACATCGGTACTTCCCTGTAAACATGTATATTCTAAATGTTCTAATAACTGACTACACTTCATTCCAATTCCTCCCTTCAAATGCAGAATTCTATGTTTTTTATTGTAGCTGTTTTCTAAAAAAGCGTCAACTTTTACTCTTTTTAGAAATTTCCTGTCTTTTTCGTTCTCTTTTTTGTTCTCGCAGATGAAAAATTCCCCAGAACAGCAATGCACCGAAAAATGTGCCGGTACTGTCCACACAGACATCAAAGAACTTGCAGCTTCTTCCCGGCACAAAGTACTGATGAAACTCATCACTGCAGGCATATAAGGCGCAAAAGATTTCTGCCCTTATGATGAAATTCCAGATGGATAGCTCCATCTTTTGTTCAGTGTTTTCTACTGTCTGTCTGGCAATTTCTGTTTCCTGTGTTGCTGATTCCTGTGCTGTAACTTTCTCTTTGATATTTCTTATTTCCGGCAGTACATTCTCCTGTACTACAGCTTTCTGTTTTACAGTTTTTTGTAATTTTTCCTCTGTCCATTGTATATCTTTTGCTTTTTTCTTTCTGCTCAAAAGCATCTCCATTCGATAACACATCCACAAATAGAGATTCACCGTAATACCAAGCACTGCATATTCTGTAAAATGCGCGCATTTTCTTATCGGATACTCGATTGCTTCTGCCACTTTCACCAGCTTCTCTTTTGGAAACTGTTCTGGAAAAACCGAGTTTAATTCACGGACTAATCGGATACATACCCCCTCGCTTAAATGTGAGGAATGTGTGGCATCCGCGGCAGAAAACCGAAAAATCACACACAACATAGTAATTACCAGTACCGCTGATAAAATGTATGCTACTCTTTGTCTGGTATCTGCCCTGGCAAAAGCCTCCCTCTTTACATAAAAAGGCAGACCCCGCATACTGGTGTCTGCCTCCCTCTTACTCCACATTTGTAAATGCCGGATCAACTTCTCCTAATTCTTCAAACTCTTCATTGGAAAGATGTTCTTCATCTTCCATATTCTCTTCATCTCCTGGAAGAATCTTAATCTTAGAATCGTATAATTCCTTAACGGCGATGGATAAAGGCTTCTCTCCTTCCATTCCATTAACTAAAGGTTCATCTCCTCCAATAATCTCTCTTGCTCTCTTAGAAGTTGCAATAACGATGGAATAACGGCTGTTGATAACTGGTTCTTCTCCTGTCTCGCCCTCTTTATTAATCTTTTCCATTAATTCTGTATAAGATGGATGTAACATAAGTGATTCTCCTTTCTATTTGTCCTTTTTAAGGTTCTATTTGTCTTTTTCTGTATTTTCTTTATATTGCTGCAAACCCTCTCGAAGGCTTTCTACAAACTCCTGTCTCTTTGTAATACGGCAGGACTCACTCTCGATGATTGAATGAATCGTGTTCATGCAATCTTCAAGCTTTCCTTCTTCATTGCTGACAATGAATTCATACTGATCAATGCTTTCTGCTTCTTCTGCAGCTCTTCGCATACGCTTTTCTACTACTTCCGCGGTCTCTGTTCCACGTCCGATAAGCCTGTTCTTAAGTACATCAATAGATGGTGCAGTAATAAATAACAGAATCGCTTCTGGATACTGCTCTTTAATCTTCATCGCACCCTGTACTTCAATCTCAAGGATTACGACATGACCTGCGGCAAGTTCATCTTCCACAAACTTACGTGGAGTTCCATAATAATGGTCTACATACTGTGCATATTCGATAAAACCATTATAATCAATCAGACGCAAAAAGTCATCTTCTGATTTAAAATAGTACTCTCTTCCGTCCTGTTCGCCTTCTCTTGGCTGACGGGTGGTCGCTGAAACAGAAAGGCTGTAGCCAAACTTTTCAACGAGAGCCTTTGAAACAGTTCCCTTGCCTGCACCGGAAAATCCGGAAATTACAACTAATGTTCCCTTATCTTTCATTTTCCTCATCCTCATCATTGCGTTTGCTATGGCATCTCGAAGATAATGTATCTGTCGTGAGGGCAGATAAAATAAGATGTCCGCTTTCCATGACAAGTACTGCTCTTGTACGCCGTCCACAGGTGGCATCAACTGCCTTACCCTCGTCTCTTGCATTCTGAATCATTCGCTTGATTGGTGCAGCGTCTGTACTGACCATGGAAATAATCTTATCTCCATTCACCATATTTCCAAAACCTACATTAATAAAATCTGCCATTTTCTCTCCGTCTACTCTATATTCTGCACCTGTTCTCTGATTTTTTCAATCTCTGTTTTTAAATCAATTGCATGATCAGAGACTTCAATGTCGTTCGCCTTTGATAAAATCGTGTTAGCTTCCCGGTTCATTTCCTGTGCAATAAAATCAAGTTTACGTCCAACATTGCCGCCTTTTAAAAGTTCATCTCTCATTCCGTCAATGTGGCTCTTTAATCGGACCGTCTCCTCGTCCACACAGATTTTATCAGAATAAATGACAACTTCTGCGGCGATTCGGTTCTCATCTACATTCGTATCTCCTAAAAGTTCTGCAACTTTATCTTCAAGTTTTTTGCGGTATTCGCTGACAATTGATGGATAACGCTCCTCAATAAAAGCAACATTTTTCTTCATTCCTTCTAACTTGGCAAGAATATCCGTCTTAAGATTTTCGCCTTCTTTTTCTCTGCTGTCAGAAAAGTGACCTGCTGCCTCTGAGAGAGCTTTCATAAGCTGTTCCTTTATGGATTCCTGATTGACTGCCACATCTTCTAAAGAAAGTACGTCAGGGAATCTTCCAATCTGTAAAGCTGTCACATCACTGGAGATTCCAAGTGTCTCTCCAAGCTTTGTGAGGGCTGCATAATATTCCTTACCTAATTCTTCATTCAGGCGGACATTCACATCCTTTGCGGATAAATCTTCATAATTTATGAAAACATCTACCTTACCTCGCTGGATAGACTGTTTTAAAAAACTTCGGATATCTGCCTCTAAATAATTAAGCTTTCTTGGAAGCTTCATATTCAGATCGCAATATCTGTGGTTTACTGCCTTAATCTCCACAGTTACTTTACAGTCCTCTGACACGCTCTCGCCGCGTCCGAATCCTGTCATGCTCTTAATCACTTTTCTCTCACCTCATATCTAAAAATATTGTCATTCTTAAAATTTTACAAAGTCTTATTATATATGAAAAATGAAAGTTCGTCAATCTAGAGCGGGTTTGAAAATGCTCCAGGATTCTTTTTGTGTTTTATGATTTATTTCTTATCTGTATTTCTTTCCTTTAAATCTTCCTGCATCGCCACAAGATAATGAAGGGCAATACCTCCTGCTGCCGGGACAAAAAACTTCGGGGATAATTCTTCATATTTAAAGTTCTTTTGTCCGCCTGCTTCCATCCGCTCCCAGTACTTTATCATTTCTGAAAAGCGCAGATAATAGCATTTTTGCCGATGGGTATAATAAATGAGCAAAAAGCTGATTCCATTCTGCTTTTCAAAGTTTTTCATGAACTCTACCTGATGTGGATGAAGATTCTGCAGGGAAAAGGTATCCACTGCACATTCCTTTGCATCAAAACAAACTGGAATTCCCTGTACCGCCCCGATATAGTCAACAGTACTTTTTTTCTCAAAGTAAGCTAAGGTAATATGACGAGATTCCTTGTCAAAGCGGACAGGAGTTATCGGTGTCGGAATCTTCTGGATAAGAGCTAAGCCTTTGTCTTTGTACTTTTGGTTTGCGTAATTGATCAGTTCTTCTAATACCGAACCTCGAAGTCCTCTTGAGTTCCAGGTAGCCATTTTATTATTTCCTTCTGCTCTTTCTTATTTTCTCTGTTCGTGCATTTTCAGTTTTCTTATTAGTTGTCCTTCCTGTTCGTGTATTCCCAGCTCTTTTATTATCAGTTTCTCGGTTCTTAGCCTCGTTCTCATAAGAAAGTTCAGGAACTTCCAGTCCCCATCTTGTCTGCACCTTATGAAAAACTTCTGGTACCGGGTCAATGATATGCAAGCCGGAAAGTTCTCCTGTTCCTTCTGGAACAACCAGTTCATAACTATGCAAGAGCTGATAATTCACACCATCTTTCCACTTGATCTGGTTGTTAAAATCACGATTTCCATATTTGTAATCACCAAATACTGGATGTCCGACAGATGCCAGATGTCCCCTGATCTGATGGCTCTTTCCTGTGATAAGACGGATTTTTAAGAGGCTTGCTTTATCAGTACTTTTTAAAACCCTATATTCTGTCTCAATATAAGAAGCACCTTCTGTCTTTTCTTTATGAAGGGAAACTTTATTATTTTTCTCTTCTTTTGTAAGATAGCCTGCGATGCGGGCATCTTCTTTCACTTTCCCTTCTACAAGACAAAGATAATACTTTCCAAGTGTACGTTCTCTCAACATAGAGGCCAGACGCTGAAGTCCTTTGATGGAAATTCCCGCAAGAACAATTCCACTTGTATTTCGGTCAAGGCGGTTGGCAATAGACGGACGGAAGCCTGCAAGTTCTTCTTTTGAAATGATTCCAGTCTGAATACAGTAATCAATCAGATAATCATTTAAGGAATCATCACTGGCTTTGGCTCTTTGAGAAAGCATTCCGGCAGGCTTATGGAATACAAGAATATCTTCTGAAGAATAAAGCACACGCACCTGCTTACGAAGTTCTCGTTCTTCTTTCGTAAGTTTTCGTTCTTGTCCTCCATTGCCTGCTCTGTCTTTCGTATAAACTTTTGCCTGTTCTCTGTCAGGCTGTCTATTCCGTCCTGACTGTCCAAACCCTCTATCGCTTTTATGATTTCCCATACTGCTGTCTGCCTCATAAGAATCGTCTCTTCCTGATTGCGGATTTTGAAACTTTTCTAAAGTCTCATCTGAGAAAAAAATCTGAATCAAATCTCCCGCTGTAAGCTTCTCTCTGCCTTCTGCTTTTTTCCCGTTTAACTTAATGTTCTTTTTGCGAAGCATCTTGTGTAAGAAGCCAGAAGATGCGCCAGGAAGATACTTTATAAGGAACCTATCAAAACGCTGTCCCTCTTCTCTTTTTGTAATTGTTATTTCCTTCATCGTCTCTTTATTTCCTTCCGATAAATTGCAGGAAAAGGCTGTGCGGCAGTATCTTTGTCACAAGATGCGTAAGTTTGATTGCCTTTCCATATACAGAAATCTCTTTATTCTGCTCATTATCCTTCCATGCTTTTTTAATCACTTTCTTCGGGTCCGCCATAACAAGTTTCTTATAAGCTGGCAAATGCTTCTTTGTCAGTGCACGATTAAAAAATTCTGTCTTTACTGCTCCCGGACACACCGCCGTCACCCGAAGCTGTCTTTCCCTGTTCTCTGCCCGTAAAGCCCTGACATAACTTAGTACAAATGCCTTACTTGCCGCATAAACAGCAAATCCTGGCTGTGGAAGAAATGCTGCTGCGGAAGCCATATAAATCATGCGCCCTCTGTATTTCATATAGGGAAGTAGCAAAGAGGAGATCTCCACAACACTTCTACAGTTCACATCGACCATCTCTGCCTGTTCTTCCATGGAAATATCCTGAATCTTTCCCATAATTCCAAAGCCGGCACAATGAACAAATAATTCAATATGTGGCTGTGTCTCTTCTAATATCTGTTTCAGACACTCTACATCTTCTTTCTTCTGCAAATCTAGTGGAAGTATCCGAAATTTCTGTTCTTTATAAAGGCTCGGCCATGCTTCTAAGCGTTCTTTTCGCCTGGCAATTACCCATATTTCATCTAAATCAAGATGATTTTGCATTGTGAGTTTCACAAATTCCTTACCCATTCCCGATGATGCACCGGTGATGATTCCTATATTCATCTGGATTCCTCCTATCCACGTTTCTATCTGCACTTCTTCCTTGTATGAACGTTACGGATTGTTTTCTTCTTTGACTTTCCTCTCTCTTGCGTCTTTCCGGTAAATCTGTCCGTCTTATATTTCTCGTTCTTTTGTCTCCCTGCTTTAAAGTCTTCTGGCCTGTCTTTGCCTGTCTTATATTTATCCGTCTTAATTTGCTTCGACTTCATATTTTGAGGCTTGCCTGATTTTGGCTTTGTATACTTTCTGGTATCCGCCCTGCCATCTTTAGACTTTGCTGTATTGTCCGCAGATACCTTTTTACCAGGGTGATAATTATGTCCCATTTTTCTTGGCGGAATCAGACAATGCTCATCAAAACCAATCAAATCTTCTCTTCCCGCTTTAATGAGTGCTGCCTTTACAATATCATAATTTTCGGGATTGCGATACTGAATCAATGCTCTCTGCATCTGTTTTTCCTTTAACGTTACCGGAACGTAGACTTCTTTCATTGTTCTTGGGTCAAGTCCCGTATAATACATACAAGTAGAAATGGTTCCCGGTGTCGGATAAAAGTCCTGTACCTGTTCTGGCATATATCCAAGATCTCTGATATATTCTGCCAGCGCAATCGCCTCTTTTAAATGGGAACCCGGATGAGAGGACATAAGATACGGAACCATATACTGCTTCTTTCCAAGCTTTTTATTCATGTTCCTGTACGCTTTTGCGAACTTCTCATACACCTGATTCTCCGGTTTGCCCATCAGTTTTAATACACTGTCACAAATATGCTCTGGAGCTACTTTTAACTGTCCGCTGACATGATACTTACAAAGTTCCTCTAAGAAATGATCCTTTTTATCTGCTAATACATAGTCGAATCGAATTCCAGAACGGATAAATACCTTTTTTACACCCGGCAATGCCCGAAGTCTTCGCAAAAGAGTAATATAATCACTGTGATCTGCATTCATATTCGCACAAGGCTTTGGAAAAAGACACTGCTTATTCGCACACACACCATACTTTAACTGTTTTTCACATGCAGTATGTCTAAAATCGGCAGTAGGGCCGCCAACGTCATGAATATATCCTTTAAAATCCGGATCTTTTATAATCAGCTCCGCCTCTTTTATAATGGATTCCTGACTGCGCACCTGAATCCTTCTTCCCTGATGAAATGTCAGCGCACAGAAACTGCATCCGCCAAAACATCCCCTGTTACTTGTGAGAGAGAACTTAATTTCCTTTAATGCCGGAACGCCTCCAAGCTTATCATAAGATGGATGCCATGCTCTCATATAGGGAAGTTCATATACATGATCCATTTCCTCTTGCGTAAGCGGCAATGATGGTGGATTCTGTACAAGATATTCCTTCTTTTTATACGGTTCCACCAGTCTTTTTGCCGTAATCGCATCCGTATTCACATACTGGCGATAATAACTTTTGGCAAAAGTCTCTTTGGACTCTGTAATCTCTTCATAGGACGGCAGAAGTTCATAATCACCGGAAAGCTCTTCTAAATCCCTGCATTTAAATACGGTTCCTCTGATATAAGTGATATCCTGCACCGCAATTCCAGAATCTAAGGCTTCCGCAATCTCAAGAATAGAATGTTCTCCCATTCCATACATGAGTAAATCTGCCCCAGAATCCAAGAGTACAGAACGCTTTACTTTGTCGCTCCAGTAATCATAATGTGCCAGTCTTCGAAGAGACGCTTCTATTCCTCCTAAAAGAATCGGCGTCTTTTTATAGGTCTTTCGTATCAGGTTACTATATACAATTGTCGGACGATTCGGCCGCCCGGAAAATCCTCCGCCTGGCGTGTAGGCATCCTGGTGTCTCCTCTTTTTAAAGGATGTATAATGGTTCACCATAGAATCCATGTTTCCGGCAGATACAATAAATGCCAGTCTTGGCTCCCCGCATACGGCAATGCTGCTCTCATCATTCCAGTCCGGCTGTGCGATAAATGCTACTTTATATCCGGCATCTTCTAACAGCCTGGTAATGATTGCCGCTCCAAATGAGGGGTGATCTACATAGGCATCTCCACAAATATAAACAAAGTCTGCCTGTTCCCAGCCACGCTCTTTCATCTCTTTTTTATTCATGGGTAAAAAGCCATGTTTTTTTATCATAAAGTTCTTCCTTTCCTGTTCCCTGCTGTTCCTTTCCCAAAGCCGGTTTGAAAAATGCTTTCTGCAAATTGGGGCGTGCAGATTGTAGAAATTTTTCAAACACGCTCTAATCTTCTATATTTCATCATCTATTTTTATTGCTTATATCTTTTTCTTATTGTTTTTATTATTTTTGTCCTATCATTTTGAAGCTGTACTTTCCTTTAATTTTGCAAGTTCCTCCTCAAAAAGTGGTCTGTACTCCCCTTTTTTCAGTTCTTTATCAAGTACCAATGGCCCCATGGAAATTCTCTTTAAATATTCTACTTTTCTTCCTACTGCCTCTGCCATTCTCTTTACCTGATGAAAACGGCCTTCCTGTACTGTAATGAAAACTTCATTTGCCTTGTCCGTTATTTCAAGTTTTGCCGGAAGTGTCTTTTTCTCATCTCCAATATCTAATCCCTGTAAAAAAAGTTCCTGTTCTTTTTCTCCTACCTCTCCGTCAAGAATCGCAAAATATGTTTTATCTACATGCTTTCTCGGTGAGAGCAGATTATGGGCCAGCGCTCCATCGTTTGTAAGAAGTAGTAACCCCTCCGTATCTTTATCTAGTCTTCCAACAGGAAAAAGTCCCTTTCGTCCCTCTGTTATCAAATCAAGAACGGTCTGGCACTGTGCATCTTCCGTAGCACTGACAACTCCTGCCGGTTTATGAAGCATAATATAACGATATTTTTCGTAAGTTACCACTTCCCCATCAAGGCAGATTGCATCTTCAGATGAAACCTTCATCTCTGCCTTTTTCACAACTTCTCCATTGACAGTAACACTGCCTTTTTTTATCTTTTGCTTTGCTTCACTCCTGGTAAGCTCCGCTGCCTGTGTCAGAAACTTATCCAGTCTCATCTTTTCTAGAGTTTCCGGCATCTTACCTGTTCCTTTCTAACTTACTTTCTAGAGCGTGTTTGAAAAACATTTTAAGTTGTTCATTTTAACCAAATTAATATTG
>OGYY01001377.1_pt1 | contig 21444 bp, 20 predicted proteins | sample 1576671 | NCBI WGS metagenome assembly OGYY01 (sample SAMEA3541593, study PRJEB24748) | human gut metagenome | biome: human gut; feature: human-associated habitat; material: faeces | place: China | collected 2012 | reverse complement strand
GTGCCGGCTTCGCCGGCGCGGTTCGGGGTGCATCCCCCAATTTTGGGAGGGGCCTTCTACCAAGCAGAACCCTTGACACCCCCGTACGCTGCCCTCCCGAACGAAGCTCAGCCCTCGGGTGCCCCTCCCAAAATTCTCACCCCAGCAGGTCATCCATATGGTAAAGCCCCGCCGGCTTCCCCACCAAAAACGCCGCCGCAGTGAGGGCCCCTTCCGCGAAGAGGGCCCGGTCATGGGCCTGGTGCTTGAGGGTGATGGTCTGGCTGTCGGTGGAGAAGATCACCTCGTGCTCCCCCACCACGTTGCCCATCCGCAGGGAGTGGATGCCAATCTCGTTGGGCTGGCGCTTGTGCTGGCCGTGGCGGCCGAAGACATACTCCGCGTCCGGCCGCTGGGCCTTCACCGCGTCGGCCAGGAGGAGGGCGGTGCCGCTGGGGGCGTCGGCCTTCCGGTTGTGGTGGGCCTCCACGATCTCCACGTCGCAGCCGCCGAAGATGGCCGCCGCCTGGCCCACCAGCCGGGCCAGCAGGGCCACCCCGATGGACATGTTGTAGGACTGGAACACCGGGACCTTCTCCGCCCCGGCCCGGATGGCCTGGAACTCCTCCTCCGTGTACCCGGTGGTGGCGGCCACCAGGGGGAGGTTCCGCCCCACGCAGTAGTCCATGAGCTCCCCCGCGCAGGCGTGGTTGGAGAAGTCGATGACCACATCCGCCGGGCCGGTGTAGTCGGCCAGGTGGGCATAGCACCTGTCGGCGCCGGACCGGTCCACCCGGGCGGCCAGGGTGTGGCCCTCCTCCTGGACCAGGCGGCAGACCTCCTGGCCCATCCGGCCCAGGGCGCCGTTGACGATGATATTCATAGGGCGTGCCGTCCTTTCTCAGACCTGCAGGCCCAGCTCCCGCATCCGCTGGAGCATGGTCTCGTAGTGGTCCTGCTCCATGGGCACCAGGGGCAGGCGGAGGTAGTTCTCACAGAAGCCCAGGGCGGCCATGGCGGCCTTCACGGGGATGGGGTTGCTCTCGCAGAACAGGGAGCGGATCAGGGGCATGAACTTGCACTGCAGCCGGGCGGCCTCCGCCACGTTCCCGGCGAAGAACTGGTCGGTGATGGCCACCGTCTCCCGGGGCACCACGTTGGAGAGCACGGAGATGCACCCCTGGCCCCCCATGGAGAGGATGGGGACGATCTGGTCGTCGTTGCCGGAGTAGATGTCCAGCTGGTCCCCCACCAGGGCGAAGGTCTCCACGATCTTGGAGATGTCGCTGTTGGCCTCCTTGATGGCGGCGATGTTGGGGTGCTGGGCCAGCTTGACATAGGTCTCCGGCTGGATGCCGATGCCGGTGCGGGAGGGGACGTTGTACAGGATCACCGGCTTGGTGCTGGCGTCGGCGATGGTGTTGTACATGGCCACCAGGCCGTTCTGGGTGGTCTTGTTGTAGTAGGGGGTGACCACCAGGACGGCATCCGCCCCGTCGGCGCAGGCGCTCTTGGTGAGCTCCACAGCGTAGGCGGTCTCGTTGGAGCCGGTGCCGGCGATGACGGGCACCCGGCCGTTGACCTTCTCGCAGGCGAAGGCGATGGCCCGGCGGTGCTCGGCGTCACTGAGGGTGGAGCTCTCCCCGGTGGTGCCGCAGATCACCAGGGCGTTGATGCCCTGGTCGATCTGCCAGTCGATGAGCTTGCCGAACTGGGCATAGTCGATGCCGTCGGCGGTGAGGGGGGTGATCAGGGCGGTGGCAATGCCGCGGAAAATGGGGGTGTTGTTCTTCATGGTAGGTTCCTCCTGCATATGAATTGTCCTGCCCGATCTCCCTGCAGCCGAAAAAGGCAACAAAAAAATCAAGCAAGCTATGCGGGGATAGCTGCTTGATAACTTCAAAGACACCACGGCTCCCACAGGAGTCCGAGGTTACGATATCAAGTGATAGCCCTCCGCAAATTATACCATTTGCGACAGTCGGACAACTCTTAGTTTGTCCGCCCAGGCCAGTCCCCTTTGCAGCGGGAACCGCCTTCGGCGTCTGCCCCTTTCCCCGGGCCTGCCCTGCACGGCATGGGCCACGGATACTCTTGGCGAGACGCGCCTCTATCTTCTGGTTTGTCTTATGGTATTGGATTTTCTTTCTCTTGTCAAGGGGAAAATCGGTTCTTTTTGCACGAAATCCCCTAAAAAGCGAAAAAATTTCCGTGCAATCCCCACGTATCCCTGGGATGTGCGACGCTGGAGCACAGGTTTTGCCAAGAAAACTTTGCAAAACATCTTGACAAGAACACTTGGCAATGCTATGCTAAACATACCAAGTAAACTTGGCAAACCAGAAAGGAGGACCCCCATGAACCGAGACGAAATTTTGGCCAGGAGCCGGCAGGAAAACCAGCCCGAGGACGAGCGGGAGCAGTTCGTCGATGCCAAGGCTTCCCTCTTCAGCCTTTCCACTATGATAGTCCTCGTGGTGGTTCTATGTTGTATTCGACATTTTGTCCACGGTGGTATCAAAGTCCACGACCTGTTTGCTCTACTTTGGGGCACTTTTGCCGTACGATACTTCTACCGTCTCTGGAAAGACCGTAGGAAGGGGAACCTAGCCATCGCTCTGACGACCAGCTTCCTTGCTATCCGTCAATTCATACTGTACATTTTAGAGGGGTAACCCGACGGTACCCCTTCCTGCAATCCCACCCAAGGAGGTCACTGGCCATGGACAAAGACGAAATCCTCTCCAAACACAAGAACGAAAACCGCTTTGGGGACGAGCGGGAGAAAACCATTCGCACTCGGCGGGACGCCTTCTCCCTGTGGGGCGTGCTGGGGCTGGGGATGGTATTTATGGGGCTGAAGATCTGGCAGGGCCAGTCCCCGGCGGACCTGGTCTCCCTTTTCTTCTGCATGTCCGGGCTGGCCTTTGTCTATGAGGGAGTCCAGCTGCGGCAGAAACGCTGTTTGATCCCCGGGGTAGTGCTGCTGGCCCTGGCGGCTTGGTTCTTCTACGAATTCTGCCGGGCGCTGCTGGCATGAACGATCAACTCATCCTAAAAAACCGCCTGAAGGAGGCCCGGGCGGAGAAAAAGCTCTCCCAGGCCCAGCTGGCGGAGCTGGTGGGGGTGTCCCGGAACACCATCAGCTCCATTGAGACGGGGCAGTTCAACCCCACCGCCAAGCTGGCCCTGGTGCTGTGCATCGCCCTGGACAAGAAGTTTGAGGACCTCTTCTACTTCTGACCCCGGTCACCAAAAAGTGCCTACTTTACAAGGGGCCCGGCGGGGACTAAGATGGTCCTGTCCCCCAGGGACCATTTCCCCGGAAAGGTGGTCTTCCCCCATGACCCAAGAAGAACGGCTCCGCTTCCTCCTCCAGGCCCTGCTGGCTGAGCGCCCCGGCGGGCAGGACATCGCCATCCCCCGGCGCCCCGGGGACCGGCGGCGCCTCCTCCGGGCCCTGATGAACACCCGGCCCCCGGACCCCATCCCCCCGGCGGTGCTGGCGGTTCAGGACGCCTTCCTCCAGGCGGAGCTGGCGGAAAAAAACATCACCCGCCTGGCCGACCTCACCCCCCGGCAGCCGGGGCGGTACCTCTGGCAGGGGGACATCACCACCCTGGCGGTGGACGCCATCGTCAACGCCGCCAACCGCCAGCTGCTGGGGTGTTTTGTCCCCTGCCACGGGTGCATCGACAACGCCATCCACTCCGCCGCCGGCATGGAGCTGCGGCAGGCCTGCGCCCAGCTTATGGCCCGCCAGGGGCACGAGGAGCCCACCGGCCAGGCCAAGCTCACCCCGGGCTATCACCTTCCCTGCCGGTACGTTCTGCACACCGTGGGGCCCATCATCACCGGCCCCGTAACCCGGCGGGACCAGGCCCTGCTGGCCAGCTGCTACCGCGCCTGCCTGGCCCTGGCGGAGGAACACGGGCTGGCCAGCGTGGCCTTCTGCTGCATCTCCACCGGGGAGTTCCACTTCCCCAACGACCTGGCCGCCCAGATCGCCGTGGACACCGTCTCCGCCTGGCAGCGGGACCACCCCCAGGCCCCGGCGGTGGTGTTCAACGTGTTCAAAGACGAGGACCGGGCCCTCTACGAGGCCCTGCTCCGGTGAGGGCGGTTCCCGCCCAGTTTCCCCTTCCTTCTCACGGAGGAAGGGGTTTTTCTATGCCGAAACCGAATAGAAAGCCATGATGGATAGGTATTAGACATTTTATCCGTCTTCTTTTATACTAAGTTCAGAACGGGTCCCTGCCCCGCCCGCAGGGCAGAGGGCCCATCCCAAGCAAAGGAGGCAACTGCCATGCGAAAATTCGGTACCATCTTCCTGCTTCTCTGCCTGCTGCTGTCCCTGGCCGCCTGCGGCAGCACGGACCAGACCACGGGGACGGCCGACCCCGCCCCGGCGGCCCAGCCTGCCCCCACCGGCGATGGGGCGGGCAGCACCCTGGTGGCCTACTTCTCCTGGGCGGAGAATGCCGTCTTGTCGGAGGGCGTGGACGCCATCACCTCCCCCAGCGTGGTGCCCCCGGGCAACGTCCAGCAGCTGGCCGCCTGGGTTCAGGAGGCCACCGGTGGGGACCTCTTCTCCATCCAGGTCACCGACCCCTACCCCAGCGACTGGGATGCATGCCTGGCCCGGGCCAACCAGGAGCGGGGGGAGGACGCCCGCCCCGCCCTCACCGCCGCAGTGGAGGACCTGAACCAGTACGACACCGTGTTCCTGGGCTACCCCAACTGGTGGTACGGCGTGCCCATGGCGGTGCTCACCTTCCTGGAGGAGAATGACCTGTCCGGCAAGCAGGTCTACCTCTTCTGCTCCCACGGCACCGGGGGGCTGGCCAACAGCGTGGAGATCCTCACCCAGGCCCTGCCCAACGCCACCCTCTCAGACAACATCTTTGACTGCAGCGAGGAGGAAGCCGCCCAATCCCAGCAGGCCATCCAAACCTGGGTGGCCGGGTTGGGAGCCTGATCTCCCCCCCAACGAAAAAGGAGGCATTGCATATGCGCATCGTGATCTTAGAAAGCAGCCCCAACCGCCACGGCTCCTCCAACCTGCTGGCGGAGCGGTTCGCCCAAGGGGCCCAGGAGGCCGGCCACCAGGTGACCTTCGTGGACGTGGCCCACGCCGACATCCACCCCTGCACCGGCTGCGTCCACTGCGGCTACGAGGGGCCCTGCGTCCAGAAGGACGACGTGGAGGGCATCCGCCGGCAGCTGCTGGCCGCCGACATGGTGGTCTTTGTCACCCCTCTGTACTACTACGGCATGTCCGCCCAGCTGAAGACCATGGTGGACCGGTTCTGCGCCTTCAACAGCAGCCTGCAGGCCAAGCACTTGAAGTCCGCCCTGCTGGCCGCCGCCTGGAACAGCGATACCTGGACCTTCGCCGCCCTGGAGGCCCACTACCAGACCCTGGTCCGCTACCTGAACCTCCAGGACATGGGCATGGTCCTGGGCACCGGCTGCGGCACCCCCGCCATGACGGCCCGCTCCCCCTTCCCCCAGGCGGCCTACCGCCTGGGCCGCCAGCTCCTGTGAGGCAGGGGGCCGCCCGGGGGGTGGTGGACCTGCTCATGACCCTGGGCCTGTGGTTCCTCATGGGGTACCACCTGTGGGGGGAGCGGGCCCACGAATGGGTGGGGGCCGGGACCCTGGCCCTCTTCCTGGTCCACCACCTCCTCAACCGCCGGTGGTACCCCGCCCTGGCCCGGGGGCCGTGGACCGTCCTGCGGCGGCTCACTGCCCTGGTCAACGGCCTGCTCCTGCTGGACATGGCGGGGCTGCTGGTCAGCGGGGTGCTGCTGTCCAACCACGTCTTTGCCTTCCTGGGGCTGACCGGCGGGACGGGAACCGCCCGGCTGGTCCACATGGCGGCCTCCCACTGGGGGTTCCTGCTGATGAGCTTCCACCTGGGGCTCCACTGGGGCGGGGTGCTGGCCCGGGGACGGCGGTGGCTGGCTCTGCCCCCGCCCTCCCCCCGGCGGGCCAGGATCGGAACCCTGCTGGGGGCAGCGGTGGCGGTGTACGGCCTCACGGTGTTCTTCCGGCGGGATTTTCCCACCTACCTGTTCCTCCGGAGCCAGTTCGTCTTTTTGGACTTTTCCGAGTCCCCCTTGGTGTTCTACGGGGACCACCTGGCCCTGATGGGGACCTTCGTCTTCCTAGGCTGGGCGCTGGCCCGGCGGCGGGGGAAGGGCTCTGCCTGACCCCACCCCCACGAAAAAACTGCCGCGGAACCACAGGTTCTGCGGCAGTTTTTCTCGTTGGGAGGTGTCGTAGGCCCCAGGGGGCGGGGGGCACTCGCCTTCCTCTCGGCTCACGCCGTGGCGTTTTCCCCGCCGGCGTGGGCGTCGGACCACGCCTGTTCCAAGGCAGACCAGTCCCGATTGGAGAGGAGCTCCGTCCAGATCTCGTAGGGGGCGTCCTCCTGGTCGGTGTGCATGGTGTAGGCGTGGGCGTTGGTGGCCTCCTGGATCTGGGCATAGTACCAGGCGGACTCCGGGTTGTCCGGCCAGGTGACCATGTTGTCCAGCAGGTGGTCCGCGTCGGGGTGGCGGTCCACGGTCCGGTTGACCATGGTCACCGCCTCGGCCCGGGTGATGTTCTGCTGCGGACGGAAGGTGCCGTCCTCATACCCATCCACAATGCCGGCGTTGGCGGCCTCGTTGATGTACTCCGCCGCCCAGTGGCCGTCAATGTCGGGGAAGCGGTTTCCGCCGTCATAGCTGGCCTCCAAGAAGCGCGCCGTAATGGTGGCGAACTCCGCTCTCGTAATGTTCCCATCGGGCCGGAAGGTGCCGTCCTCGTAGCCGTCCAGGATGCCGGCGTTGCTGAGGGTGGAGACGGCGTTGTTGTACCAGGCGTCGGCAGGCACATCCGTGTAGTCGTTGGTCTGGCTCCAGAACTTGTCCCGGCTCTCGTCGGTGAGGAGACGGAAGAAGATGGTGGCCACCTCGGCCCGGGTGATGCTGCCCTCGGGGCGCACGGTGCCGTCCTCGTAGCCCAGCAGGTAGGCGTCGTGGTCCTGGGTGTTGAGGGTGGGTTGGCCGGCGTTTTCCCCATGGTTCTTGTCGTCGATGACGATGGCGTATTGGCTGGCATGGCTCATCCGCAGGGCGACGGAGCCGTCGTCGGCGATCTGGGCGCTGGTCTCAAAAGTCAGCGCTTCCGCCTCCTCGTCGTAGTGGTAGAGGTTGGCCCAGTACCCGGCGTTCTCCCGGCCCAGGGGGGCGGTGAGGGTAAGGGTAAAGCCAAAGGCTCCGTCATGGGCCAGGGTCATCTGCACCGTGCCGTACGCCCCGGTGACGGTGTTGATGACATCCGCAGAAATCCCGTTGGTGCCCAGGTCCACGCCCAGGTCCAAGTCGGACAGGCTGGTATCCGTGGGCACGTCCTGGCCGTTCACCGTCCAGGTGATGCCGCCGCCCAGGTCCAGTTCCACGGTGACGTCCTTGCCCGCCACTTCCTCAAAAATCTCGGCGGGGACTTCCGTCTCTCCGCTCATGTCGATGGTGATGGTGTCCCCAGGCTGGGCCTGACCGATCTCCTCCTGAATGTCATCCCAGCCCTCGCTGTTGCCGGTGTTGGGGCCGGTGGGCTGGGGCGGGATGTAAGGCGGTTTGTCATCGTCCCCGGGGCCGGCCTGTTCCGCCCAGCGGGCGTACAGGGTGGTGTCCGCGGCAAAGACGGTGTCGGTGGTCACCCGGTCGCCGCCTGCCGTGTACCAGCCCAGGAAGTCATACCCGTCCCGGGTGGAGGTGGGCAGGCTGGTCAGCTTGCCGTCCACCGTGGTCTGGGAGGCAGGGGTGGTGCCGCCGGCGGCGTCAAAGGTGATGGTAAATTCCTCCGGTTCCGGGGGCGTGGTTCCCACCACTTGGCTGTGGAAGTATTTCCCGGAGTTGTTGACCTGGCTGGTGATCTCCGTTTTCGAAGCAAACGGGGAACCCGCAATGGCTGCCGCCGCTGTTTCGCTCTCCCCCAGCAGTACCGCGATCTGCTGGTCCGTCTGGGGGTCGATGGTGACCTTGCAGTCCTTAGAACTGCCATAGACGCCGCTGGTGTTGCCGGTGGCGGTGATGGTGCCGCCAGTGATGGTGAGGGCATCGGTGTAGATGCCATAACTCCCTTCGGTGCCAGTTTTGCCGATGGCAGTGAATACACCGCCGTTGATGGTAATGCTATCGGCATCGATTCCGCAGCTTCTGCCTTCGGTATCGCCGCCGGTGGTAGTGACCTCACCGCCGGAGATGGTGATGCCATCCTTGGAGACACAGATGCCATCGCTGTTGTCTCCGCTGTCGCCGCCCCGGGCGATAACCGTACCGCCGGAAACGTCAATATTGCCATAGTCAGCATAGATCCCGCAACTATAGTCTGCGCTGTCGCCGCTTGTCGCAGTGACGTCGCCGTTGGTGATGGTGACGTCGTTGTATGCATAGATGCCATAGCTGTCTTCTGCGCCATCTCCGCCGGTGGCGTTCACGGTGCCGCTCTGGACAATGAGGTTGTCCGTGCAGATACCGAAGCTCCCCGATACCGTACCGCCGCCGGTGACGGTCAGGCTGCCGTCGCCGGAGATGGTGAGGTCGATAAGCTCGGTGGGGCCATAGGCAAAAATGCCATAGCTTGCTCCGCTCCCACTGCCACTGGGGCCGGTGACGGTGTTGGTTCCCACCAGCGCTATGTTGAGGTCGCTGTCCCGGTAGTACCAGATGGCGGCGCCCCCTAACGCGCCCTGGGTGATGGTCGCGTTGTTGAGGGTCAGGGTGCTGCCGTCCCATTTGATGTTGTAATCGTTCGCGTTCGCCCCTTCTGTTGCAACGGCTCCATCCGCTCCCGTCTTGGCGTAGGCGGGGTTATCCGTGGTGCCTGTGAGCCCTATGCCGCCCACGAAGATGTTGCCCTCCAACGTCTGGCTCTCGCTGTGGAAGTATTGGGCGCCGGAGACGAGGTCGGTGATGTCTTCTGGCAATACAAACGGCGAGCCGATGATTTCCGTCGCTTTGTCCGCATCCTGGCCCGCTTCCACTTGGATGGACTGGATAGACGCATTGCCCTCCGGATCCAGATAGACGTCTCCGCCCAGGGCTCCAGTGTCGCCGGTGGCAGTAACGGTGCCCCCGGAGATTTCAATGTCGCTGTTTGGCGTATAGATCCCATAGCTCTCCGCATTGGCCGTTGTGCCAGTGGCGGTGACGGCGCCCCCGGAGATAATGACGCCACCATAAAAAGAACTGCCATAGATGCCGCAGCTCGTTGTGTTGTTGCCGCTGGACGTGACAGCACCGCCCTTGGCGGTGACCTCACCGCCGGAGATGGTGACAACATCGGCGTGGATGCCGCTGCTGGCATCACCGCCATCCTCTTCGCTGGACGTGACCGCGCCGCCGGTGGCTTTGACGGCGCCGCCGGAGATGGTGGCGTTGTGTCTGGCGTAAATGCCATAGCTCTGAAACTCTGCCGCCCCGCCGGTGGCGGTGACGTCGCCGCCAGTGATGATGACATTGCCCCCGGTGTAAATGCCGTAGCTTTCACCGCTGTATGTGGCGGCATCGCCGCCGGTGGCGGCCAGGCTGCCGCTGCCGGAGATGGTGAGGGTAACAACCTCACTATCATCACTATAAACATAGATGCCGTAGCTATTTACAAAATTATTCGAAGTGCCCGGCCCGGTGACGGTGTTGTCGCCCTCCAGGACGATTTTCAGGTCAGTTTCTTCGTCGTAATAGATGGCGGCGTTATTGTCGGAGCCATGGGTGATGGCCGCGCCATTGAGGGTCAGGGTGGCGCCGTCCCACTGGATGTTCCAGTTATTCTCGGCGGGGACAAAATCCCCATCCGTGATTTTTGTGACGGCGCCGCTGTCGTTCGTGGTGGCATAGGCGGGGCTTTCCTTGCTGCCCGTGAGTTCCACGCCGCCCACGAAGATGGGGCCGCTGACCTCAGGGTCCTCGGAACCGCCCTCGTCCGTCAGCAGGGCGCTGATAGTATCCGCAATCAGGCCGTGACCGGTGGCGTTGGGGTGGAAGTCGAGGTTGATGGAGGGCGAAACCGATGCGTTGCAGGGGTTGTTCTCCGCTTGCTCAAACTCCGTGTACACATCGGCCACGGTGTAGCCGGCGATCGCTTCACCCGAAGAAATACCTACATTTAATGCCTGCACGGCGCTGTCAAAGGCAGAAATAACGCTGGACAAGTCAAGACCAGGAATTCCTGCTGTCAGGTGGCTGTACGGGTTGTACTGGTTAACCACAATGAGTTGGGCATTTTGATTTATTTTTCGGATGGTCTCAATAATCTCTACGAAGTTATCCCAAAGAGTATCATATGCAGAATTTGCTATCGATGAACTCTGGAAATCTGATATGTTACTTATCGCAAAAAACAGCATGGTTATCTGGTGTACGACAGCCCCTTCTTCACCTGCCAATGATGCCTTTACATCCTCTGCCGTGATAGGCGTATCGGAATTTTGTTTATTATACTTCTCCGCCAGATATGCATACAGCGCATTCATCAGGTCGTTGCCGCCGATGGTGACGGTGATCAGGTCGGCGTTTTTTAGCGTGTCGGCGTTTGCCTCGCTTCTCACAACTTCCAGCAGATCGGTGGAAGTTGCGCCATCCCTCGCTAAACTGTCGTTCAGCGTGTATCCCTCTTGCTCAGCGATTTGCTCCGCAAAACTTTGCGCCTCATCCAGCCCATATCCGGTGGTGATGCTGTCCCCCAGGGCCACATAGCTCTTCTGCTCTCCCCCCGCCGCCAGCGCGCTCGCCGGGAGCAGGGACAGGGCCAGGCACAAGGCCAGCAGCGTGGAAAGGATCCTCTTTCTCATAGTCTCATTCCTCCTTTTGTGGTGGTTCCCCTTGCCGCGTCCTTTGGACCGGCCGGCGCAGGGCGGGCGCCCTTCCATGCCCCCTGTTCAGGGGGCAGCGTCCCGCACTGTTACCCTACCACAAAACGAGGATTTTGCCATCACCCGTTTCCGGGGGAAAAATGGGCCATTCCCGCAGGGACAAACCTGCGGGAATGGCAAGAAACCGGAGAAGTTACCGCAGCATGAACTGCTTCAGATCCTGCCGGTGGGAGATGTGGAGCTTCTCCATAGCGGCGGAGAGGTACCGCTTCACCGTGTTGGGGGAGATGCGGAGGTGGGCGGCGATCTCCTGGTTGGTCCACCCCCGGGCGGCCAGCATGGAGACGGCGAACTCCGTGGTGGTGAGGTCATCGGCCACGTCGTGGCCTGTCTCTGGGTTGTGGACTTTTCGCCACCCGGCGGAAAAGCGGTAGGTGATGGCGATGACCCGCTTGAAATCCTCCGGCCAGGCGGGTTTGATCTCGGCCTCCAGCATGCCCCCCAGCAGGCCGTGGTGCTCCCCGAAGCCCTCGATGAGGTCGTCGGGCTGGGCCAGGGCCCAGGCGGCCAGGAGGTGGGCTCTGGCCGCCTGGGTCTGCTTCAGGCTCATGTAATCCATCACCGCCACCAGGTGGAGGTAGAGGGCGGGGATGGGGTAGGCCGCCGCCCCCATGGACAGCGCCCCCTCCACCAAGCCGGCGCTGGGGCCGTACTCCCCTTTCAGGTAGAGGTAGTGGGCCTGGATATACAGGGCGAAGGCCCGCAGCCCCTGGGGCAGAAGGGGGAGGAAGTCCTGGGTATCCGGCAGCCCCTCCGGCAGGGGGAGGTGGAGGAGCACCGCCCCCGCCGCTGCCACAAAGGCCGAGGCCGCCTGGAACTGGGGGGATCTCTCCCCTGCGGCGGCCAGGGAGGTGCTCAGCTCCCCCAGGGCGAACTTGGCCCGGCAGATCTCCCCGATGGAGAGGTTGGCATAGGCATAGACCAGGCAGGCGGACAGCCGGGCCCCCACGTCGTCGCTGTCCAGGTAGGGCTGGGCCTCCTGGGCGGCCTCCTCGGGGTGGCCGGTGAAGTAGTGGTACTCAGCCAGGGCGATGTCCCGCCGGGGGCCGGGGGCCATGGCCTCCACCGCCGCCCGGCACCGCCCCGGGAGAAAGGGGGTGTTCATCAGGGGCATCAGGTTGGCGGCGTCCAGCTGTCCGCCAGGGGCAGACGGCCCCTCCGCCAGCAGCTGGTCCTGCTGGGAGACCTGGGGCTTGGCCGCCCCGGCTGGGATGGCCCAGAATTTCCCAAACTTTTTGGCCCCGGGGATGCGGCCTTGGGCGCAGAGCTGCTGCACCGTCCGAAGCGAGAGGTTCCATGTTTCGGCGGTTTCCCGCACGGTAAGGTAGTCCATGTCTGGCCCTCCTGGTCCTTGATTTTTTGCCTTTTTATTATATGCGCGTACGCGCATGGTTGCAAGGGGCAGGGAAGTTGCCTGATGGGCAACTTTTTCCCCAAAGGTTTCCTTTCCCTCCCTTGACCCCGGCTATGTCCCTGCCCTATCCTAAAAGGGAAGGAGGAAACCCAACATGAAGGAACTGACCATCGGCAAGATTCTGCTGGCCCACCGGCGGCAGCGGGGGATCACCCAGGACGCCCTGGCGGCCTGGCTGGGGGTGTCCAAGGCCTCGGTGTCCAAGTGGGAGACCGGGACCACCTACCCCGACATTACCCTGCTGCCCCAGCTGGCGGCCTTCTTTCACCTCACCATCGACGAGCTCATGGGCTATGAGCCCCAGCTGACCCAGGAGGAAATCCGCCGGCTCCACCGGCAGCTGTCGGCGGACTTTTCCGCCCAGCCCTGGGAGCAAGTCATGGCCCGGTGCCGGGCGCTGGCCAAGAAGTACTTCGCCTGCATGCCCCTGCTCCTGGAGCTGGGCACCCTGTACGTCAACCACAGCAACCTGGCCCCCACCCCCCAGGCCACCCGGGAGAGTTTGGAGGAAGCCCAGGCCCTCTTCCGGCGGGTAAAGGAGGAGAGCGGGGACCTCTCCCTGGCCCGGCAAGCCCTGCACATGGAGGCCCTGTGTGCCCTTACCCTGGGCCGGCCCAAGGAGGCCAAGGCCCTGCTGGAACCCCTGGACCTCCCGCTGTCCTACCCAGAACCCATGCTGGCCAAGGCCTACCAGGCCCTCCAGCAGCCGGAGAAGGCCCGGCAGATCCTACAAGCGGGGGTCTACCGCACCCTGTGCGAACTGTTCAACACCCTGCCCACCTATCTCTCCCTGTGCATCCAGGACCCGGCGGCCTTTCGGGAGACCTGGCGGCGGATCCAGGCCCTGGTGGATGCCTTCCAGGTCAAAACCCTCCACCCCACCCTGCTGCTGTCGGTGTACCTGGGGGCTGCACGGGGCTTTCTAGCCCTGGGAGAGGAGGACACCGCCCTGGACCTGCTGGAGGCCTACACCGACCTGGCCACCGGGGACATCTATCCCCTGCGTCTCCACGGAGACGCCTTCTTCGACCAGCTGGACCGCTGGATGGAGGACACCCTCACCCTGGGCCGGGACCTGCCCAGGGACGAGGCCCTGGTGCGCAAGAGCATGACCCAGGCCCTCACCGCCCATCCCGCCTTCGCCCCTCTGGCAGACCACTTCCGGTTCCAGGCCCTGGTGGGGCGGCTGCGGGCCAACGAGGAGGTGGCGCCATGAAGGCCATTGTCCTAGACCATCTGTCCAAAACCTACCCCGGCGGGAAGGCCGCCTTGCGGGAGGTGTCCATCGCCCTGGACCCGGGGGAGATCTTCGGCTTTCTAGGACCCAACGGGGCGGGCAAAACCACCACGGTGAAGCTCCTCACTGGGATGCTCACCCCCACCGGCGGGGGCTGCACCGTGCTGGGGCGGGACCCTGCCCGGCAGCCGGAGGCAGTCCACGCCCTGGCCGGGGTGGTGACGGAACACGCCCAGATGTACGATACTCTCACCGGCTTGGAGAACTTGACCTTCTTCGGGGCCCTCTTCGGCCTGGACGCCAAGGCGAGCAAATCCCGGGCCCAGGCCCTGCTGGAGGAGCTGGACCTAACCCACGCCGCCGGGCAGAAACTGGGGGCCTACTCCACCGGCATGCGGCAGCGGCTCTCCCTGGCCCGGGCGCTGATGCACCGGCCCCAGGTCCTCTTCCTGGACGAGCCCACCTCCGGCCTGGACCCCCAGAGTGCCCAAGCCGTCCACACCCTCCTCCGCCGCCTGGCCCGGAAGGAGGGTACCACCTGCTTCCTGTGCACCCACCAGCTGCGCTATGCCCAGGAAATCTGCACCTGCTACGGCCTGATGGACCAGGGGCGGCTCTTTGCCCAGGGCACCCTGGACCAGCTTCGGGCCCAGGTGGGCGGGGGCGGGACCCTTCTCCTCCAGGCCGGGGGGCCGCCCCTCCCCTTCCCCCAGACCGGACCGGGGCGCTATGAGATCCCCATTGCCGGTGAGGAGGACATCCCCACCCTGGTCCGCCAGGCAGTGGCCGCCGGGGGAGAGATCACCCGGGTCCTCCCCCAGGCCCCCACGTTGGAGGACCTCTACTTCCACCTCATCGGTCAGAGAGAGGAGGCTTTGCCATGAACCGCGGTATGCTTGCCCTGATCCGAAAGGACCTCCGGTCGGTCACCGCCAACCACCGGATGCTGGTGACCCTGCTGGTGGTCCCCCTGGTGCTCACGGTGTTCCTGCCCACGGTGGCGGTGGTCACCCTCCACACCGCCCCGGAGGAGGCGGCGGACTTTCAAAAGCTCCTGGCCCTCCTCCCGGTGGCCTCTGAGGGGGAGGGGATGGAGCGGCAGATCCTGAACCTGCTGCTCAACTATGTCCTGCCCCTCTTCTTCCTCATCATCCCGGTGATGACGGCCTCCGTCATGGCCTCGGCCTCCTTTGTGGGGGAGCGGGAGAAGCACACCCTGGAGACCCTGCTCTACGGCCCCCTGTCCCTCCGGCAGGTGTTCCGGGCCAAGGTGCTGGCCGCCTTCACCCTGAGCATGGGGGTGAGCCTGCTCTCCTTCGGGATCATGCTGGCAGTGTTTGAGGGGGAGGTGCTCTGGCTCACCGGCCAGCTGCTGGCCCCGGCGCCGGCGTGGCTGCTGGTCCTCCTCCTGGTGGCCCCGGCGGTGGCCCTCATCGCCATCCCCCTGATGGTCCGCCTGTCGGTAAAGGCCAAGAGCGCGGAGGACGCCCAGCAGGGGGCCACCTTCCTGCTGCTGCCGGTGATCCTGCTGCTGGTGGGGCAGTTTTCCGGGGTGCTCTTGGTGAGCCCCACCCTCCTCCTGGTGCTGGGGTTGGGATGCGCCGGGGTGGCGGCCCTGCTGATGCGCCGGGCCATGGGGAACTTCACCTATGAGCGGTTCCTCCAGTAGCCCCTAGGCAAACCCCCGCCGTTGTGGTACAATGAGGGCACGAACCAAAGCCAGGAGGTGTTTCCCATGCCCCAAAACCCCGAAGGCCCCGGCGGCCTGTCCTCCCTGGACGACTTTGACCTGCTCTCCCTGGGCCTGCTGCCCCAGGAGGAGGAACCCGAGGAGGAACCCCCGGAGGAAGAACCCCGGATCAACCCCCTCCACGACATGGACAGCCTGGAGTTTCTCCTCTGGGCGGAAGAGGGCGCCCGGGCCCAGATCGCCCGGAAAAAGGCCCAGCAGCAGACGCCGGAGGACCCCAAGAAACAACCCTAACCCAAAAACAGGCCGCCATGGAACCTTGCGTTCCACGGCGGCCTGTTTGCCTGTTCCCCCATCGGTCACAGGTTTTTCACGAACAGCGCCCGGATGGCGTTGAGGACGGCCAGGATCATCACCCCCACGTCGGCGAAGATGGCCAGCCACATGTTGGCGATGCCCAGGGCCCCCAGCACCAGGCAGACCCCTTTGACCCCGATGGCAAAGACGATGTTCTGGTAGACGATGCCCAGGCACTTCCGGGAGATTTTAATGGCCTTGGGGATCTGCATGGGGTCGTCGTCCATGAGGACCACGTCGGCGGCCTCAATGGCCGCGTCGGACCCCATGGCCCCCATGGCGATGCCGATGTCCGCCCGGGAGAGGACGGGGGCGTCGTTGATGCCGTCCCCCACGAAGGCCAGCTTCTTCTTGGGGGGCTTCTCCTCCAGCAGCTGCTCCACCTTCTCCACCTTGTCCGCAGGGAGGAGCTGGCTGTACACCTGGTCCACCCCCAGCGCCCCGGCCACCTGCTGGGCCACCTGGTCCCGGTCGCCGGTGAGCATGACGGTCTTTTCCACCCCGGCGGCCTTCAGGGCCTGGATGGCGGCCTTCGCCGTGGGCTTTACCACGTCGGCGATGAGGATGTGGCCGGCGTACTGCCCGTCCACCGCCACGTGGATGACGGTGCCCACCTGGCGGCAGGGCGCCGCCGGAACCCCGATCCGGTCCATGAGCTTGTCGTTGCCGGCGGCCACGGTGTGGCCATCCACCTGGGCCAGGACGCCGTGGCCGGCGATCTCCTGGATCTCCCCCACCCGGCTGCGGTCCAGGGGTTTGCCATAGGCCTTCTGGAGGCTCTTGCTGATGGGGTGGGAGGAGGCGCTCTCCGCCAGGGCGGCGTACTCCAGCAGCCGGTCCTGGTCCATGGCGGCGTGATGGATGCCGGCCACCTCGAAGACCCCCTGGGTGAGGGTGCCGGTCTTGTCAAAGACCACATAGTCGGTCTGGGAGAGGATCTCCAGGTAGTTGGACCCCTTCACCAGCACCCCGGCCTTGCTGGCCCCGCCGATGCCGGCGAAGAAGGACAGGGGGATGGAGATCACCAGGGCGCAGGGACAGCTGATGACCAGGAAGGTAAGGGCCCGGTAGATCCAATCCCCCCACAGAGGCGCCAGACCCAGGGCCCCCATCCGCACCAGGGGCGGCAGAAGGGCCAGAGCCAGGGCGGCGATACACACTGCAGGGGTATACACCCGGGCAAAGCGGGTGATGAAGGCCTCCGACCGGGACTTCCGGGAGGAGGCGTTCTCCACCAGGTCCAGGATCTTGGACACCGTGGACGCCCCAAATTCCTTGGTGGTGCGGACCTTCAGCAGGCCGGTGAGGTTGATGCAGCCGCTGATGATTTCCTCCCCCGGCTGGATGTCCCGGGGCAGGCTCTCCCCGGTGAGGGCGGCGGTGTCCAGGGTGGAGGTTCCCTCCACCACCACCCCGTCGATGGGAACCTTCTCCCCAGGCTGGACCACCAGGACGGTGCCGATGGTCACCTCGTCGGGGTCCACCTGGACCAGCCGGCCGTCCTGCTCCACGTTGGCATAATCGGGGCGGATGTCCATGAGGTCGCTGATGTTCCGGCGGCTCTTGCCCACGGCATAGCTCTGGAACCACTCCCCCACCTGGTAGAAGAGCATCACGGCGATGGCCTCGGTATAGTCCCCGCTGCCCTCGTAGAGGGCCAGGGCGATGGCCCCCACGGTGGCCACCGCCATCAGGAAGCACTCGTCAAACACCTGGCGGTTGCGGATGCCCTTGCCCGCCTTGAGGAGAATGTCATAGCCCACAACGAGGTAGGGGATCAGATAGGCCACAAACCGCACCGCCCCAGTGAGGGGGAGGAAGTGGAGGACCACCAGTAGGGCGGCCGCCGCCAGGATCCGGATGAGCATGGTTCTCTGTTTCTTGTTCATGTTCACACACTCCTTTGGGAAATGCCCCGTGGGATACGCCCCCCTGCCGAAGGGGCGGCAGGAGGGCGTGCCGGGGAAAAAGAGAGGGCATGGGAGGGCTTACAGGAAGATCTCGCAGTCGTCCTCCACCTTTTTGCAGTTGGCCCGGACGGTCTCCATGACCGCCTTGGGGTCCTGGCCAGCCTCGAACTCCACGTTCATCTTCAGGGTCATGAAGTTCACCACGGCGTTCTTCACGCCAGGGGTCTTGTTGGCGGCGTCCTCCATCTTGTTGGCGCAGTTGGCGCAGTCCACATCGATTTTGTAGGTCTTTTTCATGGAAAGGTCTCCTTTCAAATGCACAGGCTCCGTTTTTCGTTTGAGCACTTGTTCAACTGTTTCTGTACACAGGATAGCACCTTTCCCGGAGAAGTCAACGGCTTTCCCTTTGGTCCTTCCGATTGGAGGAAAGGAATTTCCAAATGGAGCAAAGCCCCGTCCAAACGGCCCTTGTTCCCCCCTGGTGGGTGTGATAGAATAGCCGCAAGACAATCTTGGGAAGGAGGCCACGGCCATGGAGTCAAACTGGACTCAGACCATCAAGACCCATCTGGCAGAGGTTCCCCCGGGGACCCTGGTGGAGGTCTCCCCCAACGGGGAGGAACACCCGCATCCACCAGCCCCCCACTGGACCGGGCGGGGCCGGCTGGAGCACTACCCCCTCTTCCCCGGGGCGGTGTTCACCCACCTGTGGGTACTGGGGGAGTCCCTTCCCCACCGTCACGCCGCCCTGGGCTCCGGCCTGGAGATCACCCACTGCCGCCTGGGCCGGGTGGGGTGGGAGATGCAGGAAGGCCTCACCCTCTACCTGGGGCCTGGGGACCTGGCTCTCCACCCCATGGCCTGCTGCGCCCATTCCCTGCTGCGGTTCCCCCTGGAGGGGTACGAGGGGTTCTCCCTCTCCCTGGACGTGGAGACCTTAAAGGCCCACCTGCCCCCTGCCCTGGCCCTGGGAAGGGTAGACCCTGGCCGGCTGCTGGAGAAGTTCTGCCCCCAGGGGAAGCCTGCCGCCCTCCCCGCCCGGGCGGACCTGGACCACATCTTCCGCCCCCTCTATGACCTGCCGGCAGACCTCCGCCCCGCTTACTACACCTTAAAGGCGGAGGAGCTCCTCCTCTACCTGGCCCAGACCCAGCCCCCCAAGGAGGGGGCGCCCCAGGCCTACCTCTCCCAGCAGGTGGAGGTGATCCGGGCCATCCACGACCAGCTCATGGCCCATCCGGACCGGCGGGTCACCATTGAGGCCCTGGCCAGGGAGCACCACATGAACACCTCCACCTTGAAGTCGGTGTTCAAGGCGGTGTATGGCCAGCCCATCGCCGCCCACATGAAGCACCACCGAATGGAGGAGGCCGCCCGCCTGCTCCGGGAGACCGACGGCAGCATCGGGGACATCGCCCAGCAGGTGGGGTACGAGAACCAGAGCAAGTTCTCCCAGGCCTTCCGGGACACCTTCCAGGTTCTGCCCACCGAATATCGGCGGGCACACGGGGTGCAGGCCGCCGGCCCACGGGACCCCAGCCGCCCCTGATCCCCGACACAGCAACGCCCCCCGGGGGCCGTTTCCCAACGGCACCCCAGGGGGCGTTCTTCGGTTTATCGGTTTAATCGATCGGTTTCCTCCCGCCCCCGCAGGTACCGCTGGGTATGGGGGCAGACGGCAAAGCACAGGCCGCACAGGTCGGTGTCGATGCCGGTGGCGGCCTTCATCCGGCGCAGCTGGGTCTCCTGGCAGATCTCCTTCCGCAGCAGGACCTCCCGGGGCAGGCCGGGGCGCCAGGTGGCCCCGGTGAGGGCCTGGCCAGGGCAGCGCTGGACGCAGAGGGAGCAGCCCTTGCACTGGCTCTCCTCCACCGGCGGGTCCCAGGGCAGGGGTGCATCGGTGACCAGGCTGGACAGGCGCACCGCACTGCCATACGCCCGGGTGACCAGCAGGCAGCTCCTACCCACCCAACCTAGCCCCGCCCGGGTAGCCACCGTCTTGTGGGGCAGCGGGGTAGACCAGCCATCATCCTGGACCACGGCCGAAGTGGTCTGAGCCCGGGCCCGGTAGCCCGCCTGCTCCAGGAAGTCCGCCCCCCGGGTCACGATCCGGTCCAGCTGGGCATTGAGGGTGTGGTAGGCCGCATAATAGGCCCGGGTGGGGGCGGTCTGCAGCGCCTGGACCAGGTCCCGGGGCAGGGACACCAGCACCGCCACCCCGGTCTCCAACCCCGAGGGGACCAACCCCCGGAGGTCCGCCACCCCCATCTGGGCCGCCCCTTCCGCCGCCAGACGGCGGAAAAGTTCCTGTTTCAGTTCCTGTGCCTCCTGCATCGCTGCTGCCTCCTCCCGGTTTTTTCTCAGGATACACCACCCCCGGTTTCCTGCCCAGGGCTTTTCCAAGCAGCACCAAGGGCCGCCTTCTGTCAGGAGGCGGCCCTTGGCCGTAGGGAAACGGATCAGTGCAGGTAGTTCAGGGGGTCGATCATCACCCCGTACTCCCGCAGTGCAAAGTGCAGGTGACTGGGAGAGGCGCTCTCGGAGATGGCGGAGGTCCCCACGGTGCCCAGCACCGTGCCCGCCTCCACCGCCGAGCCCACCTGGACGTTGACCGACTCGGCCAGGTTGGAGTAGATGCTCTCCATCCCACTCCCGTGGTCTACGGTGACGGTGACCCCCATCATGTCGTCGGTGGTCACGTCGGTGACGGTCCCCTTGGCGCAGGCGGACACGGGGGCGCCCAGTTGGGCGTTGATGTCAATCCCCTCGTGGGTGCGCCAGTCGCCCATGGTCTCGTCATAGGCGAAGACCTCCAGACTGAAGTCCCGATCTACGCTGCCCTCCACCGGCCAGACGTAGCCAGAGGAAGCGGCTGCCTCCTCGTCGGGGCTGTCCTCCTGGGTGTCCCCGGTGTCGGTGGAGGCGGCCGGCGTGTCCTCTTGGGGAGAGGTACCGGCCGTACCGTCCTCCTGGGGGGCGGGATCGGTCTGGCCGGCAGCGTCCTCCTGGGGCATCTCCGCCTGTCCGCTGACGGCGGAGGTGTTCTCACCCCCGAACCCCTCCGGCTGGGCAAAGAGCCCGCTGAACAAAAAATAGCCCGAAATTCCAATGGCGGCGACGCAGAGGAACAGGACTATGTAGAAGCCCTTGCCCTCCAGAAAGTCGCCCAGCTTATGCTGCGACGGTTTTTGTTTCATGAGAAAAACCCTCCATGCGCTTGTGAATTCTCGCGTCCTTCCACCGGGGAAGGTCGTCGCTGCATCTATTCTGCGCCAGGGTAGGGAGGGTTATACATGGGTTTTTGAAAAAAACGGGAATGCCGGAGGGATTCCCACCCGGCGGCTTGGTGGGTGGTTCTGTTAGGACCGGCGCAGGGCAGGCCCTGCCAGGTGGTTTCCCCCGCCGACTCCGGCGGGGGAGCCCGACTTTCTTTGAAGAAAGTCGGAGGAAAGAACACCAGGGGCTTCGCCCCTGGACCCCATCTTTTATAGCCGCTCGTTGCCACTCGCTGGTTTTTGGGATCGTTATTCCTGGTACGATAGTGGGGCTGTTTCCTCCGATATGCTAAGACCGATTTGGAACGCATTTTTCCGGGAAGAAATATGCGAAAAAGCATTTTGCGAAAGAAGGTTTCCAAATCAGGGCACGGACGTGGGCCCCGAAATAGCCCCTCAACCACCCCGCTGCGCCTCTACCCCCAAAGCCTTCCCCTCGGGGGGAAGGTGCCCCAGTGCGCACACTGGGGCGGATGAGGGGGCGACCCTGTACCCAACCTTTCCTTGTAGAAAAGGGGCGCTCTACCGCCTGTCGCCTCAACGAGGTTGTTCTATTGCCCCGTTGGGCAAGTCGGTCGCCCCCTCATCAGTCACCTTCGGTGACAGCTTCCCCCCAAGGGGAAGCCTCTGGGTTGTGCAGCCCTACACGAAAAAAGCG
>OGYY01001369.1_pt1 | contig 21510 bp, 16 predicted proteins | sample 1576671 | NCBI WGS metagenome assembly OGYY01 (sample SAMEA3541593, study PRJEB24748) | human gut metagenome | biome: human gut; feature: human-associated habitat; material: faeces | place: China | collected 2012 | reverse complement strand
TTAATCTATTTTGATTTTCTGTTCCGTTGTAAGTAATTTCTGTATCTATTTCTTCTCTGGTTATATTTTTCCATTTTTCATTTTCTTGTAAATCATTACTTAATCTATTTTGAACAACTATTTTTAGTAAATAAAAATTGTTTTCCATTCTTATTGTGTCTTTACATTTTTTTATAGAATTTATAATATCCTCAAAATTAAATCTTGGAACATTTGTTACTCTTTTATTTTTATATCCTTCTATTTTACCTTCATCTATCGCATTATTTATTTCATTTGCTAATTCTTTATAATATTGATTAGCTGTTTTAGCATCTTTATAATATCCTTTTGCATCAACACCTTTTATTATAGCCCAATGTATCCATCCACCTTGAATCTCACCTATTTTACCATCTCCACATTTTGACCATTTGTCTGCTTCTTCTCCAGTTAAATATTCTTCTATCTCTTTAAATTTAGGACTTATCTCACATATTCTTTTTATTGTTTCTTGGCTTACAGGTACTTTGCTATATATCTCGTTAGGTATCACTCTAGTTATTGCTCCATATGCTTCTTTGAATTCTTTTGACCAATATTGATTTAATTCAAAAACGCCATAATTTTTATAGTTTACAGTGCATATTGTTAAATTATTTATTATAAATATCGCTATTGGAATTGCATACATTCCTATTAATATTTTTGAGCTTTTTATTTTTTTGTCTTTGATTATAAATATTATTGTTGTAATTGTAGATATAATTACAAATGGTAATATCCATATACTTTCCTCTCTACATAAATAAAGTGCCGAAAGCGTTATTCCCAGTCCTATAAAATATTTTATTTGTTTTTTTGGAGAATTTTCTCTATTTAGAAATATACTGTAAGAAAATCCTATAAGTAACATTGTTAAACTAGTATATATTCCATCTCTATATACTCTACATATTTCTGTTGAAAATGTTACTGGATTAAATAACAATATTGCAAATATTATATATAGGATTTTTTTGTTTTTTATTGTTTTACTAAATGTATATATAACAAATAGGCATGAAACATCATACAATAGTTCTTGCCCTATTAAAAATGGTATGTGTAATTTATTTAAGATTGCAATAAATATTGGCGTGATTGGTCCTTTTACAAGGGTTAGGGAGTTGTATTCCCCTAACCATTTTCCTTGTAAAATACTGTTTGCTTGTTTTAACATTAGTGCATCGTCATATTTGTTTTCTGGTATGTATTTTATTGGTTGCACTGAGATTAGGTATATTTTTAGAAGAATTAAAAGTATTATTATTATTGTTGTTGTTATTTTATTTTTCATATTTTATCCTTTATTTTACTGTTACATTTCCATTTTCACTTGTTTTTGCTAATTCTGATAGGATGGGACATGTTCCTGTTAGTTGGATTGGTTTTGTTGTTCCATCAAAGCAACTGCCATATACCCATTTTGATGAACCGTCTAAATTTGCATTTATGGTAATTTCTCCAGTAAGATTAGTGCATCCTGAAAAAGTCCTAGTCATCCTCGTTACGCTATTTGGTATTTCTGGTGCAGTTGTTAATCCTGTACATCCTGAAAAAGTACTAGACATACTCGTTACGCTATTTGGAATTTCTGGTGCAGTTGTTAATCCTGTACACCATTGAAAAGTATAATCCATGTCCTTTACACTATTTGGTATTTCCGGTGCAGTTGTTAATCTTTTACAATCTGTAAACGTTTCGCTCATATAAATTACACTACTTGGAATTTCTGGTGCAGTCGTTAATCCTGTACATCTATAAAAAGCTCTACTTAAATCTGTCACTTCTACAAACCTTTCTTCTTCTTTGCTATAAATATACTGCGGTATCTTTCCAACTATTTTTCCATCATCATCTATCCCCCCATCATATGCATAATCCATTGCATATGCTGATTCACATGAAAAAATCCCCCATGTTCCATCTCCTTTTTTGCTCGTTCTCCATAAATCCATATTAACAGGCTTTCCATCTGTTCCTATTCCAATGAATGAGCTTTTAACCTGTTCTTTATGTTTCATAGACTCAGGATTCTTATTTGCATCTTCTAAAATTTTATCCCAATTTACACTTCCTCCTGTAGCTTCTACTCTGTAATCTTGTCCGTCTACTGTTACCGTCCATCCATTTGTTGCATCTCCTGTTATTTCGTATTTTCCTTCTCCTATGTTACTATTTAATGCTGTTTTTAAGTTTGCATCTGTTATTGTTCCTAATCCTTGTGATAAAGCATCCATTGCAGATAATTTCACTAATTCTCCATTTTGAGCTATTCCATTTAAGTTTTTTGCCTCTGACGCTCTGTTTAATATTCCATTTTGTCCTGTTAGCATGCTTATACTTATTCCTGCCAAAATTAACAAAACGATAATTGTTACTACTAACGCTATTAACGTTATTCCTTTGTTTCTTTTGAATTTTTTGGTTAAATTCATTTTTCTTCCTCCCTTTTCAGGTATTCAATGCATAATATAAGTTTTTATCTTTTGCATTTTTACACCTTTTTTTATTTAATTTTATGATAATATTCTATACTATTTGATTTATTTTGACAATACTTTTTTATATTTATGCGTAACAAATTTTAATGCATATTTCAATAAATACTATTAAAAAATATTCACCAAATCAAATGAATATTTATCTGTTATATGTTCTAATATATAAACGGTCTTTTCTAATTCACTTATTGCTTGCTCATACTCTTCTGTTTTTGCCAAACTTTTACAAGCTGTAAAATTAGTTTCAACCTTTTCAAGTTCATCGTGTTCAATATAATATGCTAATTTATCGTGAGCCTCGTTCCATTTTTCATCAATTTTATTTATTTTATCATCAGCCTGTTCCTTAGATTTTTCTATTAATCCCTGTTTTAATGTTTCTAATTCATTTGTTATATAGTTTACAGTATTTTTTGTATAATTTTGAGTAATAATGTCTCCTATAATTATTAATATAACTAAAATAATACAAATAATTAATTCTTTATGCATAATCAACTTCCTTTCTTGTGTTCTTTCTTTTGACAAAAAATCTGACCCTTTCCGTCAAATGTTACAAGCAAAGCTTCTTCTGGCTTAAAGCCAAATTTTTCGACCTCTAATAATAGCCAATTATAATCTTTTCCTATTTTAGTTAAGTTTTCATTCATAATTTTTCCATCTACAACTAAGTCATAAGGAAGTCCTTCATAATCTGGCATTATATTAAAATCTTCCGGAGTTGTTTTTCTTTTATTAGGCTTTTCTATAACTGTAACTTGTCCACTTGTTTCCAATATTGCATATTCCACATCTCCAATATTTATAACATCTTTTGCTCTTAGTCTTTCCTGAAGTTCATTTAATGTAAATCTTTCCTTAATTAAAGCCTGTTCATCAATTTTTCCTCTATATATCAAAATTCTCGGTTTACCACAAATTGCCTCTCTTGCTCTTATGCTTTTTAAATTTATTGTAGATATTATTAAATGCATTACAAGTAAACCAATTATTGGAACAATTCCATTTGATATTGGTATTCCTGTTTCTGTCATCGGAATTGATGCTAAATCTGCTATCATTATTGCAATTGCTAGTTCAAATGGCTGAAGTTGGCCTATCTCTCTTTTACCCATTAGGCGCATCACTATTAAAACTACAATATATAAAATTATTGCTCTTGTGAAATTTATTAGCATATTTTTCTCCTTTTTTTTGGATTGGGGACGGTTCTTTTTCGGAAAAAGAACCGTCCCCAATCAGAAATTTTGCAAAAGGAACCGTCCCCAATCAAAAATTTTATATTTATTTTCTCAAAAAAACAAAATTTTATTCTCAAATTGAATAAAAAACATCAAATTGTAAACAATATTTTTATATAGCTAAAAAAATACTTTTTAAATATAAATAAAAAAGGAGGATGAATTATGTCTGACGGTCAAACTCAATCTAATACACAAAATGGTACAAGTACAGTATGGCAAATTATAGGTAGACTTGTTGCTGCAGCGGTGGTTTTAGCGATTACTGCATTTTTTACACCTGGATTTGCAATTAATAATATTTGGTCTTTAGCTATAGCTGCTGTGGTTTTAACTGTTTTAGATTATTTAATAGTTAAATTTACAGGTTTACACGCTAGTCCTTTTGGAAAAGGCTTTATAGGTTTTGCCCTAGCTGCTATTATACTTTATGTTACACAGTTTTTTGTAGCAGGTTACACTATTTCATGGATGTCTGCTATAATTGGTGCTTTAATCTATGGTGTTGTTGACTACTTTTTACCAGGTAACCAACAAATGTAAAGCTCGTGTAAGTTTTGCTATTAAATAAAAATAGAGTTTAATATATGCTTTTTGCAAACATATATTAAACTCTATTTTATATTTTTTCTACAATTTCATTTTGATTTTTATAAATTTTATTTGATCCTATATATCCTCTAACAGATGATAAAGGATAGATATTTGTTTTTCTTCCGATTATAGTTCCCGGATTTAAAACTGATCCACATCCAATTTCTACGTTATCTCCAAGGATTGCTCCGAATTTTTTCAATTTTGTTTCTATTTTCTCACCATCACACTTTACATATACTAAAGATTTATCAGATTTTAAATTTGATATTATGCTTCCTGCTCCTAGATGTGATTTATATCCTAAAATAGAATCGCCTACATAGTTATAATGTGGAACTTGTGCATTATTAAATATAATTACATTTTTAAGTTCTGTAGAATTTCCAACTACAACATTTTTTCCGAACTATTGCATTTCCTCTAATAAAAGCTGAGTGTCTAATTTCTGCAAATTCATCAATTATACACGGTCCTACGATATATGAAGTTGGTGCTATTTTAGCATTTTTGGCTATCCATATATTTTCTGATTTTTTTTCAAATTTTTCTAAATCAAGTTTATTTCCAAGTTCAATTATAAATTCACTAATTTTAGGAATTACTTCCCATGGATATATTACGTTTTCAAATATTTTACTCGCTATTGTTTCATCTAAATTCAAAAGATTTTTAATTTTTAGTTCTTCCATCTTTTTCCATTTTCCTTTCATATATCTCTTTTGCGGTTTCTGGGCTATCTACACCTTCTTTATTTTTTATTGGTGCAAATTCATCTTCCCTTTTAACTCTCATAACTAACATATCATCAAAATATTCAAATGCATCAAATATAAATGTTTCAAATTTATATAATCCTTTTTTCTTTGCAATATGATAAGGTAAACTAAAGTTGGTGATTTTCTCTATAGCATCAATACTTAAAAGATGACTTATAATATTGGCTTCACCATAATATAGTTCTCCATATTCATCTCTCTCATTTCTCATTTTTTCGGATAACTCTATATATTCTACTGTACTTGGTTTATTATTTCTTCTGCAAAACACTCCCACTTTTTCTTCTGGATATGCTTTTGCAACAGACTTTGAAGCAATTTGCAATTTATCTAATATGGTCTTTCCAATAAAAATTGGCGAAATTGGATTTACCATTATATTATCAACACCACAAATATATACCCATTTTATATTTTTTTCTTTCATATCTTCTATAATATGATGATCTTTCATTGCCTTATAAACTCCGCCATTCCCATTTGACCCTGTTTGAATTCTTCCATCTTCTAAAACTATTTTTCCACTTTCTGTAAGAACTGGCAATTCTCCTTGTGTGAAAAACACAACTTTTTCTTTATCATATCCAAAATAATTATGTTCCTCAAAAAAGGCTTTTGTTTCATTATCATTTTGTTTACTTGTCATTATATACCAATATGTAAAAACATTATATAAATCTTTTGATTTTTTCATACTTTCTGCTAAAATTTCGAATATATATTTTCCATTTTCCCCTATATCTAATTTATAAGTTCCCTTTGGACCTTTCCACCCAAGTCTTGTTCCTTGACCTCCTGCCATAGTTACAACTGCATATTGATTATTTCTTATTATTTCTTCCCCTATTTTTTCTGCTTCCTGTTTTTGCTTATTTTCTAATTTTTCTAAATCCACATAACCTATCGGTTCTATTTTAGAATCGTTTATTGTGTGATTTTGTTTAGTTAAATTATATAATTTATTTACTTCGTCAAAATTTATCTCATTTATTTGTTTTATTATATTTTCTTGTTTCTTTTTATCTAATTTTTCTAAATCTTCAATTATTTGTTCTTGATTATATTTTTTTAATCTTTCTTCAGCTTTTTCCAATTCTGTCATTTTTACCACCCTTATTATTATATTAATTTTACTGATTTATTCTACAACAGTTTTTACTAATTGGCAAGCACTTTTTCCATTAAGATCGTTTCTTTTTTTATTGGGACCGTTTCCTTTCGCGAAAAGATCGTTTCTTTTATCGTCGGGACCGTTTCCTTTCGCGAAAAGACCGTTTCTTTTAGTGAAAAAAATCATTGCTAAATCCCAAAATATATGATATAATGGTACAAATTTAAAAATGGAGGTAAAAATCTTGAAAAAGAATGAACTAATTTTAATACTAGATTTCGGTGGACAATATAATCAATTAATAGCTCGTAGAGTAAGAGAATGTAATGTTTACTCTGAAGTTGTGCCTTTTGATATTTCTTTAGAAAAAATTAAAGAAAAAAATCCAAAAGGTATTATTTTTACAGGAGGACCTGCAAGTGTATTTGGAGAAGACAGCCCAAAATGTGACAGCAAAATATTTGAACTTGGTATCCCTGTTTTAGGAATTTGCTATGGTATGCAACTTATGGCATATACATTAGGAGGAAATGTTGCTCATGCTGATAAAAGAGAATATGGAACAACAGATGTTACAATAGATAACACTTCAAAATTATTACAAGGATTTGGCGAAACTAATGGCTTTTTAATGAGTCATACAGATTTTGTAGAGACTGTACCAGAAGGATTTAAAAATATTGGACATACTCCTTCTTGCCCAAATGCTGCTATGGAAAATGAAGAAAAGAAATTATATGGTATTCAATTCCACCCAGAAGTTAATAATTCTGTAAATGGAACTATGGTTATTAAAAATTTCTTATATAATGTTTGTGAGTGCCAAGGAGACTGGCAAATGTCTTCATTTGTTGAGGATTCTATTAAAACATTAAAAGAAAAAATAGGTGATGGAAAAGCTTTATGCGCTTTATCTGGTGGTGTTGATTCATCAGTTGCAGCGGTTCTTTTAAGTAAAGCTATTGGTAAAAATTTAACTTGTATATTTGTTGACCACGGCCTTCTTCGTAAAAACGAAGGTGATGAGGTTGAGAAAATCTTTAGAGAACAATATGATATAAACCTTATTAGAGTAAATGCTGAAGATAGATTTTTAGCTAAACTAAGCGGCGTTACTGACCCAGAGCAAAAAAGAAAAATTATCGGTGAAGAGTTTATTAGAGTTTTTGAGGAAGAGTCTAAAAAAATCGGAACAGTTGATTTTCTTGTTCAAGGTACTATTTACCCAGACGTTATTGAAAGTGGTTTAGGAAAAAGTTCTGTAATTAAGAGCCATCATAATGTTGGTGGGCTTCCTGATTATGTTGATTTTAAGGAAATTGTTGAACCTTTAAGAAATCTATTTAAAGATGAGGTTAGAAAAGTTGGATTAGAACTTGGTATTCCAGAAAACCTAGTATTTAGACAACCTTTCCCAGGCCCTGGTCTTGCAATTAGAGTTATAGGAGATATTACTAAAGATAAATTAGATATTTTAAGAGATGCTGATTTTATTTTTAGAGATGAAATCGCAAAAGCTGGACTTCACAAGTCAATTAATCAATATTTTGCAGTTCTTACCAATCTTCGTTCTGTAGGTGTTATGGGTGATGAACGTACTTATGACTATACTCTTGCTTTAAGAGCTGTTGAAACTACTGATTTTATGACAGGTATTTGGAGTAAAATTCCTTATGAGATTTTAGAAAAAGTTTCTTCTAGAATTGTTAATGAGGTTAAACATATTAATAGGGTTGTTTATGATATTACTTCTAAACCACCAGCAACTATTGAGTGGGAATAAGATAAAAATAATTTTCTAGTTTAGGCTAGGAAATTATTTTTTTACTTTTTTTCTTTTTTGTGATATAATATAGACAAATATGTTTATAGAAAGGAGATATTAGTTATGGCAAAAATAACTGATAAAACTCTCGAAATTATTCATCGGGAGTATAATGTAGCTGTTAATACTGCAACAAGCATGCAGGAGATTCCGGAAATTATGCACCGGCATTTAAAAGCTTTAAAAGCTGACATTCCAGAAAATGACTCATCTGTATTTTTTAGTTTCATGGATGGATTGGTAAACTGTTATCGAGAGAGACGTATGACATTTGAAATCACGGATTTCGTCACAGAGCTCAACTCTGTCGTTATGTACATTATAAGATGGCTTAACGAAGAAAAACATGCCAATATCGACATTAACTGGTACGCCAGAAGAAAGGCTCTTGAAAGTGATCTCACAAAAATACTCAACAAGTCTCTTCTTGATGATGATGTATCTGTTTATATTCGTGACAGGTTTGGAATCCGTGGCATTCTTCTGAATAAGGATGTTCAGAAAAATAATATCGAAAAAATCGATATTATTTTCAAGGCTATAAAGGATATTCTTGTAAGAGAATCCCCTTCTAAAGATGCCTTTATGGAATGGTATCAGACCAATCCTACCATCAACAAAATTAATCGATTTAAACTTGATTCGTTTTTGGTTGATATTCCATTTGCCATCACTGATGTAAGAGATTATATCCACAAACCTAAAGCCAATGGATATCAATCATTACAATTTACATTACAGACATCAGTTTACTCACCAATCCTGCCAGGTGCAAAAATTGAGTTCCAGCTTCGTGACCTCGATATGCATAACAAAGCAGAAGGCTATGTTGTAGCAGAATCACCCGAAATGGACCAATCTCATAAATCATACAAAAATGAGATTGATGAAAGAATATCAAATGTATTCCGGATTGATGATTTTTCTAAGGTTAACCTTTCAGGATTTGTAAATTACGATGACAAAAATGCGGATAGAGATGGCTTACATCATCCGAAACATTTCGCTGATAGAAGATCGAAATAGTTTCATTCTTGTAACAAAACACAGCAATATCTTATTTCTTCCCCTCAGAGAATTTTTCTCCGAGGGGATTTTTCTGATTGGGGACGGTTCTTTTTCGGAAAAGTAACCGTCCCCAATTAGAAATGTCCCAAAAAGAACCGGTCCCAATGGGACATTTTCCAATCGAAAAAAAGCAATGCCGTTTCCAGCATTGCTTTTAAAATATAAAAATTAAATCTCTCTTACAGTCAAATCGTGTGCAGAACCTTCTTGAATACTCAAGTTTGAAACTGGTGTTAAAATAGCCTTTTCGTGGAATTCTTCTAAGTTTCTAGAACCACAGTTAGACATTGTTGACTTAATCTTCTTAATTGTAACATTTAAGTTGTCTTTTAATGGTCCTGCATAAGGGATATAAGAATCTACACCTTCCACGAAACTCATTTTCTCGTTTTTAGAACCTAGGTCATATCTTGTCCAGCTTCTAGCTCTCTTTGAGCCTTCTCCCCAATATTCTTTAACAAATTTTCCATCTAATTTTATTTTTGTTGTTGGACTTTCGTCAAATCTTGCAAAATATCTTCCCATCATAACAAAGTCACATCCCATAGCTAATGCAAGTGTTATATGATGGTCATGAACTATTCCTCCATCAGCACAAAGTGGAATATATATTCCTGTTCTTTTTGCATATTCCTCACGAGCTGCTGCAACATCTATTATACTTGTTGCTTGTCCTCTTCCTATTCCTTTTGTTTCACGAGTGATACAAATTGAACCTCCACCGATTCCTATTTTTATGAAATCAGCTCCTGCATCTGCTAAATAGTAGAAGGCTTCTTGGCTTACAACATTTCCTGCACCAATTTTTATTTTTCCATTATATTTTTCGTGTACCCATTCTATAACTTCTTTTTGCCATACAGAGAATCCATCTGATGAGTCTAGACATAAGATATCTACACCTGCTTCTACTAAAGCTGGTATTCTTTCTTCATAGTCTCTAGTGTTTACTCCTGCACCTACTAAATAACTTTGATTTTTGTCTTGAAGTGCTAGTGGATTTTCTTTATGTTGTTCATAGTCTTTTCTAAATACTAATGAATTTAAGTTTCCATTTTCTTCTATAACAGGTAAACAGTTAATTTTCTTTTCCCAGATGATATCGTTTGCTTCTGATAAAGTTAATCCAACTTTTGCATATACTAATTTTTCTACTGGTGTCATTATATCTTCTACTTTTTTGTCTAAACTATCTCTTGATAATCTATAATCTTTACTTGTGATTATTCCAAGTAATTTTCCTCTTGCTGTTCCATCTTCTGTTACTGGTATTGTTGAGTGGTCACTTTCTTCTTTTATTTCTAAGATGTCTCTTAATGTGTCATGTGGTTTTAAGTTCCATTTGCTTCTTACAAATCCTGATTTTGATTCTTTTACATGTCTTACCATTGCTGCTTGTGATTCTACTGATTGTGACATATATATAAATGCTAGTCCACCTTCTCTTGCTAATGCTACACCCATTTCTTCTCCAGATACTGCTTGCATTATTGCTGATGTAAATGGTACGTTTAAGTACATTTCAGCTTCTTCTCCTACTTTATGTTTTACAAGTGGTGTTCTTAATGATATTTTGTCTGGTGTGCAGTCCTTTGTTGTTAGTCTTGGTATTAATAAGTATTCGTTAAATGTTCTTGATGGTTCTGTTAAGTATGTTGCCATTTTTATTCCTCCTATATTTTTTATTTTTTGTTTCGATTTTCAGTTATACTCTATTATACTACATTTACTGGCATTTTGTAAACCTTTATTTGAATTTTTCTCTACTGTTCTATATAAATATTATAATCTAAGAATGTAAACTTAGTTGTACTTTTTAGGAGCAAGACAAAAATTTGTCTTGCTCCGTTTTTTAGAGTTTCTTTCTTAACACCTGTCCTAAATATAATCCGGAAGCTGATGCTTGGATTAATCCATTGGAGGTGTTGGCTCCATCTCCTGCTACATACAATCCATTAATATATGTCATAAAATTACTATCAATTTCGATAGACAGATTTGAAAATTTAATTTCAAGACCATAAATAAGATTGTCTGATGCAGCAAAGCCTGGAATAACTTTATCAATTTTATTAATAAAGTTTTTTATATTGTTTACCAACCTTGCAGGCATAATTTCCTGCAAGTTAACCGGAACTGCCGATTTCAAAGTAGGTTCAACAGAATTATTCATTAAACCATCCTGAGTTGTGGCTACATTTGAAAAGAAATCGCCTGTTCGCTGAACTGCCACCTGACCATTAGACAGAACATTTAACGTTCTTGCCATATTTTTAACAACTTCTATAGCATTTTCTCCAAAATCCATTTTGAAGAGTAATGCCATATTGGTTCTTCCAGTAGGAGTATTGTCAGCATGTCCATTGACTAAAGTTATCTTACCATCATAAGACTCTGCTACCACACTTCCACAATATGGATTATGACAAAATGTTATTGCGGCATCTGTTTCTTTGGTTTCAGGTGCTTTAAATTTAGGCTCATACAACTCATTTGCAGAGCCCATGATTTCATCTGGGAGTTCATAACGTACACCAATTTTGATTTTACCCTCTTTTGTTGGTATACTATGTTTAGAACAAATTTCTTTGTTCCAAGAAGCTCCAGCTCTTCCAGTCGCCAGCACTACTTTTGGTGCAAAAATTTTGTGTGTTTGTTTATTTTTTGTATACACAATGCCTTTAACAGCACCATCTTCTACAATGACATCATCAACATGCGTATTAAACAACATATCAATTCTATCATCTTCCTGTAATTCGGTTTGCAGGAGATAATATGCTCTTCTGCCATTTGTTGTGCCTGCATGCATAAATGGTACAATTGTCATATTTAAGCCATTTTTTTGTGCTTTTTTTAAAAGTTCTTTTGCAACAGGATGCTCCATTCCTCCTATTGTTTGTTCCGGAATGCCATATTTTTTGTATGTATCAACCACCTCATCTAAAAGTTCTTTTAATTCTTTGGTTGACATATAGCTTTCCAGTTCACCTCCAACAAATGTTTCATCTGTTGGATTATATAACGACAGTTTGCAATCTGAAAATGCACCTGCACCTGCAAAGCCATGTGTAATGCTACATACTTTACATCTGGTACATTTTCCCACAAATTCGGTTTTACATCGTCTTTGCTCAATCGCTGCTCCCTCATCAATAATTAGAACTTTGAAATTCCGCTTCTCCTTTGCAAGTTCTAGCGCACAAAATACCCCTGCAGGACCTGCACCTACAATAATCACATCGTATTTCTTCATAGTTGTTCTCCTTTTTTATATGACTGGGTTAACAAGTTACTCTATATAAACTAAACAAAATATTTTTGTTTAGAAAATGAAATTAATTACTTTTATTTTATAATAAATATTTAATTATCGCAACCTTTTTATGTAAATTTGTATTTTTCTATTATTTTTCCATTATATCAGGATTATCCTCTAAAATTTCTTTAGCCAAATTCTCACTGGTATTAAACAATCTAACATATCCATCTAGTGATTTTGCCTTTTCCTTAAGCACATCAACATCAGAATTAACATAAATTTTAGCTTTTCCTTTACCATTTTTAGCTTCTTGAATCAAGTTAGAAACTGGTGAGTTTCCATCAAAAGCAACGACAACTGAATTTCTTCTTTCAAATATTTCATAATTAAAGCTCTTATAAATTCCAAGTTCTGATGGATCAGGTGAAACATAGATTCCGCTTAAATCTTGCGAGCTATCTAAGTTTTCCTTAATTTCTTCTGAAACATATTTTGGAACAACAGCTGTAATATCAAACTTTTTGTTTAATTCCTTTGATATATCTAAAACAGCTCTTTCGTATCCTTGCATTTTATGACCAATTAAAATATATGTATTTTTGTTATCAACTTTTTCAAGTAATTCTTTTAAAGATTTTTTTATATTTTCATTTGGCATTGTAACTCTACCTTTTGAGTTAAAACTTCCACCTGCTATTATGATTGGAGTTTTATTTTGTGGTAAATTTACAATTTTCGTTTTAAATACATTATATGAGTTTAGCTTATTAGCAGATTTAATGTCTATTGCATCTAAATCTATCTCTTTTAGTAATTTTTCTTCTTCCTCTTTTAACGCTTCCTCAATTGTTCTACCATCTAAAAATTGTTCAAATTTATTTGATTTTTCATCAAAATATACTTTTCTTCTCTCTAATATTTCGTCTTCAACATTTCTCATTTTAGCAAAATCTGAATCTTTTATATCTAATAAATTTCTTAATGCAATTTGTTCATCAATTGTATCAATTCCGTAGAATCCGCATCCATCAGTACCTTGAACACATTTTACACCTGAGGCTAAGTATTTTTTCATAGGGTGATTGCCTAAATTTGTTAAATTATTTAGTCTTACATTTGATGATAATTGGAATTCTAGAATAACATCTAAATCTTTCATTTTATCAATTATTCTTTTTCCTTCTCTTGTATCTAAGTCTGGAACATATAAACCGTGTCCTAACCTTATTTGTGGAGCTTTTTCTCCATTTGGTAAGCAGATTTTTATACAGTCTAATGCTTTTTCAATATTATCTTTAAAAGCATCTGTTTCTCCAGCATGTAATCTTATTGTATATCCATCATCTTCGTATATTGCATATTTTATAATTTCTTCTATTAAATCTGAGAAATCTGTTACATTGTTTATTTCTTCCCCAATTAAATCCATTCCAACAACATAAGGACTTTTACTTAATGCTTTTATTACTGCTGGACATTCTTTCACTTGCTCTGGAGTAAATAATGTTCTACTTGCAGCTGCCAAATATCTTATACTTACACCTGTTTCTTTTTCTATTTGTGGCATTATTTTATGCATTTCTACCAAGTTTTGTATACCTGCTGGACCTTTTTTTGCAAGTGTTGAATTTGCTATTTCAACATATTTTATACCTTGTTTTTGATATTCTCTTGCAATCCATAATAATTTATCTTGATATAAAGTATTTTCTTTGTACGGACTATTCTCATTTTCCATATCTTCTTTCATTTTCTTTAAGGTTTTTCTTATATCATTATCTTCAATTTTTTCTATTTTGTCTAAACTTAATTCTACTTTTTCATCATCTGGTACTTGTTTTCCTCTTATAATTGCATATCTATAAAGAATTGTTTTTTCAAGGTTTGTAAATACTGATTGTCCATCTTTTGGAAGTACTAAACTATTTCTTATTTTTACAATATTTTCATCTGCATTTTCTAGGTTGTTTAAAATTAAATCTGCCATATTTATTAATGTTTCATCATTTATTTTTCTTTCTAATTTTTTACCCTCTAATTCTGAATGTTTGTATTCCTTTTCGATTTCTTTTCTCTTTTTTAATAATTCTTTTTCTTGTTTTGCTGTAACTTTTATTCCCAATTTTTTTATATAATATAACGAATATCCAATTTGATGTTTTATTCCAAGTGCAATTAATAAATCTGGTTGTAATATTTGGTTTAAGTGTGTATGTAAATCTGTTCTAAATTTTGATTTCTTTAAAATATATGATTTTATTATTGTTTTTTCTACTGGCAATTTATAGTCTTTTGTTTGTGCCATTAATAATTTTATTATTGCTGGAATTTTTGCTTTTCTTTCTATTCTTCCATCTGGATAAATATTTGCTATTTTTATTCCACCAAGCCTAAATATGTAAACTTCTTCTCCGTCATCATTAATACAAGCTTGCAAAATTCCTGTAATTACTTTCATATCGTTTTCGTCTTTTATTGTTTCTACATTTGCAATCTTTGCTAAATTTGTTATTAAGTTTCCTGTATGGTGATTTGGTGTTTCTAGAACATAAATTAATTCGTCTGGTTCTTCTGATTTAAATAATTTTACTACTATATCTTTTTCTTTATCTAAATAAAATTTGGTGAATAAATTTGGTAAGTTCATGTTATCCTCCCTTTTTTTCTTATTTTTTTCCGTTTTGCTATATTAGTTCATTATTTTATCATATTTCGGAGGATTTTTCAAGAGATTATGTAAAGTTTTCTGTTTATTAACTGTTTTTTTGTGTTGGGGACAGATTTTTTCTGATTGGGGACGGTTCTTTTTCGTAAAAAGAACCGTCCCCAATCAGAAAAACGTACCACTTTCTCAAATGATACGTTTTTCATTTTCAATTTATTTAACTAATCTTTCAGTTTCCTTAGCAATCATCAATTCCTCGTTTGTAGGAATAACGAAAACTTTAACCTTAGATTCTGGTTTAGAAACTAATTTTTCCTCAGATCTAACATTATTTGCATCTGTATCAATTAAAACACCCATAAATTCAAGTTGTTCGCAAATCCATTTACGGATATTAATTTGGTTTTCACCAACGCCACCAGTAAATACTATATAATCAATTCCTCTCATTGCAACAGCATATTTTGCAATATAACCTGCAATTGCATATGTGAAGCTATCTATAGCAATCTTTGCTCTTTCACTTTCACCATAAGATGCAGCTTCAATTTCCCTAAAGTCTGGTGCTAAACCTGAAATTCCTTGAACTCCTGATTGTTTATTTAAAACATTTTCAACTTCATCTGCTGATAAATTTTCTTTTTTCATTAAAAATGTAACAACAGATGGGTCTAAATCTCCACTTCTTGTAACCATTGGAATTCCTCCAAGTGGTGTTAATCCCATTGATGTATCTATTGATTTTCCGCCATCAACTGCACAAATGCTTGAACCTTGACCTAAGTGGCAAGTTACTATTTTTAGGTCTTTTATGTCTTTGTGTTCAATTTCAGCTAATCTATTTGAAACATACATATGTGATGTTCCGTGGAATCCATATTTTCTTATTCCATATTTTTTGTAGAATTCATAAGGAATTGGATAAATGTAGTGTTCTTTTGGCATTGTTTGATGGAATGCTGTATCAAATACACCTACCATTGGTTTTCCTGGCATTACTTTTTGGCAAGCCTCTATTCCCATTATTCCAGCTGGATTATGAAGTGGTGCTAAATCTGTGCATTCTTTTAGAACTTCTATAACATTTTCATCTATTACAACTGATTCTGCAATTTTTTCTCCACCATGAACTAGTCTATGTCCAATTGCACTTACTTCGTCTAAGCTATCTATTACTTTGTATTCTGGATTTGTTAATTGTTTTAATGTAAAGTCTATTGCTTCTGTATGGTCCATTGCTACATGGTCTATTCTTAATTTTTTTCCACATGCTTTATGTGTTATAAATGCTTCTTTTTCTCCTATTCTTTCATATTTTCCAGATGCTAATACCTCATCTGTTTCCATGTTAATTAATTGATACTTTAGTGATGAACTACCACAGTTTAATACTAATATTTTCATTTTTTATTCTTCCTTTCTTTACTTTGACTCATTGGCACATTTGGACCGGTCCAAATGTGTCCAAATGTGTCCATTTTATTTTACTAATTCATAAGTTTCTTTCGCAATCATCAATTCCTCATTTGTAGGTACTACCCAAACTTTAACCTTAGAAGAAGCTTTAGATATTTCTCTTTCCTCGCCTTTAGTTTCTTCATTTGCTTCTAAATCTAAATCAACTCCCAAAACGCTTAGATATTCACAGATATGTTTTCTATCAAGTGGGCCTTTTTCTCCAACACCTGCTTCAAATGTTATTACATCAACTCCGCCAATTGCAACTGCACATTTAGCAATTTCTTGAGCAACTCTATAATCAAACACATCTAATGCAAGTTTTGCATGATGTCCTCCTGATAGGCTATCTAACTCTATATCTCTAAAGTCTAAAGATATTCTTGATATTCCATAAACTCCGGATTTTTTGTTAAGCATTTCTTCTACTTCCTCGGCAGTTAATTCTTCATGATCAGTTTTTGCAAGTTCTCTTACTCCAACTGTTGGTTTTTCTGATTTTTTTATTAAATATGTTATAACAGATGGGTCTAAATCCCCACTTCTTGAGCCCATTGGAATTCCACCTAGTGGTGTTAATCCCATTGTTGTTTCTTGAGATTTGCCGTCCTTTATAGCACATAAACTTGCCCCTTGACCTAAATGACAACTTATTATTTTTAGGTCTTTTATGTCTTGGCTCATTAATTGTGCTACACGGTTTGCAACATATTCGTGTGATATTCCGTGGAATCCATATTTTCTTATACCATATTTTTCATAATATTTATATGGAATTGGATAAATATATTTTTCCTTTGGAATTGTTTGATGAAATGCTGTATCAAATACTGCAACCATCTTCATATTTGGCACTACCTTTTGACAAGCTCTTATTCCTGCAATTGCATTTGGATTATGAAGTGGTGCTAAATCAGAGCATTTTTCTATTTCTTCTATAACCTCTTCTGTAATTATAACTGGTGTCTTAAATTTTTCTCCACCATGTACTACTCTATGTCCTATTCCAGCAAGTTCATCTAGGCTTTTTATAACTCCATAGTGTCTATTTAATATTCTTGATAATATAAACTGTATCGCCTCTTCGTGATTTCTTACTTCGTGTTCAAATCTACGTTTTACTCCATTTACTTTGTGTGTCAAAAATGAACCTGCTTGGCCTATTCTTTCGAAATTTCCTTTTACTAGCATTTTGTCGTTTTCCATATCTATTACTTGATATTTTAGTGACGAGCTTCCTGCGTTTATAACTAGTATTTTCATATTACACCTCTTTTCTTTTTTGTGGTGGACCCATTGGGACCGGTTCTTTTTGGGTCCATTTTTACCATTTGAATTTTTTTACAAATTTGGACCCAAAAAGAACCGGTCCCAATGGGTCGCAATGAGTCACAATGAGTCGCACCAAGTCTTGCTACCACGAATTACTCCTGTGCCTGAACTGCAGTTATAGCAACAACCCCAACAATGTCATCTGCAGAGCATCCACGAGATAAATCATTAACAGGTTTTGCAATACCTTGGCAAAGTGGTCCATAAGCTTCAGCTTTTGCTAATCTTTGAACTAATTTGTACCCAATATTTCCGGCATCTAAGTCTGGGAATATAAGTACATTTGCCTCTCCTTTTAATGGACTATCTGGAGATTTAGAAGCTGCTATTTCTGGTACTATTGCAGCATCTAATTGAAGTTCCCCATCTACCATTAAATTAGTTTCCTTTTCTTTTACTAATTTTGTTGCTTCTATTACTTTTTCTGTTAATTCAGATTTTGCACTTCCTTTTGTAGAATATGAAAGCATTGCTACTTTTGCTTCTTTTCTAACTAGTTGCTCAAAACTCTTTGATGATGATATTGCAATTTCTGATAATTCGTCTGCTGTTGGATTTTGATTTAATCCACTATCACCAAATATGAATGTTCCATTTTCTCCATATTCACAATCTGGTACACACATTACGAAAAATGCTGATACAAGCTTTGTTCCTGGTTTTGTTTTTAATATTTGAAGTGCTGGTCTTAAAGTATTTGCTGTTGAATGAGCTGCTCCTGATACTAAACCATCTGCTTTTGAATTTTCATCTTTTAGCATCATCATTCCAAAATATATTGGCTCTTTTAATAATTCTTCTGCTTGTTCTAAAGTCATTCCTTTATTTTTTCTAAGCTCATATAATTTTTGTTTGTATTCTTCTTTTTTGTCAGATGTAAGTGGATTTATAATATCCACTCCATCTAAATCAATTTTATTTTTTGAGCTATCTTCTTTTATTTTCTCCTCGTCTCCTAAAAGGATAACTTTTGCAAATCCTTGTTTTATTACCTTACTTGCAGCTTCTAATACTCTTTTATCTTCTGCTTCTGGTAAAATTATTGTTTTTTTATCCTCTTTTGCTCTTTTTTTTATTTCTTCTATAAATGACATTTTTTTCTCCTTTCACTATATAACCGCTTTATGTATTACAAATGCTTGATATGCTGTATTTCCATAACTATCTTTTGTCCAGAAATAGTATGTTTTATCTATATCTAATGTAGTATGAAGTACAATAGGCTCTGTTCTTGGTATTACCTGAATTTGAGATTGTGTGTTTTCTTGTACTGTTGTATTGCTTGCTTGTATATTTCCATCTATTACAACATTATTTGGCAAACTCGTATTGTTACTACTATTATTATTGTTGTTTTCTACAATAACATTTGCTCCCTCAACCGCAACAAATTCACTTGGTGTATTTTCATCTGTTGTTATTTGCCATCCTGCTATATCTAAATCTTTATTTAATTCTATTTCCACATCATTATTCGTATTTCCAATCCAATTTGCAGATACCTTCATATTTGTTATTATGTTTCCATCTTTAAGCTCAAATGTTCCTGCTTGTGGGAAGCAATCTACCAATATTTCTTTTTCTGAAATATTTCCTAAATTATCTTCTGCATAAACTTTATATCTTCCGTTTTCCTTAATTGTTCTTGTGCTATTTTCCTGAGACCAAGTTATTTTGTCCCAACTAAATGGACTATCATATAATCCAGATTGACTGTCCTCAGCTGTTACAGTTATTGTTACATAGCCTGACGCTAATGTATCTTTGTTTATTGTGTATGCAATTTCTGGTGGAGTATTATCAATCTTATCAATTTGAATTTCTTTAGTTGCTGTATTTCCTGCAATATCTCTTATCCATATATAATATTTTCCATTTTCTGTAAGCGTTGATGATACGTCTAAATCTGGCGTTACTGCTTGCATTGCATTCCACTCTTTATCATCAGGGCCATTTTCATTTTTTGTTATTGCCCAATCTTTCATTCTTATATTGTCATTTGCAACAATTTTTACTTGTTTTACTACTTCCCAAGTATCATTTTCAAATGTAACTTCCTTAAATTCTGGTGATGTTTTATCAATATCTCCAATCGTTAAATTTTGAAATTTAGGACATCCATATCCATAAAGTTCATCTTTTCCTTCGTCGCCTAAATCCTCGCTAAAATTTCTTAAAAAGTTATATACATCTAAGATTGTAGCATCTTTACTATATGTCTTAATTAATGCAATAGTCGCCGCAATTTGAGCATTAGAATATTGTGCACCTGACCACCTTGAAATATTTGCACTATTACTAAATATTTCCTCAACATCTGTGCTTGGTGCCGAAAAATCTATGTAATCTCCCTTTCCAGAATAATCAGCTAAATTCATTTCTCTATCTAAAGAAGATACCGCAATTGTCATTCCGTGATTTGCTGGATAATCTCCCTCTTTTGAATTTTCCTCCTTTTCGCTATTTTCAGTAGATGTTTCATATTGACTATTTGATGACACACTACATACAGGAACGTTTTCCTTAAAACAGCTTTCCAACGCTAAATCTATTGGTTCACTTTGTGTATTTATTAGCTCATAACAAATTACATCTGAATTTTTGGCAGCATAAGCTATTGCTTTTAAAATACTTGATGTTGATGTATACCCCTCTTCTGTTACTGTAACTAATGGCATTATTTTTACATTATTAGTAGTTGAATCCACCAAAACTTCTGCAATTCTGCTTCCTTGCGCAATTGTTTCGGAAATATCTTTGTTATTTAATACAAAATTATAATAATTATCACTTATTCTTTCATTGAAAAATTCATTTTGATAATTTATTCCATATCCAATTGTTCCTATTACTATATCTTTCGGATTTCCATTTTCGTTTATTATATTATTATAGTTGTCCAGCCCCATAACTGTCGCACCAAGTGAATGGTGATTATTTAGGTCTACTTCTGTTCCACCATACATAGTTTGCGATATATCGTTAATTTGCTTGTTTATTGTTACATCATCATAGTAAATTTTTTCTATGTAATCTTTGTCTTTGTAATAGTTGTACATTGCTTTTGTTAGCTTTTCTGAGTAAAAACTAAGTACGTATAAATTTTCTGAAATTTGTATTACTTCTTCTCTGTCTACTGTTTCTTTTACGTTTTTTGATTTTACTATTATGCTTTTTGTTTGATACAAATTTTTTATGGTGAATGTTTGTCCATTTTCTGATATATCAAATACTGAATTTGATAGTAGTTTTCTCATTTCATCCATTGAGCTAAAGGCTAGGTTTTCTTCTTCATCTGATAGGTTGAATTCTTCTTTTAGTGATGTTTCTATATTGTCTCTTTTTACTTCTTTGTTTGATAGATTTATTGTTATTTGTTTGAAGTAGTTTTTGCAGGTTATCCCATCATCATAAGATATTTCTGGCTGTTGGTGTAGTTTTATTGCTATTATTATTCCTATTATTAGTAGTATTACACCAATTGTGATTCCTGCTATTATTAGTCCTTTTTTTACTTTTGTTCTGGTTTTTCTTCTCATAAATTATCACCTGTTTTGTTTTTTTCGGTTATATTCTATATTATATTTTGAAAAATTTCAATAGTTTTGTGTGGGGTTTTTGGTAAAAAAATTGATGGTGTAGAATTTTTG
>OGYY01001367.1_pt1 | contig 21535 bp, 21 predicted proteins | sample 1576671 | NCBI WGS metagenome assembly OGYY01 (sample SAMEA3541593, study PRJEB24748) | human gut metagenome | biome: human gut; feature: human-associated habitat; material: faeces | place: China | collected 2012 | reverse complement strand
GTTGAGCCGGCGCACTTTTATTTGTTTTCACATTCTGACGCTTTACTTCTTCTTGCCGCCGAGGAATTCCGGCAGGGGCTTGCCCTGCTTGAGCCACTGGTGATACTCGGCCGTCGCGGCGAACTCGACGTCGCCCGCAGAGTTGAGCGCGGTCTCGACAGAGTCCTGAATGACGCCGATGATGAAGCCGATGCCGACGACCTGCATCGCGATGTCGTTCGAGATGCCGAACAGCGAGCACGCCATCGGGATGAGCAGCAGCGAGCCGCCCGCCACGCCGGAAGCGCCGCACGCGCCGAGGGCCGACATGATCGAGAGCAAAATCGCCGCAGGCAGCGAGACCTGCATACCCAGCGTATTGGCCGCGGCCAGCGTCATGATGGTGATGGTGATGGCCGCGCCGTCCATGTTGATCGTCGCGCCGAGGGGGATAGAGACGGAGTAGAAGTCCTTGTCCAAGCCGAGCTTTTCGCACATCGCCATGTTCACGGGGATATTCGCCGCGGAAGAGCGGGTGAAGAACGCCGTCAGGCCGCTTTCACGCAGGCAGCGGAACACCAGCGGATAGGGATTGCAGCGCAGATAGATGAAGATGATGATGGGGTTGATGATGAGCGCCATGAAGAGCATCGTGCCCACCAGCAGGAGCAGGAGCTTGCCGTACTGCGTGAAGATCGCAAGGCCGTTGCTCACAACATTGGTAAACACGAGGCCCATGATGCCAAACGGCGCAAGGTTGATGATCCAGCGCACGATGGTCGAGACCGCGTCGGACACATTGCTCAGGAAGACCTTTGTGGAGTCCGCACCGAGCTTCTTCATCGCAACGCCGAAGAGGCAGGCCCACATCAGAATACCGATGTAATTGCCGTTCATAATGGCGGAGATGGGGTTCGAGACGATGTTGGACAGCAGCGTGTGCATGACCTCGCCGAGGCCCTGTGGGATGACCTCCGCCTCGGCCGCCTCGGGAAACACCAGCGTCTGCGGGAAGATCGTGCTCGTCACAACGCTTAAAATGGCGGCGAGGAACGTCGTGAGCATATAGAGCCACACGACCGTACCGAAGCGGCGGTCGAGCTTGGACGTGCCCTGCGCCAGCGCGCTCGCCACGATGACGAACACCAGCACGGGAGCAATGCCCTTGAGCGCGCCGACAAACAGGTTGCCAAGCTCCTGTAACCACGTCGCGCCGGGACAGACCAGCGCCAGGATCACGCCGACGACAAGGCCGATCGCGATGCGCAAAATCAGGCTGATGCCGTTATACGCGGCGGCAATTTTTTTGAGGGTCTTCACAAAGGGATTCATAGGGGCATCTTCTTTCTTTTCAAAATCTAACGCTCTTACGATCCTCTTCTCTCTGCTCAGGCCGCAAAGGCGCTTTCATTAACGGCCTTTATTATATCTTTATGTGCAGGAAATTGCAAGGAGTGGACAGATGTATTTCTACGAAAAACACTCCAATGACAGAAATTCGTCATTATCGCCATGAAATCTGCTGTCTGTCGCCGTCTCGCAGCACGAAAAAGTCTTTTCTGTCCGCAAGCCATAAAATTCTTGCGCAGGCGAACGGATTCTATCGACATCTTTGGGCATTTTTGCAAGAATCCGATTCGTCTGTCAAAAAACACAGCACAAATAATAACACCCATCGGATCATACCGACGGGTGTTATTTACATAACCGCATTTTACATCGGCTCAGCGTGTTCGCCGCAAAGTGCAACGATGGTCAGCGCAAACAGCTCCGCGCTTCGCACGATCTCATCTGCCACAAGGTACTCATTTGCACCGTGCATGTGATAATCTACACCTAATCGGGAAGCGCCAAACGCCACGCCATTTTTCAGAAAGTGCACATATGTCCCGCCGCCAATAACAAGGCACTTGCCCGGTTCGCCCATGACCTGCTCATAGCAGCCTAGGGTCATCCCTCAGTGAAATATAGAAGTTTGCCATGGTTTGCTGACACATCGAAGAGATCAGCGCATCTGGTGTGATTCGCTTGTAAATCTGCTTGATGGATTCCTGATAATGGTTGATTGTTCCATCCCGCAGATTGCGGGCCTTACAGTCCAAAATATACTCTTCGAACCCTTCCCTGAACGTCTTCTCATTCGGGAAGCACATCCTGATTTTCTTCACGGTTTTTCCCTCCAAAAACGCAAAAACAGGAAGCACATCTTCCGCATTTTCGTGCGGAAGATGTGCTTCCTGCCTATGTTTGATGAAAAATCAGGTTTTGGAACCTTGGAAGGACAAACCCTGCGGTTTTCCCTCTTACTTGAGGCTCTCCGCGACGGCGACGGCGACCGCGACGGTGGCGCCGACCATGGGGTTGTTGCCCATGCCCAGGAAGCCCATCATTTCCACGTGCGCGGGCACGGAGGATGAGCCGGCGAACTGTGCGTCGGAATGCATGCGGCCCATGGTATCGGTCATGCCGTAGGAGGCAGGGCCGGCGGCCATGTTGTCCGGGTGCAGGGTACGGCCCGTGCCGCCGCCGGAGGCGACGGAGAAATACTTCTTGCCCTGCTCAATGCACTCTTTCTTGTAGGTGCCGGCGACGGGGTGCTGGAAGCGAGTCGGGTTGGTGGAGTTACCGGTGATAGAGACGTCCACGCCCTCGGAATGCATGATGGCAACGCCCTCGCGGACGTCGTCAGCGCCGTAGCAGCGAACGTCGGCGCGCTCGGTCTCGCTGTAGCGGATCTCGCGCACGATGTTCAGCTTGCCGGTGAAGTAGTCGAACTGGGTCTGAACATAGGTGAAGCCGTTGATGCGGGAGATGATCTGAGCGGCGTCCTTGCCGAGACCGTTCAGGATGACGCGCAGGGGCTCCTTGCGGGCCTTGTTGGCGTTGCGGACGATGCCGATCGCGCCCTCAGCGGCGGCGAAGGACTCGTGACCGGCGAGGAAGGCAAAGCACTTCGACTCGTCGGACAGCAGCATTGCACCGAGGTTGCCGTGGCCCAGACCGACCTTGCGGTCCTCGGCGACGGAGCCGTCGATGCAGAAGGACTGCAGGCCGACGCCGATCATCTTGGCGGCTTCGGCCGCGGACTTCACGCCGGACTTGATGGCGATGGCCGCGCCGACGGTGTACGCCCAGCAGGCGTTTTCAAAGCAGATGGGCTGGATGCCCTTGACGATCTCATACGGGTCAAAGCCCTTGGCCTTGCAGATCTCGCGGCACTCTTCGACGGAAGAGATACCGTACTGAGCGAGGACGCCGTTGATCTTGTCGATTCTTCTCTCGTAGTTTTCAAATAAAGCCATTGTTTCGTCCTCCCTTCCTTATTCCTGACGCGGGTCGATGTACTTGGCAGCGTTGTCCCACTGACCATAGTGACCCTTGGCCTTTTCGAGCGCTTCGTTCGCATCGATACCCTTTTTGATGAAGTCCATCATCTTGCCGAGGTTGATGAACTCGTAGCCGACGATCTCGTTTTCCTTGTTGAGCGCGACGCGGGAGCAGTAGCCCTCGGCCATCTCGAGGTAACGGGGGCCCTTTTCGGCGGTGGCGAACATCGTGCCGACCTGGGAGCGAAGGCCCTTGCCGAGATCCTCGAGGGACGCGCCGACAGCAAGGCCGTCCTCAGAGAAGGCGGACTGGGTGCGGCCGTAGACGATCTGCAGGAACAGCTCGCGCATGGCGGTGTTGATGGCGTCGCAAACAAGGTCGGTGTTCAGCGCTTCGAGAATGGTCTTGCCGATCAGGATCTCGGAAGCCATGGCAGCAGAATGGGTCATGCCCGAGCAGCCGATGGTCTCGATCAGAGCCTCCTGAATGACGCCCTCTTTGACGTTGAGCGTCAGCTTGCAGGCGCCCTGCTGGGGCGCGCACCAGCCGATGCCGTGGGTGAAGCCGGAAATATCGGCGATCTGCTTGGCCTGGACCCACTTGCCCTCTTCGGGGATCGGGGCCGGACCGTGATATGCGCCCTTCGCAACGGGGCACATATGCTGCACTTCGGTCGTGTAAATCATAACGATCTTCCTTTCTTATCCTCTGTCTCCACAAAAAGCGGAACGTATCCATACGTATTTTTTATCATAGCAAACCCGAACGTCTTTTGCAAGGTGAAAAAACGGAAATACGGGCAAAATCCGCATTCCTTTCCCTCATTTTCCGCTATGCCGCACTTTTCGTTACAGCAGGTGGCGGATCGGGCGCTGGACAACGCTCAGGATCGTATACAGCGCGCGCTTTGCCCAAGGCAGCGTCATTTCTTCAAACCGCGCGCCGTGTTCCGTGCCGCCGTCGTGCAGGGCGAGGCGGCTCTGGTCGATGTACTGTACGCTCTCCTGCCGCAGCGCGGCATTGACCTCCTCGCTCTCGATGACGAGCATCAGCTCCGTGTCGAGATATGCGCTGCGCATGTCGGCGTTGAAAGAACCGACGACGCTCAAATCGTTTCCGATCAAAATCGTCTTTGTGTGCAGCGACTGGCCGCAGACGACCTCGTACACGTCGACGCCGCGCGATAAAATATTTTGCTTTTCGCGTAAGTAGTCCGAGCAGCCGCTCGGGTTCGCGCCGTTTTCAACGGCATTCGTCAGCACGCGCAGCTGCCGCGTCTCGGCAAGTGCTTCCAAATCGTTATACATTTTGTCGTTGCAGATGATGTACGGCGTTTGCAGCAGGACGTCATCGCCCTGCGCCATCAGGCGGACAAGCGCGTCCCACAGCTCAGGCGCTTTCGCCTCCGCGCGCGGCGAGCCGCTGAGAAGGCTCACATGCGTGACCGCCGCGGTCTCCACCTCCCAGTCGACGGCGGCAAGCTCTTTTCCATGCACCGCGCATAGCGCCGCGTAGCGCTCCTGCAGCGCGTCAGTCTGCGAGGACGTCTTGCCTGTGATGGTCTGATTCTCCGGCTGCGACCAGACGCTTTCAAAATACGTCAAAAGCTGGGAGACCGAGCTGCCCTCTCCCCCGTCCGACACGACGAGCACGTCGCGGTCGATATTCTGGTTCTCCTGATATGAGCCGAGGAACAAATCGTTCGAATTTCTTCCGCCGAGGATGTATTTGCTCCCGTCGGCGATCAGATACTTGTCGTGCAGACGGTAGTTGAGCTTCCATGGGCGCAGCAGGTCGATGGGATCATAAAAGCGCACCTCCACATTCTCCTCCGCCGCGAGGGCGCGGAGAACGCCGCTGTTTTGCAGATGCAGAAAACCGTTCAGCCCGTCGACGATGACGCGCACCCGCACGCCGCGCTGCGCCGCGCCATAGAGCGCGGCCATCAAATCCTGTCCGCTGCCGTCCGCGCGCAGGTCAAAGGTCGAGAAGATGACCTCCCTTTCCGCACTCTCGATGAGCTGCAAGCGCCAGAGCAGCGCACTGTCCGTATCCTCGATGCTCCTCACGCGCTCCTGCGATGCGTCCGTACTCAATCGGGCTTCATACTGGCTCCACAACTCCCCTGTCGCCTCTTTTTGCGGCAGCGGGACGAGAATGGCTGTCAGCACCCCATATAAAAGGTACACGCCCAGTGCGATGCCAAGCCATTTCAAGATATGTTTTTGCTTCATTTTTCACCTGCTTATCATAAAACTCATGCCGTCAGTTTATCATAAGGGATGCAAGCTGTCCAGCGGCGCGGCGGCGGTAAGTTTTCCCGACCGAAACGCCGCAACTTTCGCCCAAACGGAAATTTCTCGAAAAGAGGTCTTGACAATCCGCCAATTTCCGACCTATACTGTTGGTAAATCAAAAATACCCCACACGGGTATTGTATTTGTCACGAAGGAGGAATCAAATTGAAAAAGGAAACCTATGACGTGACCGGCATGAGCTGCGCCGCCTGCTCCAGCCGCGTGGAAAAGGCCGTCGCCAAGCAGCCCGGCGCGCAGCAGGTCGCGGTCAATCTGCTGAAAAACAGCATGGTCGTCGAATACGACGAATCCCAGCTTTCGTCCGAGCAGATCATCGCCGCGGTCGAAAAGGCGGGCTACGGTGCGTCTCTGCATGCAAAGCCCGGCAGCACCCCCGCCGCGCAGACTGCCGAGACCGGCGGTGCCAGCGCCGCACAGAAGGCGTACAGCGACATGAAAAAGCGTCTCGCCCTCTCGCTCATCTTCACCATCCCGCTGTTCTATCTCTCGATGGGCCACATGATGGGCTGGCCGCTGCCCGCGTGCTTCCTCGGCATGGAAAATGCGATGACGTTCGCATTCACGCAGTTTTTGCTGCTGCTGCCCATCGTCTATATCAACCGCCAGTACTATATCGTCGGCTTCAAGACGCTGTGGCAGCGCTCGCCGAACATGGATTCGCTGATCGCACTGGGCTCCAGCGCCGCCATCGTGTACGGCATCTACGCCATCTATAAGATCGGCATCGGCTTTGGAAGAATGGACATGGACACGGTGCACACCTATATGATGGAGCTGTACTTCGAGTCCGCAGGCACGATCCTGACGCTCATCACCATGGGCAAGACGATGGAGGCCCGCGCCAAGGGTAAGACCTCTGATGCCATCACAAAGCTCATGGACCTTGCGCCCAAGACCGCGACGGTCGAGCGCAACGGCGTCGAGAGCGTCATCCCCGTCGAGGAGGTCCAACTCGGCGACATGCTGATCGTCAAGGCAGGCGAGAGCGTCCCCGTCGACGGCGTCGTGCTCGAGGGAACGTCCTCGGTCGACGAATCCGCGCTGACGGGCGAGAGCATCCCCGTCGAAAAGCAGGCGGGAGACAGCGTCATCGGCGCGACCATCAACAAATCCGGCTATTTCAAGATGCGCGCGACCAAAGTCGGCGACGATACCGCCCTTTCCCAGATCGTACGCCTCGTGGACGAGGCCACGAGCTCCAAAGCGCCCATCGCCAAGCTCGCCGATAAGGTCAGCGGCGTGTTCGTCCCCGTCGTCATCACGATCGCCGTCATCGCGACGGCAGCATGGCTGCTGACGGGCCACAGCGTGGAATTTGCGCTGTCCATCGGTATTTCCGTTCTCGTCATCAGCTGCCCCTGCGCGCTGGGTCTCGCCACGCCGACGGCCATCATGGTCGGCACGGGCCGCGGCGCGGTGAACGGCATCCTCATCAAGTCTGCCGAAGCGCTTGAGACGACGCACAGCGTCAACACCGTCGTGCTCGACAAGACCGGCACCATCACGCAGGGCAAGCCCGTCGTCACCGACGTCGTCGACGGCGGCATCGGCAGGGACAAACTTCTCTCCGTCGCCGCGTCGCTCGAAAAGCTCTCCGAGCATCCGCTTTCCGAGGCCATCGTGGCCGAGGCGGAGAAGGAATCGCTCACGTTCCTGTCCGTCGACAAATTTGAGCAGATCCCCGGTCAGGGCATCCGCGGCGAGGTCGAGGGCCAGCTCTGCCTTGCCGGCAACCGCCGCATGATGGAAGCAAACCGCATCGAAAACAGTGAGCTGCTCGCACAAGGCGAAGCGCTGGCTGAGGACGGCAAGACGCCGCTCTACTTTGCGCTGGACGGCAAGCTCATCGGCCTCATCGCCGTAGCCGATGTCGTCAAGCCCACGAGCGCGCAGGCCATCGCCGAGCTCTCGAGCATGGGCATTGAAGTCGTCATGCTCACGGGCGACAACGCCAAGACCGCCGAGGCCATCCGCCGTCAGGTCGGCGTGGACCGCGTCGTGGCCGAGGTGCTGCCGCAGGATAAGGAACGCGAGATCCGCCGCTTACAGGAGGGCGGCAAGAAGGTCGCCATGGTCGGCGACGGCATCAACGATGCGCCCGCCCTTGCGCGCGCAGACGTCGGCATTGCCATCGGTGCCGGTACGGACGTCGCCATCGAGTCGGCGGATATCGTGCTGATGCGCAGTGACCTTCTCGACGTCTCGACCGCCGTGCAGTTGAGCCGCGCGGTCATCCGCAACATCAAGGAAAACCTCTTCTGGGCGTTCTTCTACAACGCCATCGGCATTCCCATCGCGGCGGGCGTGTTCTACCCCGCCTTCCAGCTCAAGATGAACCCGATGCTCGGCGCGCTCGCGATGAGCTTCAGCTCGGTGTTTGTGGTGAGCAATGCGCTGCGCCTGCGCTGGTTCAAGGCCAAGCACACGGAGGCAGCACCGAAAACGGTTTCTTCTCCGTCGGATCGCGGAGTGGAGATAGCAAGCAAGGAAATTATGGCAAGTAATGAAAAAGGAGAAACAAACATGGAAAAAGTCATCAGCATTGAGGGCATGGCCTGCATGCATTGCGTGAATCACGTTCAGCAGGCGCTTTCCGCCGTCCCCGGCGTGAAGGAGGCAAAGGTCGATCTCGAGAGCAAGTCCGCCACCGTCAGCGTGGACGGCAGCGTAACCGACGCGGCGCTCAAGGCCGCGGTCGATGAGGCGGGCTATCAGGCCGTCTCCATCCGCTAAGGCCATGAGAGCCGATCGTGATTCCGTCCGCCGCAAGCTGAAAATTGCCCGCGGCCAGCTCGACGGCATTTTGCAGATGATCGACGACGACCGCTACTGCGTGGACATCTCCAACCAGCTTCTCGCCACGCAGTCGCTCCTCAAAAGCGCCAACCAGCAGATCATGCGCGCGCACATCGAAGGCTGCGTGCGCGAGGCTTTGCAGACCGACCATATCGACCCCAAGCTCGAAGAGGCCTTCCAGCTCCTCGAGCGCATGGCGCAGTCGTGACCGCACAAAAAAGGACGACAGCTATTTTTAGCTGTCGTCCTTTTTTGTTATTCGATCAGATCCTCGCGGTCGAGTTTCTTTTCCGAAAGCTGCTGTGCGGTGTGCTCATGTACGAGCTGGAGTACTACCGCCGTGAGGGGAATGAAAAACACAATACCGACAAGGCCGAAGAGCTTGCCGCCAAGCAATGCCGCAAGGAGCGTCCACAGCGGCGCAAGCCCCACGCTGCTGCCAACCACATGCGGGTAGATGAACTGATTTTCCGTGAACTGCACCGCCTGATAGACGATCAGGCACAGCAGCGCCTTCTCCGGCTGGGCAAGCAGCGTCAGCAGTACGCCGATTGCGCAGGAGGCCAGCGCGCCGATGTAGGGAACAAAGGCGAAGGCCGCCGTCAGCGCGGCGGTCAGCCCCGCGTAGGGAATGCCGCACAGGGAGAACGCGAGAAAGATCATCGTGCCGAGGATCACGACCTCCACGCACTGCCCGGACAGGAAACGGGCGTAGGTGGTGTGCGTCAGGCGCGCGATGCGGCAGACCTGATCGGCCTTTCGCTCGCTCAGGTTGGCGTAGAGGAGTCTGCGGCTCTGTTTAGCAAGGCTGCGCCGGTCGAGCAGCACATAAAACATGATGACGATGGCAAAGGTGACGTTGGCCACCGCCGAGACTGTGGTACCGGCAAGATCCACCACCGAATCGATCAGCGCGCCGGCGCCGGTGAGCGCCTTTTCCAGCACCGTTTTCCAATCGAGCGCGGCGATGCGATCGGTGAGCTCGCTTGTATCCACGCCGTGATCCGAGAGAAGGCGCGCCCAGTCCGGCCAGTTCTCCCTGACCAGTGTGCCGATGCTCTTGAGCGACGCGGCAAGCTGCGGCAGCGCCAGAACGCACAGCAGTACCACGACGATGACCACGCACAAAAGCGTCAGCAGCAGGCTGAGAAGGTCAATGTGTTTTTCCTTTGCCTTTGGCATCAGGCGCGTCAAACGTCCTGCGATGCCCTGCATCGGCACACTGAGGACAAACGCCATCAATAACCCTATGATCACCGGCGTGAAGAGGGTAGCGAGCCTCGTGAGAAACGCCGCGACTTCGTTGAGATTCATCAGCGCGGCATAGAGCGCCACGCCGAACGCGACCAGAAGAAATTGCTGTTTTCCTTTTTTATCCATTGTTCTTTTCTGCACCTTCCGCGCGTTCGCTCTGCCACCGGAGCGGAAGTGCCGAACGCTGTGCATATCCTTTCAGGTTAATTATAGAATGGCTTGCGCTGCATTGCAAGTTCTTTTGCCCGTCGCTTGGTAGTTTCTCCCGCCCGCTGCTTTTTTCGCGCAGACTTTTGCGGAAATCAACATTTCTCCCCTTGGCGCGGCGGTGATCGTCTGCTATACTGAAAGGAACAAAAGCACATCGGGCGGGCGTTGACGCTTCCGATGGAAAGGAAGGCTCAGAATGAATCGAACGGGGAACGGCGCCGCACTCTGCGAGGATCCGCATGACTTTCTTGTCATGCAGAATCTCTATGACGCGGCGGTTCGGCAGCTCACGTTGAAATTCAATATTCTCAACAGTGAATTCAATGTTCTTTATGCACGCAATCCCATTCATCACATCGACGGACGCGTCAAATCGCAATCGAGCATCGTCGCCAAGCTCATCAAGCGCGGCCTGCCGCTCTCGATCGAGTCCGCGCGAAAAAACATCAACGACATCGCGGGCGTGCGCGTCGTTTGCAGCTACATCGACGATGTCTACCGCGTGGGCGAGATGCTGGCGCGGCAGACGGATGTGGAGATCGTCAAAAAGCAGGACTACATCCAGACGCCGAACTACAACGGCTACCGCTCGCTGCACATGGACATCAAGGTGCCCGTCTACCTCTCCGACCGGACGGAATACGTCGTGGCGGAGATCCAGCTGCGCACGATCGCCATGGACTTCTGGGCGAGCCTTGAGCACGATATCCGCTACAAGGTCGACAAAACGAAGCTGCCCGAGGGCATCAACGAGGAGATGTTCGAATGCGCGGGCAAGATCGCTGAGATCGACCGCCAGATGCAGGACATGTACCAGCGCATCAAGGCCTCGGATGCCTACAACGAAGATTGAGTCCCCTACATAAAGGAAAAAGGATGCATCGAAAGACGCATCCTTTTTGTTTTTTTCACTGCTTTTTGTGATACCCGCAGTCGCAGTAGGGGCCGCCGGAGGCGAGCGTGTACTCGCGCACGAAATCCGACGCGCCGCCCGCGTCGCTCATCGTGTAGTCGAGATGGCACAGCGCGGGCGTCAGATCGTAGAGCCCCAACACCTGCATCAGCGTGCAGATGCCGCAGGTCGTGAAGCGCGCCTCGTAGCCGCTGCCGTCCTCGTACTCGAAAAAGTCCATGTTCCACGAATAGGGGTTGCGGTCGCCCGCGCGCAGCTTCGCCGTCGCCTTCATGCCCTCGATGTCCTTGGGCGTGAACTTTTTCTTTCCGCTCGCGCGGCAGAAAGCCTTCATCGTAGGCGTCATCATCGCCGCGGCGTAGTAGTCCGTCAGCGTTTTGATGTCCGGCCGCTGCGGCATGCACAGGATAAACGCGGCGAGCATCGCGCAGTTGACGATGTTCATTTCGAAGCGGTCGCGCTTGTCAAATTCCGGCAGCTTCGCGATGATCTCGCGATATTTCTTTTTGGCACGCGCCGCAACGTCCTTCGCCTGCTCCGCGGTCAGGTCGAATTCGACCGTCAGGTGCTTTTCAAACGATCCGGCAAACAGCGCCCACATGCCCGCAGGCTTTCCAAGATACTTCATTTGCTCTCCCCTTTTCGAGTTTAATCTCTCAAACTCGTCTGCATTTTTGACTGCCGTCTTGCTTTTGGTCATAGTATACCGAGGGCGGGAGCGCTTGTCAATGCGGCGCAAAAAAGCGGCGGTTCGAGTGAACCGCCGCTTTTCCGCATGATTTTAAGTTTTACTTGCCCTGATAGGCGCGATACAGGAACATCACGATCTCCGCGCGCGTGCAGTCTGCGTTGGGGCTGAACGTCGTGTTGGAAGTACCGTTCGTCACGTCGCTCGCGACCGCCCAATTGACGGCGTCAGCGTAGAACGCGTCGGACTTCACGTCAGTGAAGCTTGCACTGCCGCTCGCGATGCCCTTGAGGGCGCGGTACAGGAACGTCACGCTCTGGCCGCGGGTGCAGGTCGCATTCGGGGCAAACATCGTCTCGGTCATGCCGTTTGTGATGCCGTTTTCGACCGCCCAGGCGACGGCTTTGGCGTAATAAGCGCTCACACAGGAACATCCGTGAAGCTGCTCATCGCCTTCGGCTCAGGAGAACCGGCAGCACGCCACAGGAACGTCACGATCTGCGCGCGCGTGCAGGACTCGTAGGGCCCAAAGAGATTCGCGGACAGGCCGTTGGTCACGCCCTTGTCGACCGCCCACTTCACTGCGTCGGCGAAGTAAGCGTTCGCGGGAACGTCGGCAAAGCCGGTAGCAACAGTCTTAACGAACTCCGCCTCGACGCTGACCTTGCCATCCGGCATGACAAAGCTGTACTTGCCGTTGCCGAGATCCTTGAGCGCAAGCGCGTTGCCGTTCTTGTCGAGCACTTCGAGGGAGCCGAGCTCATAGCCTTCGTTGGGCTTGGTGGTCACGGTCACGGTCGTGCCCTTGGACGCGGTGGACGGGGAAACCGTTACGCTGCCGTTCGCCGTAGCAGGAACGCTAACGCTGCTGCCGGGGGCGGAATGCACATAGCGCGTCACAGAGACGGTGCAGGTATCCTCTGCGCTCTCGTGGTTCGCGTCGCCCGCGTAGGCGGCCTTAAAGATATAGGTCCTGGTCTCGTTGGGGAGGAGCGCGGAGAACGTGCCGTCGCCGGTCTTGGTAACGGTCACACCCTCGCAGGTGGGAACGACTTCTGCGGGTGCATCCGTAGTGACGGTGAGCTTGACCGTACCGCCGCCAACAAGCGAAGCCGGTTCAGCGGTGATGTCGATGGTGGGGGCGGCCTTATCGACAATCAGCGTAGCAGTGACAGCGGAACCCGCATTATAATTATCAGTCTCCGCCGTAGTCAGGCTGACCTCGATGGTACCCGCCTTAGTAATGGTCAGGATATTGCCCTCAAGTGTAGCTGTACCTGCATCCTCATCTGTATTCTCAACCAATGTATAAGTGGCGCCACCGGCATTGGGATCAATATTGAACAGATTGCTTACATCATAGGTAGTACCAAAGGTGTGATGGACGTTCTCTTTCGCGGTATTTGCCACAGTGGCCTTGGTGATGGTCACATTGATCGCGTTGCTGGTCCAAATCAATGCGTTGTTGCCCTTTGTCGTAACCTGAACAGAATAGTTGCCGCTATCGCTCTGCGTATAAAGCGTCAGGCTATTTCCAGCGCCGAGGATTTGCTCGCCGTCCTTCATCCATGTGTAGAGCCAGTTTGCGCCCGGCTTCTTCACCGACAGGGTAACGGAGCCGTTGGGGTTGTAGGCTGCGCTGACTTCGCCATTTTCTGCCGCGGGGTCAGAGGTCAATGTAACATTGTCGCCCTTCGTCCACTTGACATAGTAAGTCTTTCCAGTTACCGGCTTCCCTGTAACCGGGCTTCCAGTACAGATTTCATTGTCATATTGTAACGTATCCCAGAATAGTTTTCGAACACCTTTGCATCTTGTGTTGAATTCTTTTGTATATGTAGGTTATCTCTGCTAACAGTACCAGCTGTCTTTCGGTCTCAGCTGATATGATGCAGCAATCACTGCGCAGGCGGCGTAATGCCAAAAAACTTGGTGGGTACTAATTGCATAACAGCGAAATTGCTGATACAATAATAGAGTCAGTTCATGTCCATGTATGCTAAGGCGCTCCCAACGGGAACGCTACAAAGATATGGATTACAAAGACTGGCGGATGTATCCTCTGTAATAACAATTCAAGGATTCCTGCTCGCATTCTCCGCAATATCATGGATGTGATTGAAGCGAGAAGTTCAGAAGTTATAGCAAAAAGGACCGACTTTTTCGGAGAAGCCCGGTTCTTCTGCTGAAAATCATTTGTCAGAAAGGCATAGCACCACGACGGTGCTGTGCCTTTTAGCTTGATCTCTCGTGATATGTGTTGTGTGGAATGAACCCGATGGCTTGATGTCCTTCATCAACACCGCTCATTTTTTTCATTGATTTCCTCCTTCCAACCGCTGCCAGCGCTTCCACGTCCCACTGGATCGGCTCCATGCCTATCGAGCGGATGGTGGAGATGACGTGGTCGTCATACTCGCCGAACGGGCAGCGGATGAGCGTCGGGCGGACGCCGGTCAACGCCTCGATCTTATCGTTGCAGGTGTTCACGTCTGCGATGATCTGGTCGGCGGTGAGGGAATTATAATGATCATGCGCGTTGGAGTGGTTCATGAGCTCATTGCCGCTGTCCACAATGGCCTTGGCCTGTTCGGGATACTGATCCGCCCAGTTGCCCACGACAAAAAAGGTACAGGTGACACCGTACTCCTTGAGCACGTCGAGGATCTTCTGTGTGTTGTCCGCCCCCCACGCCGCGTCGAACGAGATGGAGCACACCTTCTGGTCGCGCTGGACACAGTAGATCGGCAGTTGGCGCGTGGCAGCCGACGCGCTGACGGCGGCGGGATAATTGACGGCGGCAAAGATCGCCGCGGCGGCCAGCACCGCCGCACCCAGCGTCAGCCATTTGCGCCGGAGCACCAGAAAGCGCGGCGGCTTCTTCTCCTTTTCAGACTTCTTCCTGCGGTCAAAATGAAACAGCATCAGCATATCCTCCCCAATTCTCTTGGTAGAGGGTATGCTGGTGCTGTTCATATCATGCAAGGGGGACGGGCTTTACTCGATGCCCGCCAGCGTTTGGGCTTCGGCGACGTACTGGTCGATGAGGCCCTGCTCCTGCATCTCGGCGATCTTTTCGTTCAGGTAGGCGACAAAGTCCTCGTTGCCCTCTTGCACGCCGATGCACTGGCCCTCGCTGTCGCTTTCGATGCCGATGTCCTTGACCGTCAGGTCATCGTTCGCCGCGGCGAATGCGAGAGCCGCGGTGTAGTCGATGTACACAACATCGAGCTTGCCGCTCTTGAGCTCCATGATGAGATCCTGCGCCTTGACGAGGCCGACGACGTTCTCTTCACCCGCAAGCTCGTTGGCGATGGGCACCTGAATGGTACCGTTCTGCACGCCGACCTTGTGACCACTCAGGTCTTCGGGCTTGTTATAGAGCGCGTCATCCTCCGCGCGGATCAGAATGGCCTGCTGCTGCTTAAAGTACGGGTCAGAGAAATCGACGGACTTCAAGCGCTCCTCGGTCGAGGCCATACCGGCGATGACAATGTCAAAATCACCCTTGGCGAGGTTGATGCACAGGTTGTCGAACGACATGTCGACGACCTTGAGTTCGACGCCGAGGTCATCGGCGATGTACTGCGCGATAGCAACGTCAAAGCCGACGATGGTGTCCTTGCCGTCCACCTCCGTGTGGAACTCGTTCGGAGGATAGTCGGCAGAGGTTCCCATCACGAGCACGCCCGCCTCTTTGATCTGCTCGATCTTGGACTTGGCGGTGTCATCGGACGACGCGTCGCCGTCCGAGCTGCCCTGCGCGCTGTCATCGCTCTTGCTGCCGCAGGCGGCGAGAGACAGGATCATCATAAGCGCTAAAAGCAGCGCCGCAAATTTCTTGAATGCGTTCATCTTTGTTCCCTCCTACGTGTCTTATTCCCACAGGGGCTTGTCCCAAAGGTTCACCTTGGTGCCGATGCCCATTTCCGTCGCGTTCAGATAGAGCTGATAGGCGATCATGATGTCCAGCGCGCCGAGGCCCATGGACGCGGCGGCGACGAACTGATCGTCCGAGGTGCGCAGCTTCTTCGTGCCGAGCACCAGCTCGCTCAGGTCCATGATCTGGCTCTCATCGAGCTTGCCCTCCTTCGTGAGCTTGGACAGTGGGTTCGTGTGCTGCTTGAGCTGTGTCCAGTAGTCGGCGACGATGCCATCGGCTTTGAGGAAGACGTCCTCCATCACCTCGTTGGAGTGCATGGAGACGAGGCCGCAGCCGGGTGTGAGCCAGGAGGTGTCCATGAACGGCTTGGGCGCGGTCGTCTCGCCGACGATGAGCTGGGACTTGAGCGCCGCAGCCTTGCTGTCGCTCGTCGGGATGATCTCGACGCCCAAGCTGTCGCCGTACTCCTTCGCGATGCCCTCGGCCTTGGCGACATCAATGTCGCAGAGGTACATGGTCTTGATCTGGGGCAGCGCCTCGTGCACGGCGGAGATCATCGTGCGGCCGATAACGCCCGCGCCGACAAGGCACGCAATGTCCGCATTGGAGGGGGCGGCATACTTGGCCATCAGGCCGCCGACGGCGGAGGTGCGCATCGCGGTGATGAGCGTGCCGTCCAGAATGCAGAACGGCAGCACCGTCTCGGGGTCACTCAGGATGGAAATGTCGATGCCGTAGGGGATGCCAGGGATCGTGGCGTTCTTCTTGGACTCCGCCGCCCACTTGATGCCGCCGATGTTGATGTCGCCGCCGATGTAGCAAGGCATGGCGTTGAAGAACGACTGCCAGTTTTCCTTGTCCGGGATGCTGGTGTTGGTCTTGGGCGGGTTCTTGATGAGGCCCTGACCGAGCATCGCGTAGGTCTTTTCCGTAACGGCCAAGATCTGTTTCATATCGAGAAGGCCGGCCTTGATAACATCTTCCTGCTTAAGGAACAGAATTTTGGGATTGATCGTGTGAAGCATTTTTGTTTCCTCCAATAATATCGTAAATTTTATTTTTTGTTTGTTAAATGACGTTGATGACTTTGGATAAGAACTCTTTGGTTCGCGCGTTCTGCGGGTGCTCGAAAATCTCCTCGGGCGTGCCCTGCTCGGCGATCTGTCCGCCGTCCATGAAGAGCACGCGCGTGCCGACCTTTCGGGCAAAGCCCATCTCGTGCGTGACGACGACCATCGTGATGCCGTCGCGGGCGAGGTCGGAGATGACCTGCAGCACCTCGCCGACCATCTCGGGGTCGAGCGCGGAGGTCGGCTCATCGAAGAGCAGCACATCGGGCTCCATCGCCAGCGCCCGCACGATGGCGATACGCTGCTTCTGCCCGCCGGAGAGCTGGGAGGGATAGGCGTTCGCCTTGTCCTCAAGCCCCACGCGCTTTAGAAGCTTGAGGGCCTTTTTCTCGCTCTCCTCTTCCGACTGCTTTTTGACCTTCGTGAGCGAGATCGTAATGTTTTCAAGCACCGTCAGGTTGTTGAAGAGGTTGAACTGCTGGAACACCATGCCGACCTTCTGTCGGTGCCTGTTCACATCAAAGCCCTTGGCCGTGATGTCCTCGCCCTCGAAGTAAATTTTGCCGGCGGTGGGCTGCTCCAGAAGGTTCAGGCATCGGATAAAGGTGGACTTACCGCCGCCCGAGGGACCGATGATGACGACCACGTCGCCCTTGCAGATGGTCTCGCTCAGCCCGTCGAAGACGGTCAGGCTGCCGAACTTTTTCTGCAAGTCCTTGATCTCGAACAATACGTTACCGTTCACTCTTTCTCAGCCTCCCTTCAAAGATGTTCAGGCCCTTGCCGAGGATGATATTCAGCGCCAGATAGATGATGGCGGAGATGTAGTAGCAAGGAAGCGGGTTATAGGTAGAGGTGACCACGATGCCGTTGTTGTACATCAGATCGCCGATGCCGAGGTACTGGATGATCGAGGTCTCCTTGACCATCGTGACAAATTCATTGCCGATGGCGGGGAGAATATTTTTGACCGCCTGCGGCATCACCACGTAGCGCATGGCCTGCGCATTCGTCATGCCGCACGAGCGCGCGCCTTCCATCTGGCCCTTGTCCACCGCCTGAATGCCCGCGCGGATGATCTCGGCGACGTAGGCGGAGGAGTTGATCGACAGCGCGATGATACATGGCAGCGCCCGCTCCAGATCGACACCGAAGAGGGTTCCGGTGGGATAGCTGATAAAGTCGAGCTGGTAGTAAACGATGTAGAGCTGCACGAGCATCGGCGTACCGCGGATGACGGTGATATAGATGCTGGCGAACCTTTCCAGCGGCTTAAACTTGGATAGCCGCATGAAAGCGATCAGGCAGCCGAGGATTGAGCCGCAGAACACGGTGAGCAGCGAGATGAGGATGGTCGTTCGCGTCCCTCGCAGGAAGTATTGATAATAATTCGTTGCAATTTCCCAAATGTTCATGTGCTGTGGTTTCCTCCTTCGTAGGACTGACTGTGATGCCGATTGTATATTTATGTTCGTAAAATGCCAATAACGAGAATAACAATTCATATCAAGATTGTGGCACTGAATAAAGAGGCGAAATAGAGTGGAAAACGATTTGGTAAAAATATGCACAAAAGTCAGCATAACTATGACGGTCAAACATCCGCTGCGGCACAATACGGCGTGTTTATAAGCAAGTAAAAAGATTTTGCTGCATGAAAACACGCAAAAAAGAAAGGTGCCGGGCTGAAACGTTCACTGTTTCAGTCCGACACCTTTTTCATAAAAGTGCAAAAGTGCGCAAATGACCCCTGCCATCCCCAAATGGCAGGAGCCGTCTGCGTGATCGTGTGGGGCGCGCACGCGCCCTGGTATCATAAAGCCGCGAGCGGCTCTATCATCATGCGTCGTTTTCGAGCATCCGGTAGCCCACGCCGATCTCGGTAAAGATATACTCGGGCGAGGCGGGATTCTTCTCGATCTTGCGGCGGATGTTCGCCATATTCACGCGCAAAATCTGATTGTCGGCCTTGGCCTTCGGCCCCCAGATCTGCTTGATGAGATAGTCATACGTCAGCACCTTGCCGGCGTACTTGCCGAGCAGCGCCACGATCTTGAACTCGTTGAGCGTCAGGTGCACATCCTGATCGCCGATGAGCACGTGGTGCTTGTCATAGTCGATGGTCAGGTCCTTGACGGTGAACTTGCCCGACTGCGCGATCTCGTTGTTGTCGAGCGGCGTGCGCGTGTGACGGATGGCCGTGCGGATGCGCGCGAGCAGCTCGCTCGTGCCGAACGGCTTTTCGATGTAGTCGTCCGCGCCGAGGTCGAGCGCCATGACCTTGTCATGCTCGTGCGTGCGCGCCGAAACGACGATGATCGGCAGACTCGACCACGAACGAACCTCCTTGAGGATGTTTATCCCGTCCATGTCGGGAAGCCCCAGGTCGAGAATGATGAGATCGGGGCAGTGCGAGGTGATCATCGAGACCGCCTCGGCACCCGTCTGCGCCACCAGCACGTCGAAGTCGTTCGCGGTGAGAACCGTCGAAATAAAGTTGCTGATGTTCTGCTCGTCTTCCACCACGAGCACTTTATCCTTCAATTTCACTGTTGATGCCCTCCTCCAGCGGCAGATAGAAGCGGAAGCACGCTCCGCCCGAATCTAAATTTTCTGCGGTCATCGTGCCGCCGTGCGCCTTGACGATGGTGTAGCACACGGAAAGGCCGATGCCCATGTTTTTCTTCATATCAAAGTTGTTGTGCGACACGCCGGAAAGCCCGCCGTTAAAAATCGTCGAGAGCCTCTCCTTCGGGATGCCGACGCCGTTGTCGCTGACGGAAAAGCAGGCGTTCGTCCCCTCGCGTGAGAGGCAGACACGGATCTGCGTGACGTTTCCGCCGTGGATGGCGGCGTTTTCCAGCAGATTCATAATGACCTGACGGATGAGCGTCGCGTCCATCGGCACCATCAGCACCTCGTCCGGTACCTCGATCGAAACCTTGATCGCGGGGAAGCGCTTGGTGAACTTGCTGACCGAGACGCCGACGATCTCCTCTGCCGCCTCACAGTCCTTTTCGATCTTTGCCTGTCCGCCGCTCATGCGCGTAATGGACAGGAGATTTTCGACCATGCGGATGAGCCACTGCGCGTCCTCGTTCACGTCTTCCAAAAGGCGGCGCTTCTGCTCGGGAGAAAACGAATCCTCATTTTCGAGGATCGCGGCGGTGTTGCCGACGATGCTCGTCAGCGGCGTGCGGATATCGTGCGACATCGCGCGCAGGAGATTGGCGCGCACGGCTTCCTTTTCTGTTTCGATGCGCAGCCGCTCCTGCTTTTTGATCTGCGTGTTCATCGCGCTGATCATCATGGACACCGTCAGCATCGCAAGGAAGGTGAACGGGTAGCCGGTGATCGTGAAGTTGAATTCCCAGTAGGGATATGTAAACACATAGTTGACGAGCAGCACACCGGAGACAGCGCTGAATATCCCCCAGAAATAGCCCTCCGTCCAGCGCGAGATGGTCGCGACCGCCAGCACGAAGATGAGGTTCACGTAGCCACTGCCGTCGTCGATCCTTCGCAGCAGCGTGCAGAGCACCGTCGCCATAGCCAGGATCGCCGCCGTCAGCAAAAGGTCGTAGATCCAACGCATTTTTTTGGGGATTTTTGCCATGTCGCCGCCTTCTCTCGCTTGATCGTTGGCGCGGAGAAAGACTCCGCATGCTTTCCGTCCCCATTATAGCATACAGCCTGCTAATTTTGTGCTAAATCGAATATTTTTTTCATGGTAGCAAAAAGGACGGCGCGATGCCGTCCCTTTCGCTGATAAAGGAAGAAGTGGAATTCAAAATTAAATCTTGCGGATGCTGACATTCGTCACATTCGCCATGTTGAAGCCGGGCTGCTGGGCGATCGCCGCCATGATGGCGACCTTGACCTCGTCGGTCAGACCGTCGGCAGGAACGGCGGGCGCTGCCGGCGCGGCAGCTGCTGCGGCGGGCTTCGGAGCCTCGGGCTTCGAGAGGATCTTGCCCATCAGCATCGTCAGGAAGATGATGCAGGTAAGGCCCACAAACGTGACGCCCATACCCATGATAACAACAAATGCGCTGGAAACTTGCATCGGCGGATACGCTCCTTTTATGTATTCTGGCGCTATTATAGCGCGCAGAATTTGCATATCAACCGTTTGGAAGCCCTCTTAGCATTGGCTTAACGCGAAGAGTTTTTCCCTTAACAGCGTTTTTATTGATGTTCAGTTTCCGCTAAAGATAAAACAGTCAGCACGCCGTCCTTTACGCGGAACTTAACGTCCCAGCCGCCAAAGCTCATACCGTACACGCGCTCGGGGTCGTTCTGGTACTGCGGGTGCGGGTCCTGCGCAAGCACACCGAGCAGCGCCTCGCGCTGCCCTTCCGGCAGCTTTTGCAGGAGCTCCGGCGGGCTTTTGACTTCGATCGTCTCTTTCGGCGACGGGGCAAAGCCGCCCAGCGCCTCGGGGTGCGCGTCGGCGTAAGGAAGGTAGGGCTTGACATCATAGATCGGCGTGCCGTCCATCAGGTCCGCGCCGGAGACGATCAGCACGTCGCCGAGGCCGTCCTCGTGCCGCACACCTTCGAGCTTCACGCAGGAAAGGCCGATGGCGTTCGGGCGGAACGGCGAGCGCGTTGCAAAAACGCCCACGCGCTCGTTGCCGCCAAGGCGCGGCGGGCGCACCGTCGGCGACCATGTGTCGCGCACGGCGGCAGAGAACTGCCAGATGAGCCACAGGTGCGAAAAGCCCTCGATGCCGCGCAGCGCGTCGGGATTGCGGTACTCCGGCTCGAAGACGATCTTCGCGCGAAGCGCGGGGACGAGGCCGCTCTGGCGCGGGATGCCGAATTTTTCCGGAAAGTCAGAGTGGATTCTGGCAATGACTTTCATTGTATAGTCCATAGAATGCTCCTTTTTTCGCACCTGACAGAGGTGCGTGAGTTTTGCAGCGCCGCGGGCGCTTCGCCTTTATTCCCTGCACCGTGCAGGGGCGCGGGGCAAAGGGGGTATTCTCTTCTCGAAGAGAATACCCCCTTTAAATCCCCCAGAGAAGGACGAGGGACGCCCCCCTCGACCCCGCACATTGGCAGTCTCGATCTTGAAGAGCTGCACGCGCTGCGC
>OGYY01001346.1_pt1 | contig 21698 bp, 20 predicted proteins | sample 1576671 | NCBI WGS metagenome assembly OGYY01 (sample SAMEA3541593, study PRJEB24748) | human gut metagenome | biome: human gut; feature: human-associated habitat; material: faeces | place: China | collected 2012 | reverse complement strand
CGTTTTTACCGTCCCGCTCGATATACGCGTCAAAATCCACCTTCCCGTGGCCATCCCAGCCTTTAATCGACTGTGGTTCGGCCCCATCCAACTGTGCCCCCCATGTAGTCAAATTACCTTGAATATCAATTAATACGGGAGCCCATTCTCCCTGTCATAGAAAAAGTATCCCATCTGGGTCGGTGGCACGTCATCTTCAGTAATGGTAAATGTTTCGTATGCGCTGGTTTCCTCATCCTTATCATAAAAAAGGGTCAAATCCATTTGAACCGTTTCCATGGTCTTATCGGATTCATTTCGCCAGAACACCAGAATATTCGTGAACTGATTCGGATCAGGTTTGCGGTATACGTTGCGCAGGTCTGTCCCCATGATCCGTATGGTATTGCGCACCCGTTCCCGATCGTCCTTAAGTGGGGACGTTGTCGTTGCCATTGTCGACATCGATACAATAAAGCTGTCATCAGGTTTGTGCGTTTCGTCTTTTCCGCAGCCAGACAATAACAACACCAGCACCAAGGGAATTCCTATCCATTTTTCATCTGTTTCCTCTTTCTCTGTGAAATCATTCCCTTAACTTTCTGAAACCGGAAACTTTGTAATTAGGTTCTATAGGGAAATCATACCAAACATTGCCTCACAATCAACCCATTGTTTAAAATTATTAGGCCCTATGGTGGATGCACGCATCCCACCATAGGGTCTGATATCTGGCCTTATATGGCCAAATCGGTTTTTATTATGGTAAAATATCGTCCGCTCCGTCTCCGCCGCCGATCCCTTCATCGCCTCTGGGAGGCTCCGGTTCCGGCGATGTACAGACCGCTGAGGCCGCGAACAGGGACACGCTGTAATTCTGGATTTGCCGGTCCTCCTGGTCGACCATCAGCTTTATCTGGTAATCCGCCGCCCGGGCACAATCAAAGGACAGCACGGCCTTACCGTAGAAGCGCGCCGTAGCGGATTTCCACAGCGATTCCCGCAGCAGCACCTTACCATCGGCATCCAGAACCTCAATATAGGCGCTGGCGCGCACACCCGAGATATACAGGGACATTTCGTGTTTTCCCTCAGACAAACTGACGGGAATGTTCAGGCCGGTATCGTTCCAGACGATTGAGCGCACATCCGTCCCGATAGCGGTTGGCGCACCGTCGCTCCAACTAAAATAGGGAGAGGAATTGCCGTTGTATATCTTCATATCCTCCTGTGTCAGCTCACCGCTTACCGGTGTGATATCCCCGGTAAAGACCGAATTGCCGGCGGCTTTTTTGACCGCCTTTTTAAAGCCAAAATAGGCCCAGTCTTCGCAGCCCTGCCCGCCCAGCGTGATTTTGGACAGGTTCTCCACCTTTTCCAGCGCCTCCAGCGATACCTCGCCGGTGTGATGGACACCGGCTTCCTCCCATTTGGCATACAGGATCATATCCCTCTGCACGGTATCCGTTTCGAAATTCCACCGGTCGGTAAGCGCCCCGTCGGTATACCATCCGGTAAAACGGAATCCTTTGCGTACCGGATCGTCCGGTTTTTCCAGTAAATCCCCCTGCGCCACACTTCGGTCGAGTGTTTCTGTGCCTCCCTCGGAAGAAAAAGTAATCGTGCACCATTCGACCTGCCGGGTATAATCGATCCGCCGGGATCCCATCTCAAACACGATTTCCGCTCCGTCCGCAAGCAGATTATGCGGAATGGTGGCACCGTAATACGGTTGGCCGTTAACGGTGATCGACTGAATGTATTTGTTTTCGGCGGAAAGACGGTTCGCCTGAATGGTTATAGCGCTGCCGTTTTCGAGATGCAGGGTGGTTTTTTCTACAGCAGGAGAGGTCAGGTAATAGAAATCCTGCCCGGCGCAAGGGAACAGGCCCATCGTCGTAAAGATGTACCACGCGCTCAGTGCGCCGGAATCGTCGTTGCCGCCATTGCCCCGCAGGGTGAAGCGCGAACGCACCTTTCCCACACAGTCCGCCGTCAAATACGGCTTTCCGGTATAGGCAAACAGGAAGGCGGACAGGAATGCCGGCTCGTTGCCAAAATCCACCTGTCCCTTGAAAATGCCATTATACAGCCGTTCACAGAATTCGTTTTCCCCGCCGCACAGCTCGATGAGCTTTTCCGGATCCTGCGGAACATAAAACGAATAGTTATATGAGTTGGCCTCATAAAAATACTCTTTCCACGAACCCCAGTTCTTGTTCACATCGATATCGATAAAATCCCCGTTTTTTGCACGCGGTCCGATAAAGCCGGTGTAATCGCCATACTTCAAGGCGGGATTCCACAGGTTCTGCCAATTGCCGCTACGCGCCAAATAACGCGTGTATTCCTCCTGCGTACCGAGTTCTTTCGCCATCAGGGCGGCGCAGAAATCGTTGTAAGCATAATCGAGCGTATAGTTGCAGCACATGATGCGCTCCAGCGGGTCATCGCCCGGAATGTATCCCAGCGATCTATAAGAGGTGTCCGGATCGGGGACGACATTGTCCGCAAAGGCGTTGTCTTTCCCCTGCCAGCTCAGCCGGTAGTTGTCGGCGTGGTTGCGCACCACCTCATAGGCCTCGTTCCAGTCCACGCCGCAGTCGGTGTCCTTCAGCTTCGCATAGGCGTCAGAAATCATGACGTCCACATTGTCGCCGCCCTGCTGCTCGTACATATCCCGGCCGCCGGTCATGGAATCACGCACATAGCCGTTCTTTTTATACCGGGTGATAAAGCTGTTGATCACATCCGCCGTAAACTGGGGGCGGATCAAAGTGTGCAGAGGCATCACCGTGCGGAAAGTATCCCAGCCGGCAAAGTGGTCGTCCAGCATAACCTCGTCGCCGTACCCCTCGATATCGCCGGTGCGGTAACGGGGCATGACCATGGTGTGGTACATAGCGGTATAAAATATGGTTTTCTGCTCTTCGGTCAGGCTTTCGTCCGCTATGACGATCCGATTGAGCTCATCATTCCACATTCGGTCGGTCGTCTCTTTGACGCTCTCGTAATCCCACGCCGGTATTTCGTTGTCCAGATAGCTCTTGGCCTGGTCCACACTTTTAAACGACATCCCGACCTTGACGCTGATTTCCTCGTCCGGCTGGGTATCGAACAGCAGATAGGCGCCCAAACCCGCCAGACGCTGTTCTTCGCTCGTAATGGACGCCGGGCCGGCTTTGTTCTCCCCAGGATGGGTTCCAGCCGCGTCATAGATACCGGTTTCCCGTGGCTTTTTGCTGGTCACCGCATAAAAATACACCTCATGCGGCTGGCCCCAGCCTCCCTCATAATAGCCGCTGCCGAACAGGACGGTTTGGTCTTTCTCATCCGTGCCAACTTGAATTTGTATGTCTGAGGAAGCATTATACAGCCCGGTATGGTGCCCGCGGTTGTTGTTTTCGCCGTTATTATGAGCCATATCGATCAGTAGGCTGGCCTCGTCCGACTGTGGGTAGCGGAATTTGTAAATGCTGGCATTTTCCGTGCAGGTAAAGGCGCAGTCGATGTCCCATTTATCCAGGGTAACGCTGTATTCGCTGCATCCCGCCTGCTCATTCGATTTGGATGAATCGTGCCCGTCCAGCCGGGTGGACAGGCCGACCTGCGGCGACAGCAGCACCTGGCCATACTTCGGCACACCGGTGCCGCTGACATGCATTTGCGAGAAACCGCGGATATCGCCACCGGTATAGCCGTTGGCCGCGTAACCCGGCCCGTCAGGACTGGGATTGACCGAGGCGTTCGGGCGCTGCGGGCCGATGACGGTATGCGTATCCGTATTGACTCCAAGAGACGTATCGATATATTTTGTCAAATCCAACTGGTCGTCCTCCCTATTCTCTGCGGGAAAAGATTTAATCTTGCGGGTGGCATGCTGCAAAATCAGCAGGGCATCCTCCGCCGTCACCTTCCCACTGCTGTCCACATCCGCCGCCAGCTTCTGGAGGCTAGTCAGCGTGACCTTGCCGGTTGAGGCCTGTAAAGCCAGCAGCGCGTCGCCGGCTTCCACCTTTCCCGTGGCGTCGATATCGCCGTACATCCAGGTTCCGTCTGCGGATGCCCCCGGCATCTCCGCTGCCCATGCACCCGTGCTGCTGCAGACAATAGCTACCGTTGCCAGCACAGACAGTGCCCGTTTACGAAAACATCTGCCATTCATGCAAAACCCTCCTTATTCACCCTGTGTCTCCGACCGCATATAATCAACTATTACAAATATACTCTCCACTGATTGTGATTTCCAGTCAATATGCGTCAAATAGCATGCAATTATTGCACCTTTTGTTTTACTGCCGTCATCTGCCGGTCCGTTCCATACCTGTTAGTGCACACCAGAGTCCATAAAAAAAGCGCCCCCGTCCTATTGGGACGGGGGCGCGGCGTATTCTTTTACAGGCTGATGGAATAGTTGGGCGCTTCTTTCGTAATATGGATATCGTGGGGATGGCTCTCCTTGAGTCCGGCGCCCGTAATCTGTACAAACTGGCCGTTCTTCTGAAGCTCCGGGATGCTGGCACAGCCGCAATAACCCATACCGGCCCGCAGGCCGCCCATGAGCTGGTACACCGTCTCAGACAGATTTCCCTTGTAGGGCACCCGGCCCTCGACCCCTTCGGGCACCAGTTTTTTGTTATCCTCCTGGAAATACCGGTCCTTGCTGCCCTTGGCCATCGCGCCCAGACTGCCCATGCCGCGGTAGACCTTAAACTGGCGGCCCTGATAAATCTCGGTGTCTCCGGGGGATTCCTCACAGCCCGCCACCAGTGAACCGATCATGATAACGTCTGCGCCGGCGGCAATCGCCTTAACGATATCGCCGGAATACTTGATGCCACCGTCGGCAATAACGGGGATCCCATACTTGGCAGCCGCACAGGCTGCGTCATAGACCGCTGTAATCTGGGGGACACCGATACCAGCCACCACACGGGTGGTGCATATAGACCCCGGGCCGATGCCTACCTTAATGGCATCCGCGCCCGCATCAATCAGCGCCTCCGCGGCGGCGGCGGTGGCAATGTTGCCGGCAATCAGGGACACGCCCGGGAACGCCGCTTTTACCTTGGCCACCGCGTTAAGAATGTTCTGGCTGTGGCCGTGGGCGGAATCGAGAATCAGCGCGTCTACCTGCGCCTCGACCAGAGCGCCGGCGCGGTCCAGCACATCGGACGTGGCGCCGATGGCCGCGCCGCAGAGCAGGCGGCCCTTCTTATCGCGGGCGGACAGCGGATATTTAACCGCTTTTTCAATATCCTTAATGGTAATAAGGCCCTTTAGATACCCGTTATCATCGACGATCGGCAGCTTTTCGATGCGGTGGAGCCGCAGAATTTCCTGCGCCTGCTCCATGGTGGTGCCCACCGGCGCGGTTACGAGGTGATCCTTGGTCATGACCTCCCCGATTAATTGTGAAAAATCGGTGAGGAAGCGCATGTCGCGGTTGGTAAGGATCCCCACCAGCTTGCCATCCCGGCAGATCGGCACACCGGAAATTTTATATTTGCCCATCAGTTCGTTGGCATCCGCCACCGTGTGCTCGGGGGACAGGAAAAACGGATTGACGATGACTCCGTTTTCCGAGCGTTTTACACGGTCGACCTGATCGGCCTGCGCCTCAATAGACATATTTTTATGAATGACGCCGATTCCGCCTTCCCGCGCCATGGCAATGGCCATCCGGGCCTCGGTCACCGTGTCCATGGCCGAGGTCATCAGCGGGGTGTTCAGCGCGATGTCCTTGGTCAGACGCGTGTTGACCGCGATATCTTTGGGGAGAATGTCCGACTTGGCCGGGATCAGCAGAACGTCATCAAAGGTCAACCCTTTTTTCAGAAACTTTTCCTCCGCATGGGAATTCACCATACGCCTGTCCTCCTTACTCATTTTGGGACTTATTTTTGGATTATAGGTTATTGTAGCATATCCTGTCGGTTTATTTCAAGTACAAGCCGTAAAAAACTTCCGGCGGACGCTGTTTTGCTCCGGCGAACAAAGCCCGGCACAAAATTTAAGGAATAGCGGTTGCGATTTTGGCATTTATGCGGTATACTGGCTTTTATTATGGGAAAATATTGACTTCCCGTTTCAACTAAGAAGGGAGCCCGTCCATGCGTCCTCATACCTATACACAATATGGCCTGGCGTCCGCCATTGACCGGCACCGCCTGCGGCACGACGCCCACTTTGTCGGCGTCAGCATGATCGCCGTGGTGGCATGCATGCAGTTTTTGTCCGTCATTCCGCTGTTTATGCTGGGCGGCATAGGCGTTCTGGACCTGACCCAGGACAATTACGGCTTGTCCGGCAACGGCATGGCGCTGCTCAACCTGGCCCTGTACCTGATCACGCTGGCCCCGCCGGTGGTTGTCACGGCGCTTGCCTGCCGGCAGAAAATACGCCCGTTTGGCCAGCATCGGCGGGTGTCCCCGCTCTCGTTCGCCTGCCTGGTCGGAGTGGGATTGGCTGTTTGTATCATGGCCAACTTTGTAGCCAATTATTTTGTCTCTTTTCTCAGCCAATTCGGGATTGGCTGGCCGGACACTTCCGGCAATATAGAATCGACGCCCAGCAGCCTTGTAATCAACCTTATCGCCACGGCCCTGATTCCCGGTCTGCTGGAGGAACTGGTTTTTCGCGGATACGTGTTGCAGGCGCTGCGTCCTTACGGCGATGGCTTCGCCATCGTGGTATCTTCGCTGTTGTTTGGCCTGCTGCACGGCAATGTGCTGCAAATCCCGTTTGCGTTTATTGTGGGGCTGATCTGTGGTTTCGTGGTGGTGCAGACCGGCAACATCTGGGTTTCCGTGGTGCTGCATATGCTGAATAACGCCATGGCCGTGATTTTGACCTACGCCGGCACGTTTATGTCGCAGCAGGCGTCCTCCCGGCTCGACACGACGGTGTCGCTGATCGTCGCCCTGATCGGGACCGCCTGTTTCCTTGGATTAAAAGCGACCGGCTCCTCCCTGCTGGAGAAGCCCTCCGGGGGCTGGACTTCCCTGTCCGTTAAGGAAAAATGGTCGGCGCTGTTTTCCTCCCCCGCCTTTGTCCTTTCGCTGGCGCTGATGGTCGTCGTTACATTGATCAGCACCTTTGCCTACAGCGTATCCTGAGGGGGCGGTTATGGACGAGGAATACATGCGCATGGCTCTTGCCCTCGCACGGCAGGCAGCGGCGGAAGGGGAAGTCCCTGTCGGCGCGGTGCTGGTACGGGGCGGCAAAGTGATCGGCGCCGGTCGCAACCGACGCGAACAGGACAAAAATGCGCTGGCCCACGCGGAAATTGAAGCGATCCGCGCCGCGTGCGGAGCGGCCGGTGGGTGGCGGCTGACCGACAGCACCCTATACGTGACGCTGGAGCCGTGCCCCATGTGCGCCGGCGCTATCATCAACGCCCGGATCGACCGGGTCGTTTACGGCGCATCCGACGCCAAGGCCGGCTCCTGCGGTTCGGTAGTCGATCTGTTTGCGCTGTCCTACAATCACCGGCCGGCGGTGACCGCCGGCATACTGGAAGAGGAATGCGCGGCTCTTTTGAGGGGGTTTTTTATAAATCTGCGCCGGCGCCGCAAAACGTGAACGACATGCCTGCGATATATGTTTTTTATAAGGAGGTCTTTATTATGTCCGACATTATAACCGAGCGCACCGTTATTACCAGCCGGGGGATTCCGGTGATTACCGCACAGCCGTCCTCACCGGGGCCATGGCCCCTGGCCCTGATCAACCACGGCACCGGCGGCGATGCGGAGGGAATGAAAGAGATGGCCGTGCGTCTGGCGGAGAACGGCTGTTTTGCCCTCTCTATCGACGGCGTGTGGCACGGCCGCCGCTGGGATGAACAGTTGGACATTATGTGCCATTCCGACCGCTACAAGGAGCTGTACCTCACCATGCTGCTGGAAATGGCGGCGGATATGACGGCCATCATCGATTTTTACGAAGCCGATCCCCGGGTGGATACCCACCGGGTGGGAATAACCGGCACCTCCCAAGGGGGATACGTCGCGTTTATGACCATGACCAAGGAACCGCGTATCACCGCTGCCGCGCCTATGATCGGCTCCCCCGACCTGACCGACCGGTACGGCAAAAGCGCGCCCTGGGAAGAGATTGACCCAGCCACACAGGCGCGCGTGCTGGAGCACAATCCCCTGGCCCATTATGAAACCATGGCCCATGTAAAGCTGCTGGTTCAAAACGGCAATGCCGACGACTGCGTTCCGGTAACCGGCGTCCAAAGGCTGGACGAAAAGCTGAAACCGCTGTTTGCCTCCCATCCGGAGGACTACCGGTATATCGAATATCCCGGCCTGGGGCACGCCACGCCGGACGAGATGCAGGAGCGCGTCATCGCCTGGCTGACACAAGCGCTGTCCCAGCCCGCGTCTTTATGACTATTGAAACGGAGCGGCTGCGGCTGATACCCGTGTCTGAGGAACATGCCGCCTGTATTTTTAATCATTTCACCCATGAGGTGACTCGCTATATGATGCCGGAAGCCTCCAAATCTATGGAGGACACGCGCCAAGTTGTACGCCGGTTTATAATGGGCTGGCAAAACCATACCGATTACGTGTGGATGATCACACGGAAAGAATCGGGGGAATGTCTTGGACTGACAGGTTTACATCATGCCGCGGATCCGGTTCCCGAGCTGGGGATTTGGATAAAAACCGCTGCCCACGGTCATCACTATGGCCGGGAGGCCATTCGCGGTGTAATGGCGCATGCCCGAAGCCGGGGGAACCACAAGCTGCGGTATCCCGTTGACAGGCGGAATACCGCCAGCAAAAAAATACCGCTGTTTTACGGCGGCCGTCTCGTTTCCGGCATTCGGGAGATGAAAACGGCGGACGGCCGTATATTGGAGGAGGAGGTCTATGAAATTCCTCTACATTAACGGTAACTTATTAAAAAAGCTGTCCGCCATTTTGGCGGACAGCTTTTTGTTACTATACGTCAGTCGGGCAGCGTCATCAGCGCATGCGCCGCCTCTGTCAATTGTGCGGTTACGGCCGACGCCTGTGCGTCGTTGGCCGCGGACGCCGTCAGGTAGGCCTTGATTTTGGGTTCCGTCCCTGAGGGTCGGATCATCAGGGCGGCGTCGCCCTCCAGTTTATAAGATAAAACATTGGATTTGGGCAGGGTCAGGCGAACGGTCTCGCCGGATAGGATGTCGGTCTGCTCCGAGGTTTCATAATCGGAGTACATAACCACACGGCGGCCGGCAATTACTTCCGGCCGGTTTTCCCGCAGATGGCCCATCAGCCGCTGCATGGCCTCCATCCCCTGCTCGCCCTCAAACATTTTGTTGACAACCGTGTTCTGGTAAACGCCATACTTCTGGTACAGCGCCTCGCGCATCTGGAGCAGGGATTTCCCCTGCGAACGGTAGTAGGCAGCCATTTCGCAGATCAGCATGGACGCCACTACCGCGTCTTTATCCCGTGCGTGGGTACCGGCCAAATAGCCGTAGCTCTCCTCAAATCCAAATATATACCGTTCGGGATGCCCGGCCTGCTGGGCCTGCTCGATCTGCTCACCGATGTATTTGAACCCGGTCAGCACCTCGATGCACCGGCAGCCGTACGCTTCGGCGATCCGGGATGCCAGCGGCGACGTGACAATGGTTTTGACTACGAACGGGTCGTCCGGCATAGTTCCCTGCGCCGTGCGGCAGGACAGCAGGTATTCCATCAGCATACACCCGGTTTCATTGCCGCTGAACAGCACGTAGTCGCCTGTCCCGTCCGGCACGGCGATGCCTACCCGGTCACAGTCCGGATCGGTGGCCAGCAAAAGATCAGGCTGCACGGTCTCGGCCAATTCCAGCGCCTTTTCAAAAGCCTGCCGGATTTCCGGGTTGGGATAAGGCGCGGTGGGGAAGTTCCCGTCCGGCATCTCCTGCTCGGGCACCACCGTTACCTGCCGGACGCCGATGCGGTCGAGTATCCGGCGCACCGGGATATTGCCCGCTCCATTGAGGGGGGTATACACGACCTTGATCGGCGTTGTTTGGCAAACGCCGGGATTGACCTGCTGCTCGGCTACGCGGTCCAGAAACGCGTCCGCCACCTCCGGGCGGACGATCTCAATGCGCCCGGCGCTCACGGCCTCGTCATAACTTATAGTATGAACGTCCTTAAAAATATCCAGCCGCCGGATATAGCCGGTCACTTCACCGGCCTCCCCGTCGGTCATTTGGTAACCGGCCGCGCTGTAGCATTTATAGCCGTTATACACCGACGGATTATGGCTGGCCGTAATGACAATGCCCGACTGGCAGTGCAGCTCCCGCACAGCGAAAGACAATACCGGCGTGGGCTGCAATTCGGCAAATAAGTAGGCTTTTACCCCATTTGCCGCCAGCACACAGGCCGCGTCACGGGCAAACCGATCGGATTTGATGCGCGAATCATAGGCGATCACCACCGACGGATCGGGATACTTCGCCTTCAGGTAATCGGCCAGCCCCTGGGTGGCCTTGCGCACGGTATAGATGTTCATGCGGTTGTCCCCCGCGCCGATTACACCGCGCAGGCCAGCCGTACCGAACTCCAGTTCCCGGTAAAACCGGTCGCTGATTTCACTCTCCTGCCCCTCAATCGCCCGCAGCTCCTCTATCAAATCGGGATCGTCCACCGCTTCCCGACACCACCGCTCATATGTATCCATGATGCCCATGACCCATCCTGCCTTTCCTGGAATTTATCAATATTATACAACGATTTCCAAATTATGTCAACGTTTTTTGTTCGACATAATAAGAGACAAGCCGGTCGAATCTGACCGCTTCCCTGTGCTTCTCCCCAGCCATAACCATGAAAAAACGGGACGCAGAACCTCGTTCCGTGTCCCGCCGTTATTGACCGTCAGGTGTTACGCTCTTTCAGTGCACGCTCCGCTTCGCGCTTCATGTCCTTCCGGGCGGCGTCTTCCCGCTTGTCATACAGCTTCTTGCCGCGGCACAGGCCCAGCTGAACCTTCACTAAGGACCCTTTAAAATAAATGGACAGCGGAATCAGCGTATAACCCTGCTGTTTCATCAATCCATACAGCCGCCCGATTTCCCGTTTGTGGAGCAGCAGCCTGCGCACCCGCATGGGATCGCGGTTAAACAGATTTCCCTTTTCATAGGGGCTGATGTGCATGCCTTTGATCCACACTTCCCCGTCATCGATGGAGCACCAGGCATCCTTGAGGTTGACGCCGCCCTGCCGCAAGGACTTTACCTCCGTACCGGCCAGTTCAATGCCGGCTTCCAGCGATTCCTCCACAAAATAGTCGTGAAAAGCCTTTTTGTTGCCGGCAATGGTTTTGGTTTGTACAGCCGCCATCGGCCTTCCCCTCCTTACAATGCGCTGCGCCCCTCCAGGGAGCGCCGCAGCGTGACTTCGTCCGCGTATTCCAGGTCGCCGCCCACCGGTATGCCGTAGGCCAGCCGCGTGATTTTAATCTCAAACGGCTGGAGCAGCTTTGACAGGTACATGGCCGTCGCCTCCCCCTCTACGGTGGGATTGGTCGCCATAATGATTTCCTGCACATCCTGCTCGCCAAGCCGGAGCAGCAGCGGTTTAATCCGCAGCTGCTCCGGGCCGATCCCATCCATGGGAGAGATGACCCCATGCAGAACGTGGTACAGGCCTTTGTATTCCCGCGTACGCTCCAGCGCGATCACATCCCGCGGATCCTCCACCACACAAATGACGGACTCGTCGCGGTTCCCGGCGCTGCATACCGGGCACAGCTCCTTGTCGGTGAGGTTGCAGCACACCTGGCATTCATGTATTTTGTCCCTGGCGTCTTTGACGGCGTCTACCAAATCAGCCGCCGCCTGGTCGGTGACGCCCAGCAGATAGAACGCCATGCGCTGCGCTGATTTGTGCCCTACGCCGGGAAGCCGCTGGAGCTGCTCCACCAGCCGGTCCAGAGGCGGTATTGCGTATCCCATATCAGAACAGCCCCGGCATACCGGGCATACCCATGCCCCCGGTAATTTTACCCATCTCCTCTTCCGAGGCTTCCGCGGCTTGTCGGTTTGCTTCGTTAACAGCGCCCATAATCAGGTCGGCCAGCATTTCCACATCGTCCGGATCCACCACTTCGGGTTTGATCTCCAGTTTTTTCACCATATGTTTGCCGTCCACCACAGCGGTGACCGCCCCGCCGCCCACGGTCGCAGTGTATTCGGAGGCTTCCAGTTCTTCCTGCACCCTGGCCATGTCCTCCTGCATCTTCTGCGCCTGTTTAATCATGCTCTGCATGTTGCCCGGGCCGCCGCCCATTCCCTGAGGAAGTCTTGCTTTCATGGTCAATTTCTCCTTTGTTACTCGATTAAAACCGCCTGAACGGCCGTTATTCCTTTACGTCCACCTCGACGCCGAGCTGCCGGCTGCTGCGGATAAACGCCGCCAGCGGGTCCTCTGCAGTCTCCTCCGGCGGAGGCGTTTTCTTAATGCCTATCCGGCATTTGCGCCCGGTTACCCTCATGATGGCCTCCACCAGCAGCTGGCGGTTACCATCCCGTGTGACGAGGGTGCGGAACAAGGCATTGTCCGTGTGGATCAGCACCATGTCGCCCCGCATCGACGCCTCGCTCGCCGACGACGCGCTGAAGATGGCCGTCGCGCGCAGGAGGCCGCCCGCAGGCTGCGTGCACCACTCCGACCACGGCAGCCAGTACGTCTCGCTGCAGCTGGGGAAGGCGATGCGGGACGCGGGGATCAGGCCGTCCATGGGCTCCATCGCGTCGCCTTGGGACAACGCGGCCATGGAGTCGCTCATGGGCCTCGTCAAGGCCGAGTGCGTGCACGCGCGCACCTTCGAGAGCCGCGACCAGGCGGCGCTCGAGGTCTTCGACTACATAGAGTGCTTCTACAACAGGGTCAGGACGCACTCGGCGCTGGGGTACCTCAGCCCCGAGGAGTTCGAGCGGGCCAACTGGCCCGAGGAGGAAGGCCGCCAGGAAGCGGCGTAGCACCTGTCAATGAAATCGGGATAGATTCAGATTCAGAACCTGTCGAGCACCGCCGCGCCGGTTCTCTCGGCGTTGGTCATGCGGCCCGGCACGCAGGTCCTCAGAATCCGGTAGTCCGGCACGGGAACGCGCAGGGCGTCGGCTATGGCCGATATGGCATTCACCGTGAGCGCCGTGCCGCGCATGACGGTGGAGTCGAGCTTTACCGGTATGACGACCATCCCCGAGTCCGCAGCCGCCAGATAGGCGTTGAAGGCGAGCCTCTTCATGGTCGGACTGCAGTCGATGATCGCAATGTCGTAGTCCCCCGCGCAGTCGTCAAGGGCGAAGCGCAGCCTCTGCTCGCGCAGCATGAGCTCGTTCTGGTCGGTCAGATCGATTATGGACGGGATGACGGATAGGTTCTCGGTGCCGGTCTCGTAGGCGACGTCCGCGACGGCAGCGTTCTCGTAGAGAAGCTGAATCGAAGTCCTGCCGTCGGCCGCGGCGCGGTCGTAGAGACCGAAATAGTCGGTAGCGGATGCCTGGGGATCCAGGTCGATGAGCAAGACCCGAAAGCCTCGCGCCGCATAGATGGCGGCGAGGTTCACGGCAGTGGTGGTCTTGCCCACCCTGCCCTTGTAGTTGCTTACAGCAAGGGTGCGCATGGGAGGCTCCTTCGCGTCTTGCGGCCCCGAGGATGTGGAAGCGAGGGGCCGCGTATTCGGTTGGGCTGGATGGACGTTTGCAATCACGTTCTTCATCCTGTATTACCGATGGAGCACAAACTGATACGTTTTTGTATCAGTTTCGAACATTAGAGACCGTACGATCCCCGCTTCCAGCCCATCTCCATGCATCAAACGCAAGAGCTTCGCAGCGCGAAATCGCCGAAATCGAGCGTATTCCATATCCGTACGCCAAAAGTAGTTCATATTTGATATACTTTCGGCATGGCAATCATAGACAAGATATACGATGCCGTCGACGATTTCGGCATGATCACGTCCGCGGAGGCGAGGGAGCTCGGCCTTAGCAACACAGAGCTCGTCCAGCAGGCCAGGCGCGGAAAGCTCGTGAGAGTGGCCCGCGGGGTCTACCGCATGCCCGTATGGCCCCAACAGGAAGCGGCCCCCTACGCCCTCGCGGTCAAGGCCGCCGGAACCAGCGCCAGGCTCTCCGGGGAATCCGTCGTCGCCCTGTTGAAGCTCGCGCCCACAGACCCTTCCCGCGTGCATGTCTCCGTTCCCGGCCGAAACAGAAGAAACCTTGGAAAAGGGGTGCGCGTCACGCCGTGTGCGACGGACTCGCCCGTCGCCTACTACGAGGGCGTCGCCTGCCAGCCCGCAGCAGACGCCATCAGGCAGGCGGCACGAACGATGGGCCCGTCCAGGGCGGCAGACGCGGCGCGCGAGGCGCTGAGGCAAGGCTACCTCACGAAAACGGAGACGGAAGACCTACTGGAGGAACTTGAACAATGACGAAGAAGCCGAACAGCCTGCGCCACTTAGACGACGCCATCCGCAGGGCGTGCGGGGGCTCTCCCGACAGGTTCCTAGAGACGCGAACCCTCATGGCGAACGCCGTCGTGGCGCAGATGCTTCCCGACGGCGTGGTGAAGGGCGGCAGCGCCATCAAGATGCGGTTCGGCGACGCGAAGACGAGATTCACCACGGACCTAGACACCGCCACGGCGAGCGATCCCGAAGCCTACGCAGAAGCCCTCGGCGCGGCGCTCGCGAAGGGATGGGAGGGCTTCACCGGACGCATCGTCGAGCGCGAGCCCGCCCAGCCGAAGGACGTGCCGCCCGAATACGTGATGCGCCCTTTCGACGTGAAGCTTTCGTACAACGGCAAGCCGTGGTGCACGGTGCCGCTCGAGGTCGGCCATAACGAGATCGGGGACGCCGACGCCATCGACTGGGTCCGCCTTACCGACGCCGAAACTCGGATTGGCACCCGAAATGTGCCAATCCTGTCGAAGGATTTGGAAAACTCTCCAGAAGAGGCGCCTGCTTCGAGCGGAATAGGTTCCTTATCCATAATTATCGAAACAACAAACTCTCAGGGGCAAAGTAATGGCAATATCAGCACCTAAATCAAATGACACAAATCTCTCAGATTTGCTGTCCAGCATACATAAGGGAGAGACACAGCTCCCCGACTTCCAACGCAAATGGACCTGGGACGACAACCGCATCAGGAGCTTGCTTGCAAGCCTTTCGCAGGGCTATCCCATGGGCGCCTTGATGCAGCTAGAGTATGGAAGCTCGGAGGTTAAATTCAAATACCGCACCATCGAAGGCGCCCCCTCCTCCGAAGCAACTCCAAGGTATTTGGTTATGGACGGCCAGCAGCGTCTGACTTCAATGTACAGATCGCTGTATGGGAAGGATCCCGTAGCTACAACGAATGACAAACGTGTTTCCATCTCGCGTTTCTATTATCTGGACATGAATGCGTGTCTCGATCCCGAAGCGGATAGGTACGACGCTGTCGTTTCCGTCCCTGAGGACAGGAAAATCAAGGAGAACTTCGATAGAGATGTAAAGCTTGATTTGTCCACCCGCGAACTTGAGTATGAACACGAGATGTACCCTGCGAACATACTCTTCGACTCAAGCGCTGCAACTCAGTGGCTACTTGGTTACATGTCTTTCCATCAGTCATCTCCGGATGCCATGACAAAGTTCAACAAGTTTCAGCAGGATGTCATCGAAACAATTACATCGTATAGGCTTCCCGTTATAACTATGGACAAAAGCACACCACGCGAGGCTGTTTGCAAGGTGTTTGAAAACGTTAATACTGGTGGCGTTTCCCTCACTGTATTCGAGCTCGTTACTGCAACTTTTGCTACGTACGAGTTTGACCTCCGAGGAGACTGGGAGGCCAACAAACGCCGAATTCATGCTCTTGATAAAGACATTCGCACCGATGTTACAGAGAGCGTCGACGAAACCGCTTTCCTGACCACAGTGACACTATTTACGAGCTACAAGCGTAAGCGTGATGGTTTGAGTGGGGCCGTTAGTTGCAAGAAGAAGGATGTACTGGACCTGAGATTCGAGGATTATCAGGCGAATAAAGAAGCTGTTATCGAGGGTTATGAACTTGCTCGCGAATTTCTGCTATCGCAGTCCGTTTTCAGGAAGCGTGATCTTCCTTACACGACTCAGATCATTCCTCTTGCCGCAATTGCCGGCTATGTGGGCTCCAAGACTTTCAAGGACCCAAAGAGCCAAAAAATCGTTGCTCGTTGGTTCTGGTGTGGAATCTTTGGAGAGATGTATGGCGGCTCAAACGAGACTCGCTATTGCTATGACATAGAGGATGTGGTTGCCGAGATTGAAGGTGCGGAATCCGAGATGCGAACCGTGAACAATGCCCATTTCCAGTCAACCCGACTCCTGGGACTCCAGTCGAGGCAATCGGCAGCCTATAAGGGAATCATGGCTCTCCTCTATAAGGGGAAGGGGCTCGATTTTATGCGCGGCATCTCTATCGATATCGTGAACAGTATGGAAACCGCTCCCGATATTCATCACATCTTCCCACAAAGCCACTGCGAAAAAATGGGATACGAAAGGCAGAAGTGGAACTCGGTCATCAACAAGACGCCTCTGCTGCCTGAATCGAACAGAGAAATTGGAGGTTCGGCCCCCAGCGTCTACTCAGCGAAAATCGTTGAGAAAGCTGACATCGAACAGGGTGAACTCCGTCATCGAATCGAATCGAATCTCATTGACTGGGATGCGTTCATTAATGATGACTTTGATGCCTATTTCAAAGCTCGTGCCATGGCTTTGCTGGACGCTATTGAGTCCGCAATGGGCAAGTCCATCTCCGATAGGGGCACCGAGGAAACGGTAAAGAGATTTGGCTGCTCATTGGAAAAGGATGCTTCTTAGCTCCGTTATTGGTTATAGAAAGAAGGCCTAATGTCTGATTTTGATATTTTGCAACAGTTGTGCGAAACAGCAGACGAACTTTCAAAGAAAAACATCAGCTCTAGTTCGCCTGACTTCAAAGCATGGAAGACAAGGGCAGACAGGCTTTTAATTAGGCGATTTGGAGAAGACAGCTACGAATTTAAAAGCTTTAACAAAATTAGCTACTCATTGACTATCTTTCTCAACAGCACGCCCGACTCGGCTTTCGTCGATGCCTGCACGGACGGCCTGCGCAGAGCAAAAGCTGTACTGGAAACATACCTCGATGAGTTTTCAGCCGAAGGGGAAATCGGATCGACTGCAAATATCGGAGATTATTCGAAGGTATTTATCGTTCATGGCCACAATGGAGAGCTTAGAGAAAGGGTCGCGAGAATCATCGAAAGGCAGGGCCTGACGGCGGTTATCCTGAACGAGCAGTCAAATCAGGGCAAGACAATCATCGAAAAGCTGGAAATTGAAGGCGATGCGGCAGGAGCGGTATGCCTATTTACGGCGGACGACGAAGGAAAGGCCCAGACAGAACAATCGGCAAAGCCCAGGGCTAGACAGAATGTTGTATTTGAAGCCGGATACTTTATTGGTCGGCTTGGCAGGGAAAACGTTGCAATTCTTGCTGACAAAGGAATCGAGATTCCCTCCGATCTGCAGGGCGTCGTATATACCGGAACAGACAAGTGGGAGTTCGGCCTCTTGAAAGAGCTCAAGTCCATGGGATACTCCATCGACTTTAATAAGATGGATTTCTAACGGATGCGGCAGCAGACGAAAAGAGGTGCTTCGTGGGAGCCAGTTTCGGAACAAAGACCAGACGAAGACGCCAGGGGCTGGGAATGACGCAGCTTGACCTGGCGGAGAAGACGGGGCTTTCCGAGGCCGCCGCGCGCAGCTACGAACTAGGGGGCCGCAATCCCAAGGACGCACATCGCAGGGCCATCGCTGAGGAGCTGGGCGCGTCGGCCAACTACCTAAGGAAACACGACGGGTGTCGCGAGAGCGGGATAGTCCACTTCATTATAGAAATGGAGGCCTATGTCATGCTGCCGAGAACGCTCGCCATTCCGGCGCTCATGGGCAACCATGCACCGAGCTGGACAATCACATTCAAGCAAAGAATACGCAACACGTGCGATTCGTCGCCGAGACATAGACATGCTCAACACATTGGAGCTGCGTGGAGCGGAATCTACAAAGACCGCCTGCGCAAAGAAGCTCTTTATTGCAGCGAACATAGGCGATGTCGCTACTATAAGATGGTGAACTACGGCAGCCCACTAGCACTGGCAAATGGCAGGATGTTGCAATGTAGCATGAGAATGAACGGAATGCGAGGGACGTTTGAATAGAATCGACTTTCATATTCATACTGTTGGGACTACCTCTGACTCCAGCGGGTTCGAGTTCGATGTCGAGGTCCTCAAAGACTACGTCGAGAGAGCTCACCTTGCCGCTGTCGCAATCACCAACCACAATGGTTTTTACCGCGACAACTACGACCGGGTTTCGAAGGCGCTGGACATCGCCGTTTTTCCTGGTGCTGAAGTCAATGTCACCAAGCTGAGCGGTTTCGGGCACGTCATCATCGTTGCCGATCCCGCCGACATAGACGATTTTGCAAGCGGGATGGCCACTCTTGCAGACGAATGTCCGGGCAAGGACGACCACGTGAGCTGGGATCGCGTTGTTGAGCTGTTTCCCAAGATCAGCGATTGGCTCATCATACCCCACTACAAGAAGAGCAAGAAACTCGATTCGGCCACGCTTTCTCACATACAAAGCACAACCGGCTATGACGCCCTGGAAGTGACCAACGCCAAGAAGTGGCTCGTTGAACGCGATGGAGCCGATGCGCCGCTCGTGGTTTTCAGCGACTGCCGCCCCGGCTTGCGCATGCCCGATGAAGATCCCGACGATAACATACGGCGATATGCATATGGCTACACCTACCTGCAATGCAGCGAAATGAGCTTTAGCTCGGTCAAGGCAGCATTCGCAAACGCGAACAACGTTGAAATCTTCCCAACAGACAGAGACTTCGAGATACTTCCAGAAGCACTGCCTGCGTCAAGACGCATGAACGTCATCCTGGGAGAGCGCTCCTCTGGTAAGACATTCACGCTTAAGCGAATCCTTGACGCCTATGAGCCCGAGGACAGGCTCTACATTGAGCAGTTCGAAATCACCAACAAGGCCAAGAAAGACGTCTTCGACAAGAGCGTTGCCGAGGAAGACCGGGTCTATTTCGACAACTACTTCAAAGCTCTGCAAGACGCAATCAACCATTACGCGCAGTTTGACCGAGGAGCCTGCGAAGACGCAGTGAGAGCGTATTGCACGGCATTGATCCAATACGCCGCTGCACCGACCGACCGCTATTCCGAACGGCCTATCTACAACGCCGACGGATTTGTATACGAAGAGAGCGATGCTGTCGAAGCGTCTGACGTGAAGCTCCGAAAGGCCGCACGAGACTTGGCCGGTGGCGGCAAGCGACCCGACCTCGTCAAAGAATACGTCGACCCAGATACTCTCATGGCGCTTGATGACAGACTACGTGAGCTTATGAAGCAGGCCCGTACCGCTCGGTGGCAGAAAGAACAATGCGATGCCGCAGTCGCGGCCATAAAGAAAGAGTTGAGCAAGAAGTCAGCACGCAAGCCGCTTCCCCAGGTCGACCAACTACGAGAGTACTTCAAGTACTGTTATCGGGAAAAGAGACTTGCGGAAGCCCTAGATGCACTCGCCGCGCCCCTTGATCTCAAATCTGATGAGGAATACAAATACCTCAAGAAGAGGACACGCCAGATGTTCTCGAACGCCACCGAAGCGCGAAAAGAATGCGGATTGACATTGCCAAGCGGAACCGACGTCGCGGGCCTTTTCGGAGCTAAGGTTACAGCGACCAAGAGGCTGGCAGTCATTCGAGGCTTCGATGCCGCGGTCCAGGCCAGGGCGTGTCGACTGCTGTTCAACATTAAGAGCAGGATTGTGCTCAATGACGGCTCTAATGCCGCGCTGTCCGGCGGACAGCGCGCGGAGTACCTCCTTCTACACCGAATAGCTGGCGCAGCAGGAAAAGATGTCGTACTGATTGACGAACCTGAGTCGTCATTCGATAACCCGTTTCTCAACCATGATGTCATTACCTTGCTCAATGACGTAGCCGAGCACGCTACGGTATTCCTCGTGACGCACAACAATACTCTCGGTGTCTCGCTTCTTCCTGATCGCATCATCTACACCGAGAAGACCGATTCGGGAGAGTATCGCGTGTACTCCGGCGAGCTTTCCGCCACCAATCTTACAGATGCTTATGGAAACGACTGCGACCGCAAAAAGGTGATGCTCGATACAATGGAAGCCGGGCGCGACGCCTACCTTGAAAGGAGGACTCACTATGGACTTGCTTAGAATCAACGAGCAAGAAGGTCAGTTCTACAAGAATGACGTATGGGTTCCGATAAGCGATATTGAACGAGATGACCTACTTGATCTTATCAAGGCTGCAGCAAGTAACGACCATGTCGGACTTGTCGAATGCAACGAGAACACCCCGATCAAGGACCCTATCTCTAAAACCATCTACGAACAGGTTTACAAGGTGCTAAAGGACTTAGACGTAAACCGAGCAACCTACCTCGCTTCGATCGACGAAGAGTTCGATGAGCTCGAACGCGAATACGGCTTGGCATAGCCAGTGTCTCGACGATCATAGTGGGTTATGAAGCATTTAAATGGCGAGCGTACGGAAACGAGAAACTTGAGCTTAGAGTGCCTACCGAGTCGGAGCAGAAGCTATTTGAGTGTAAAGGATCTCAGGAAACATTATCTCAAGCCTTCCAGAGTCTAAAAGGTTTCCTCGGTAGGAGTACGCATACCCATAGCCCAACGTGACCCAGGGAAGCGCCGCCAATGACCAAAATAAACCGTGACCCAAATTTGACCCAGCGATTCCGCCCGATTTTTTTGATAATGGGCATCATTTAGATAAACTGGAGCAAACTACGGTTCATTGGAGAGACTAGGATGAACGCTTTAACGATTGAGTGGGAGTAGGCTCGTCCGACATTGCGCCCGGCACCGCATGCAATGCCGGGCGTGACGCATCCCGCAAAACCGGAGAGGCGATAGGCGGCGTCAGCCGACCATCCGCTTCGCCGTTTGGTAGAGCTTCATCGCCTGGGCGCTCGGGTGCTTGGAGAAGATCAGGCCGTAGGGCATGCTGTGCGGTTCGGCAAAAGGGATGCGGACGAGATCGGGATGGATGTCCTCCCATATCTCGAACGTGACGATCGCGCGCTGGTTGAGCTCGCAGTCCGCGAACAGCTCCATCGTGTAGAACGGGACCTCGGTGATGCGGTTGGCCCCCAGCGCGGCGAGGTACTGATGGGCCGCGTCGTAATCCTCCGACACCCCCGATTGCATCATGACCAGGTCGAGGTCGTGGAGCATCTCGGCGTCGACCACCTCGGCGCCGGCGGCGCGCATCGAGCGCGGCATCGCGAGGCACAGCGGCGCGCGCAAAAGCTCCAAGAACAGGCAGCGGTCCCGATAGAGCTCCGACATGAAGAGCCCCTCCATGACGTCGTAGGACACACCCAACCCGCTCAGGTAGTTCCCCGGTTCGACGCCGGCGCTCTCCAGCGAGGTGATGTCGATGCGGGTGCCCGGCGCGTCCTCGATCATGCGCGACCATATGCCGGGAAGCATGCGGCACTTCATGAGAAGCGACGTCGCCACGCGGACGGGGCCCTCGCCGCGCTGGATGCGGCGCGCGCGGGCCACCGCCTCGTCGGAGCGGC
>OGYY01001345.1_pt1 | contig 21739 bp, 18 predicted proteins | sample 1576671 | NCBI WGS metagenome assembly OGYY01 (sample SAMEA3541593, study PRJEB24748) | human gut metagenome | biome: human gut; feature: human-associated habitat; material: faeces | place: China | collected 2012 | reverse complement strand
TTTCGTGGAAGAGCTGGGAAAGGCAGGTGGCCATTTTGCCGCTGCCGGGGCCGGGCGCGGTAATCACCACCAGCTCGCGGGTGGTTTCAATGTATTCGTTGCGGCCGTATCCCTCGTCACTGACGATATGGGCGATGTTGGACGGGTAACCCTCGATGGAGTAATGACGGTATACCTTGACGCCCAGCGACTCCAGCCGTTTCTGGAACGCGTCGGCTACCGGCTGGGCCTGGTAACGGGTCATGACCACGCTGCCCACGTACAGGCCGATGGCGCGAAAACAATCCACCAGGCGGATGACGTCAAGGTCATAGGTAATGCCCAGGTCGCCGCGCAGCTTGTTCTTTTCAATGTCCGCCGCGTTGATAACGATGACCACTTCCACCTGCTCCCGAAGCTGCATCAGCATCCGCAGCTTGCTGTCCGGCTGAAAACCCGGCAGGACACGGGACGCGTGGAAATCATCAAACAGCTTGCCGCCGAATTCCAGATACAGTTTGCCGCCAAACTGGGAAATCCGGTCGCGTATATGTTCCGACTGCATCCGCAAATATTGGTCGTTATCGAATCCTACCTTGTCCATCATGAGCCCTGTCCTCTCCCACTCCAGTAATTTTATTCATTATACAGGAAACGGCCCGGCTTTTCAAGGAAGCCGGGCCAAAAAATCGACCGATTTTGATAAAATTAAATCCCCTTCGAACGGTGCGGTTTTACACGTCCGCTTCGGTGTCCGGTTTTTGCTTTCCGGTAATCGTGTCGATATGGATTTTCCACAAGCCGGTACGGGCCAGGCTATGGGCGATCTCTCCGTCAAATGCCTCCATATGGGCAGGCGTATGCCGTTCGCAGAGCAGGCGGAGCACCCGTATTTTCTCCGCCTCCTCCGTTACTTCCTCCGCCGTGCCGCCGATCATGGCCGCATCGTAAGCCGTGGTAAATTCGTGCTTGAAACGGCGGGTATACCCCACGCAGGACACCCATACCCGCGGGCATTGCCGCAGGCAATCGATCTTCCGCCCCCGCAGGGCGGTATGAAAATACACGCAGTCCCCATCCCGTACAATCGAAACCGGTACGCCATATGGCTTTTGCTGGGGGTCGATCATGGACAGCACCGCCCATTCGCAGGTATCCACCACCGCCAGGGCAAACGCGCGGTCCCGCTCCCGGTCTTTGCGTCGTATCGTCATGCTCCGTCCTCCTTCCTTCGTATGGAATAGGTATACCATAGATAATCCGCCCTGGCAATACCTTAGGCGTTATCTTCCGGCCGGACGCCGGCGAAGGAGGCCGGCCAGCAGCAGCGCCAGCCCAACCACGGTGCCTGTTATGAGAAAGAGCAGATACGAATTGGCGTTTATCAGGGCATCGCTGTCCCAGCGCATCAGGTCGGCCCCTGCCATGCTGACCCGCCAGACGCCTTCCGTAATCCCATAAATAATATCGTGGATCATAGAGGCAAAGCATCCGCCGAGTAATGTGCACAGGCCCGCTCTCACCAATCCATTGGCGCGCAGATAACGGATAAGGACAAACAGCGCCCACGCGAAAACCGCACAAACCGTGGTGATCAGGAGGGCCGGACGCCAATACGTCGCGGAGGCGCCATATAAGCCGCAGACGGCGACCAGCAGATAGAGCAGGACCGTATCCGCCGCCATGGCGATCAGACCCTTATGCCGCGGCAGGGGGAGCTTCTTGAGGACATACGGCAAAAAGACGACCGTCAGGCCAAACAGGCAGGCGGTACTGGCGACAAGCAACCAGTCGCCTCCAGTGTAAAGGCAGCATGTCAGGAGCAGGAGCAACAGGCTCACGGTAAAGCTGCCCAATGTCCACAGTCCCTTTTTTGAGCCGGCCATCAGGGGGACCACTGTAAGCGACGCCAGCGTCATCAGGGACGTCAGCACTATAAAAAACCAGTCCAGCGCCTGGCCGGCCGCGATATTGACAATCAGGCAGACCAAAACGGGAACGATCAGCACAGCCGCGATGGCCAGTCCGGCGGTCAGGGATTTGCGCTGAACGGTTTTGGTATAATGTCCAACGACCTGCCCTCTTTCCTTCTGCAAACGGTCGTCATAAGTGGTATCCTCCATATTTTCGAGCACGGTCTTGCAGGCGTCGCACTCGCCAAGATGCTCTTCTACCATCCGCCTGCTCGTTTCGCTGCACACGTTATCATGATAAAGGGGCAGCAGGTCCCGGATAATTTCACACGAATTGTTCATGGTTCTTCCATCCTTTCCTTGATCTTCAGCCGGGCGCGATGACAGGTAACGCGGGCCCAGTTTTCGGTTTTTCCGAACAGTATGCCGATTTTTTTATAGGACAATTCCCCGAATACCCTTAATTGAAACACTTCTTTATACGGTTCTTCCAAATCGTGCAACACCTGGTGGATTCGGAAAGCCGCGTCCGCGTCGGCCAGCGCTTCTTCCACATTCCATCCAGCCGTTTCATCCGCCGAAAGCGGGCCGGCTTTCTTCTGTGCCCGGAATTCATCCGCCAGCAGGTTCTTGGCAATGGCGCACAGCCAGGTGAACTCGGACGCATCCCCCCGGTAGCGGCCGCCGGATGTCATCGCCTTAAAAAACGTTTTCTGGGTAATCTCTTCCGACACATCCTGGTTTTTTGTCAGCGTCATCATATACGAATAAACCTGCATATAATAGGTAATATAGAGTCGTTCAAAGTCCGCCGCCACCTCATCACCCCCTTCGGTTCAACAATCACTGATTAGACGGATCCGATCCGGTTATGTTACAAAAATAAATAAAAAAGCAGCAGTGGAATCAACTGCTGCCCTGTAAACCTTGAAAATGGCCCGTTTGTCGCATATTCTCTTATATTTATCGCTTCCCCTGCATACACTATCCCGAGGAGTGTGATGATGATGCCGGATCTTGAAAAACGCCGTTATGCGCTGCACCCCGGTGCGCTGGCCGCTTTTGTATTGGGTACCCTGGCCGCCAGCGCGTTAAGCCGTTTCCTGGGTGGAAATTCCAGCTTTGAAGGGCTTGTGAAGCCGCCCCTGACCCCGCCCGGCTGGGTATTTCCCGTGGTGTGGGCCATTTTGTATATTGCCATGGGCGTGGCGGCCTATCTTATATGGAACACCAAGGACCCGGCCACTCCCGCCGCGCTGCGCGCCTATTACTGGCAGCTCGGCGTCAATGTGCTGTGGACGTTCTTTTTCTTCCGGCTTCAGTGGCGGCTATTTGCGTTTTTCTGGCTGCTGCTGCTGATTGCGCTGGTGTCCTGGACCATGAAAAAATTCCGGCCGATCAACCAGGCGGCCTACTGGCTGATGCTGCCCTATCTGCTCTGGATTCTGTTTGCCGCCTACCTGAATCTCGGTTTTTACCTGAACAACCTGTAAGCTCACAGACCCATAGTCATGGCGCTGCGGTTGGCAAGAATCCATTTGGCACGGTCGAGCGGGTTGACTCCCCGCCGTTTGGCGACAGCGCCAAGTTCCAACGCTACGTCCTGATAGCCGCAAAATCGTGCGCTGATCGTCCCTCGCCCAGAGGTCTGCGCGGCCAGTTTAACACTATAATCCAGAGAGGTGGCCACCGGCACCCGTGCCTCCAGATGCGCCATGCCGCTCCGGATCACCGGGGAATCAAACGTTCCCCGCATAGCGATCATATCGCCGATTATCCGGCCAAGGCCATCCTCCGGCGCGGATATCCGCATGAGCAGCATCGGCTCCAGCAGGGTGGTGCCCGTATTTTGCAGCCCGTTCATCACCGCCATCGGCGTAGCCAGGAAAAAATCCAGAGGATGGGTGTGAATATGGTGGTGCTGCCCGCCGATCAGCGTCACCTTGAGGTCGGTGACTTCCCAGTTGTAAAGCCCCTGTTTCAGCGCGCGTGGCAGAGCCGTTTCAACATGGGTCTGGTAACGGTAGGCCATGTCTTTCGGCGACGTAACCGAACGGTATGTAAGCCCTGAGCCGCGCGGAGCCGGCTCAATCAGCAGTCGGATCACGGCCCAACAGGGCTTAGGCATGGTATACGCTTCAAATCCCTCTCCTTTCGTGGAGGGGGTTTCTTTATAAATAACCGAAGGCTTTGAAAAGGATACGGACAGGCCATACCGCTCCCGCAGCAGCGCCTCCAGCACTTCGAGCTGTATGGTACCGGTGATTTGTATATGAATTTCTTTTTCGTCCGGCAGATACTCGGTTTCCAGCAGGGGATCTTCCTCCGCCAGTTCCTGCAGCGCCCCCAGCATCTCCATCAGCTCGTCCGGGCCGGCCGGCAAAACCTGTACCTTCAGCAGCGGCGCCGTCAGCCGGCAGACCGGCGTGTCGGATACCTCGCCTATGATATCGCCGATTTTAACCGAGGATAGGCCGCACAGCGCCGCAATATCCCCCCGGCCCACTTCGCCAATATCCGTCCAGCGCGCGCCGGAAAACCGCCGGATCTGCGTCACCTTTTCCGCTTCGTCCGCGCCGTTCAGCGGCAGACTGTCCCGGTTGCGGATGCGCCCGCCGAACAGCCGCACGTGCGCTATTTTTCCCATGGCCTTGTCGTGGGTGATTTTATACACCACGCCCGACAGAGCGTCGTCGTTCCGGTTTTTGACCGGGAGCGCGGCCGTGCCCAGCAGAGACAGCAGGTGGTTGATCCCCACGCCCTGCGCCGCACAGCCGTACAGCACCGGTACGATCCGCCCCTCCTGCATCTGCCGGATAAGGGCGGATTCCAACACCGCGTCGTCGAGTGGTTCATCCGACAAATAACGGTCGAGCAGGGTATCGTCGTATTCCGCCAGCAGCGTTACCGTATCCTCCCGCATAGCGGGATCGGACAGACGCCGCTCGTCCACCGCACAGGAACGCGCCCCTTCTTGCAGCACCATATTCAGCGCCAGGCAGCGATAATCCAGCCGTTCCTGAAGTTCTTTAAAGACTTCCACTGACCGGCTGCCGGCGCGATCAATTTTATTGATAAACAGAATTTTCCGTGTACCGGTTTGCTCCAGCGCCTCCAGCAGCACATCGGTCTGCGCCTGCACGCCCTCGACCGCCGACACCACCACAACCGCCCAGTCCAGCACCCGCAGAGCCCGCTCCACCTCTCCGGCAAAATCCACATGGCCGGGCGTGTCGATCAGATTGATCCGTTTACCGCCCGTGTGCAGGGACACCGAAGCCGCCTGCACCGATATGCCCCGCTGCCGTTCAATCGCCAAACAATCCGTTTGGGTGGTGCCGCTGTCCACACTGCCCGTTTGCCTGAGTTCTCCGGCCCCAAACAGCAGCTGTTCCGTCACCGTGGTCTTGCCCGCGTCCACATGGGCGACCACCCCAATGTTGACAATGGTTTCCGATTCATTCATGGCTATCCCCCATCAACCGGCCGCTTTCTGCCATTTGTCATAATTGCGGATGTAGGCGTAATACGCCCCCAGATTATGCTGCACATCGTCAATACGGATGCGGAACCGATCCTGCCGGACAAAAAAAGTGTAGACCACCCGCTCCGGATGCTCCATATACATGGCTGTTTCCGGGAAAAAATAACCGTCCAGCATGACCAGTGCCCGTTCCCCAATGGTTTTAAAAAGCACCTTTTCATTAAAGGAGGACAAATAACCGACTTTAATCTTGTTTGTTTCAATGCGGTCCACCATCTCAAAGGTAGCCATCAGCAGTTCCAGACTGGTGGGCGAGGTGGTTGACCGGCGGCGAATCGCTTCCATATTTTCCTGTGCGTTTTTAAGCCCCAGTGTAAAATAGGCCTCGTCCGGCGCGTATTTGGTCAGCTCGTTCATGGCATAGGCTACCCAGTGGTCGCCGTGCTGCTCGTATTTTTCATCCACCATCCAATCGGCCGCCGCTTTTGCGGCGTTCAAAAACCGCTCATCTTTGGTACGGGCATAGGCCCTTACCAGCGCGAACGTCGCCTCGCCGTCGTAAAACACGGTGCTGAACGCCTTTTTAACGCTATAGTCCGATGCGTTCAGCACATGGCTGAACTGTCCGGTTTTCGCGTTTTGCATATTCAGGATACCCGTGGCCAGCTGCGTAACCAACTCGTCGTATTCCTTTGTGTCAAAAGCCTCACCATATTCCACAAGCGCCAGGACGGCAAGGGCGTTTCCGCCCAGGCTGATTTCCGTTTTATCGTCCGATGTGAGATAGGCCGCCCCGTCTTTGGTCTGAATTTTAGTTTTTAAATATTCGATTGCCTGATCTATCGACAGCTTCAGCGTGTCGTCGCCCGTCAGCTTCTGCGATTGGCACATGCTCCAGATAGTGCCGCAGTGGCGCACCATGTTGTAATTGACCAGCCGCCGGTTAGAGGCCGGCAGGTACCCGTATAAAAACTGTCCCTCGTCCCGCAGGGCGCTGACCAGATACCGCGTCCCGCCCGAAACCAGGTCTTCGGCCATGCTTTTATCCACTTTGTCGATTACCCGCCGGCCATAGGAGGTTCCCTCCGTGGACAGGGGAACCACATCGTCGTTTTCATCGCAGAAATATCCGGCGGTGGTAAACAGCAGCACCGTGTTCGGCATCACCGACACGCCCTCCCGTCCCGCATTTGCCAGATAAATGTTGGCATTTTGCAGGCTGACGCTGTGGTTATCATAATCTATAATTGAGCCCGCGTTCAGTTCCGTTTCCAGCAGGGCGAATGCAAACGCGTTGTCAAATGCGATACCCTGGCGGAAAGTTCCCTCTCGATAAGAGGCCAGCGTTTCCGCCAGGGAGGCGGAAGACGCCATTTCCACATGATTGACCACATCCGCCCGTACCCAGCGCATCCGTTTCTCCTGCGTTTTCACATACGCCTGCAGGGCATCTTCCGCCGCCTGCCAGGCATCCTCTACGGTTTTTCCCGTACCCGAGAGCACCATGGCCCTCTCCTCCCCGGCGGTGGCCGAAAAAAACACTACGTACGGCGCCTGTTCGCTTTGATAGCCCATGTTCTTTTTTAATTGATCATTTATGTTTGGATTGGAAATCGCCGCTTTTTTGAGCGCCGCCAGCTTGGCGTCCAGACTGCCGGGCGCATGGGAGATATCGGTATCCGAGGTCTGCGGCGTATCGGCGGGCGGCGGCACTTCTGCCTGTTTCGGGGCGGACAGGAGCGCCCCTGCCGACAGGGCTACCAGAGCCAGCGCCGACGCCGCGGCCACCGCCTGGCGAGGCTTTTCCCGCATCCAGCGCCTTATTGTGGTCATTCCATTTTTAAACGCGGACCGAACATCAGTATTCATACGGATAACTCCTTTTCATCCAAAGTCCGGCGAAAGGTTTGGCACCGGCCGCCGTCCGTATCGTAAAGCGGGAAGGCCTAAAAGGCCGCGCCCCTCAGGCCATTATACCATAAATTTTGTAGAGACCAGAAGAATGGAGGCGCGCCCCGGCGCAGGAGCCGACCGCGGCGACAACCATTATTCCGAAGTCTTTTTCTTGGCTAAAGACTTTTTGCTAAGCAAAGCTTTTGAGACTATTGTACCATACGTCCCCCGGGTTTGTAAACCGCCGCGCATGGGCAAAAGAAAAGGGAAACCCTTGTCGGGTTTCCTTTTCTCACTTCTCGTCGTTTTGCTCCGCCGCCGACGGAGCGCCGCCCAAATTTTCAAATTTGCCATGCCGTACCTTCAGGGACACAAAGCCGACCGCGGATACCACCAGCGCACCCAGCACGTCGACGCAAAGGTCCTTCATGGTATCGGTCAGCGCCGCCCGTCCAATCAGCTGCGTACCGTCCTCCCGCATGAACTTCTGCATGTTCAGGCCCAGAACGCCGTCAAAGGTAAATTCGTATATTTCCCACAGCGTGCCCAGCGCCACCGCAAAGCAGAACGCGAAGATGGCGACAAACAGCGGGGACAGCCGGGTGGAGGTGTGTTCATCCTTATTGAGCCAGGAAACCAGGGTAAACCCCAGCGATCCCAGCATACCGCCGCTGAAGGTGTGCAGAATGGTATCCCAGTGGGGCACCGTGTAATAAAACGACCGCACCTCTCCCAGGAATATGGCGCAGTAAAGGAAGATGACAAACATAAAGTAGATGATTGAGGGCAGACGGAACTCGAACCGGCGGGCTAGGATCACCGGCAGCAGCATGGCGATGAGCCCCAACATGCATTGTACCAGCATGAGAACATAATCGCTTTTCAGCCGGGTTGGTTCACCGGTTTCCAGGCTGGCCGGGGCAATGATGATTTTATAGGTCAAAAACAAAATAGGAATAACAAAACTCAACAGGACCAGACACCACACCACTTTGCGCAGCCGGTCCATCAGTACCGCACGTTCCATCGGCCCCTCCTCCCCTGTTTCCGCGTCAGCGTCCGCCGCTGTATTTGGATATCCGCGATATCATCCATAAATCCGACACGCCGTCAAAGATCAGCCCGATGCCGAGCAGCATGATCGCGGCGTCCGCCGCCATCAGCGGCTGGAACAGCAGCACCCCGCCGAACGCCACCGTAATAATGGCCACCGCCAGCGCCGCGCCCCATTTGGCATAGCCCGCCTTTTTCAGGTTCAGCGACTGCTGGATATTGGCAAAGCCGTGCAGCAGGATGACAATGCCGAACAGGATCGGGATGAGTGAAATCACCATGTCGGGGCGCAGGATAATCCACACGCCCAGCACGCTGAACACCAGTCCCAGTAAAAAATCCACCTGAAACAGCGATGTATTTTCCCGCTGTTTAAAATAGGTGACCATGTAGGCGATGCCGCTGATCAGCAGGGCGCCGCCCACCACGTAGCAGAACACGTTGCCCACAATACGCGGCCAGATCACCAGCACGACCCCCAGCACGATGCACAAAATCGCCGACAGGGTCGCGTCCACCTTAATTTTCCTCAAAAAGTCCCACATATTCCCCACTCCTTATACTGCCCCGGCCGTATTGGCCAAGGCTTAATGACGTCCCCAATACCGCTTTACTCTATTTTTATAGGCTATATAGGGCTCTCCAAATACGGTCGGCAGGTACGCTTCTTCCTGCAACACCTGTAAATGGAGCATGATACCGGCCAAAAGGGTAACCGCCAGCAGAATCCCGTTAAAAAACGCGAGCAGCAGGCCCCCGTAAAGCAGGTAAAAGCCCAGAAAAGCCGGGTTGCGGCTGAACTGGTAGACGCCGGCCGTCACCATCTCCGTTTTGTCCGCCGGAGCAATACCCGCCCGCCAGTTATCGCGCATGGTCCATACGGACAAAGAGAAAATTACGACGCCGCAAACACCCAATACCAGTCCCGCCGCACGAACAGCCGCCGGAAAGACCGAGGTATCAAACAGGATACTCGCCAACTCCGCCGCCACGGCGCCATATGTCGCGGCCTTCATAAAAAGCTCGATATAAAACGCCTTGTTCTTTTGTTTTCCGCGTGCCATATGGTCGGTTTGAATCCCTTTTTTCTTTTGCGCCAGCATTTTGCCTATATATACCGTATAAAAGGCCAGCAAAATGAACATGGCCGCCGCCTGCCAGACCATACTCTTCATTCCCTCACGCCTTATAAATGGTTTCGCCGTCTTTAACCGTTTCCAGCACCCGGACCGTACGCAGTGCGGAAGGATCGACTTTCAGCGGGTCGCGGTCAAGGATCACCAGATCCGCGCGTTTCCCCGCCCGGATGCTGCCCTTCTCCTGCTCCTCAAAATACTGCCAGGCGGCGTTTAGGGTAACCGCTTTTAAAGCGTCCTCCACCGGCACCCGCTGCTCCGGCCCCAGGCAGACACCGCTGCCCGTGAGGCGATTCACCGCGCACCAGACCGTTTCCATCATGTCCGGCTCGATCACCGGCGCATCCTGATGGAAGGTGTAGCGGATGCCTTCCCGGCCGGCGGCCGCCGCCGGGCTGATAGCGGACGCCCGTTCCCTCCCGAAGTTGCGGATATGCACATCTCCCCAGTGAAAAACGTGTGCCACAAAAAAGGAGGGAATCACACCCAGCGCCTTTACCTCCGGGAGCTGGTCGGTGCCCAGAAGCTGGGCGTGGATGATGACCGGCCGGATATCCGCGTGGCCGGGCATCCCCTCCGATACCCGCCGGTAAGCCGACAGATACTGTGCCGCGGCGGCGTCCCCGTTGCAGTGGGTCAGCAATTGGCGGCCTTCTGTAAGCGCGGTGCGGATGCGGGCCTCCGCCTCCTCGTCGCTCAACACCGGATACCCCTGTTCATCCGCCCCCGTGTAAGGTGTACGCATCCACGCGGTGCGCCCCTGCGGGGAACCGTCCAGAAACATCTTATACCCGCCGATGCGGAAATGCCGGCGGTAGCCGTCCATATACGCCTCGAACATCTCTTTTATATGCCGGTTTGACGCCATATCCATATAGGCCACCACGTCCAGCTTCAGCCGCCCTGTATCCAGATAGGCAGCGTACAGACCGGTCAGCTCCTCCACCAGCATTCCCTCCTGCACGGTGGTGATGCCATAAGACGCATACCGGGCCTGCGCCCGGTCAAACGCCCCCGCCAGCTTGTCGGCGGTGGGCATGGGCGCGCGTTTTTGATACTGTAGAAAAGCGTTTTCCTCCATATAGCCGGTCAGGCAGCCCGCCGCATCCTTCTCGATCCGGCCACCCTCCGGGGAAGGCGTATCCTCATCGACGCCCAACCGTTCCAGCGCCATGGTGTTGAGCACGCCCATATGCCCTGACTGGTGCTGCAATATGACCGGATGATTCGGCGCCACCCGGTCAAGCCATTTCCGGCTGGGATGACGTGCGGGGAGCAACATGTTATGGTCGTAGCCTTTGCCCATGACCCATTCGCCCGCCGGCACGGCGTTTTCCCGGATAAAGGCCCGGATGCGCTCCCCCATCTCCTCCAGGCTGACGGCGTTCTCCAGCCGCGCCTGCAACAGCGAGGTGGCGTATCCCGCAAAATGGCCATGTGAATCGATAAAAGCAGGCAGCAGGGCGCGGCCGTCCAAGTCCACCCGCCGTGCATCCTTTGCGGCCAGAGCCCGGGCATCCTCCCGCGTTCCGGCGAATACGATGCGCCCGTCCCGTGTCAGCACGGCTTCAGCCGGCTCCGGCTCCATAGTGATAATCGGTCCATTTTCATACAGCGTTTCGCTCATAGCTCCGCCCCTTTACCGCCGGACAACACCGGCCTTTACTTTATAATTAGTAGTATAGTCACGATTTATGAATTTTTCTACCATATTTTTACTTATATTAAAAATAGGGCGGACGGCAGGGGCAAGGCCGCATCAAAATAGGATGACTGGGCCATGTCCTTATCCGTCCGCTCTATTATCCGATCGTATATAACTTAGTTTACGGCCTGATAGGTGAGGATTTCGAGAAACGCATTTAACAGCGCGCCGTTCACGATGAGCCGGTCTCCCTGTCCGCTGCGGTAGCGGTCGATCCGGCTGGCCTGTATCACCGCCACTTGGTTGTGTCTTTCCAGCACCAGCTTCACGGCATAGTTTACGCCGGAGATGCACATATCCACCGTATAGCCCGCGTCCATCGGCTCAATATGTGCCGTTTCCCGCAGGCTGCGTTTCAGGGCTTCATAGGCATCCGGGCTTACTTTTTTCATGATCATAGTTTCAACATCCTTTCTAAATTGTTGCGGGAGTTTTACCCTAGCTCACAGAATATAAGCCGGGTAATAATCTTTGCCTATATTTGGCGTTTAATGACTTAGGACTAAGTGTATGTAACCTAAAGCGGGAATTGCCCGCCTATGGTTACTTACCTAAATCCAATCCGTAACAATTTTCCAACGCATCAATTATCAACTGCGATACGCTGATACCTCGGGCCGCAGCCTCCGCTTTTACGCTGCTGGCTTTACCCTTGGGAATGGTCGCTTTTATAACGTCATAATGTGCACGGCCATACTCATAATCGTAGCGGACTTTGTCAAACGCCACTTATTAAAGCCCCCCTTATATGGTTGTGAATCCATAATACACCATATAAAGGGATAGTGTCAATGAAACACCTTGAAACAAACCGCCTGCCTGCCGTTATGGTGGCGCGCACCATTCCCCGCCTTTGGGGTCAATGACTGCTGTCGATGCAGGGCCCCTTATAGGCCATCACCCGTCCGCCATTGTTGCGGTTGTTTCTACTCGTGTATCCTTTTGACATTGAATACCATACCACACTTAGAACTAAGTGTCAAGCCCCCATTTTCAATTATGATTCTTTTTCCGCTCAGGCCGCACATAGTCTCCCCACCTAACGGCGGGAGACTATGCGCATCGTTCCAACTGTCGCAGCGCATGTATTTCTACAAACCAATAAGTAAACCCACGGATCTAAGGATAAGCGGTAACACTCAACTTATGGCTTCAAAGTAACTCAACGGGTTTCCAAAGGGTCACAGACCCTTTGGTCGTTCTCGGATGGGGTCTGGGGAAACCCACTCGAAAGGGTTTCCCCAGTGATCTTTGCCTCCTTTCTTTCACAAGAAAGGAGAGGCCCGCGCGGCCTGAGCGCATAAAAGAAGAAAAGGGCTGGCGTGCATTGTATTGCACCGTGGTCGGCGATTAGCAAGGCGGTTTATCAGCTGCTGGCAGAGCCGTTCACCACAAGAGAAGGGGATTTTTGCCTCCTTTCAGAACGAATAAATGGAAAATCCCCTCAGGGATTATCCCAATGGCTCACGCCGATAGTCGGGAGCCTATGCTTATAACCGCAATAGCAAAAAAAGCGAACGGATAAACCTCCGTTCGCTTTTTATAAGACAGCCGTTGTGGTCAGCAGCACACCGGGCAGCCGTTTTTTCGGTTAATCCATCCGGTGGACAGATCCATGGCAGCGCGGCAGGCGTCTGTCTGATCCAGCGAATTCAGCATAACAAAGTCGTGGATGATGCCCTGAATACGAACGGCGGTCACATCCACCCCAGCGGTACGCAGCTTTTTGGCAAAGGCTTCACCCTCATCCCGCAGCACGTCGGCTTCTCCGTTTATAATCATGGTCTGCGGCAGTCCGCGGAGCTCGTCAACCGTGGCCCGCAGGGGAGAGGCGGTGATATCCCGGCGGCATTTGTCGACCGGCGCGTATTGCTGCCAAAACCACTTCATGCCCTCGCGGTAGAGATAATAGCCGCAGGCAAACTGGCAGTAGGACGGCGTGTCAAAACAGGCGTTGGTCACAGGATAGTACAGCAGCAGCTTTTGAATATTCGGGCCGCAGCGTTCCTTGGCCATCAGGGCCATGGCGATGGCCATGGCGCCGCCGGCGCTGTCGCCCGACACGGTCAGGGTATCGAAATCGATATCCGGAAACCGCCGGCAGAGCAATTCGGGCAGGCTGCACATAATGTGGTAGCATTGTTCAATGGCTACGGGATAGCGCGCTTCCGGGGCGCGGGTATATTCGGGGAAGACCACCAGGGAATTGGTGCGAGCGGCCAGCTCACGCACCAGCTTTTCATGAGTATGGAAACTGCCGAAGACCCAGCCCGCTCCATGAATATAATAAATGACATTTTTAATGGTGCAGCAATGTCGCGGGGTTACCAGATAAACGGGTATTTGCACCCCGCATCCGTCGTCCGCCTGTATACAGGCAATACTGGCGGGGCACATCCGCACAGGCTCGTCCTGAGCGGTTTCTAGCACCCGACGTCCCTCTTCCGGAGGAAGCTGAAAAATAAGCGGCGGAACGGAGCTTTGTATGCTGACGGCCTCGGCCGCTGGTTCCAGGGGAATTCTGTTCATAAATAAACTCCTTATCATGCATTGGTTTTATCTCATTCTATGCATGGCGGCTCGTTTATGATACCCATTCTCATATAGACAAAAAAGCCGCTTCGGATATGTCCGAAGCGGTGCAGGATAACCGTATAAAAGGCCTCATGAATTTTCCCGTTTTTCAGCGAGCTCCCTGGCGGCTTCCATCGCCTGCCGGTATTCTTTGATCGCGGCGTGGTAGCGTTTCAGCAGCTCCGGGTCGTTGATCGCTTTTTCGTTGACGGCCTGATATAAGCTTACGCCGGACTTTTTGCGTAAAGCGGAAACTTTGCTGAGGGAAATGCTGTAAAGTTCAGCAATCTGGCGATTGAGACAGCCCTCCGTGACGATAAGGGTATACATGTCGTCATCGGTGAGGTCATTATAATCCAAGGCCTCTCCTTTTAGTTTCCGTTCCAGAAGTGAATCATACAATTTACCCATTCGTCCCATCTCCCTTAGACTTAATACCACGGCAAACCGTACCCCGCTGAGTGGGGACGATCGGCCGTTTTCGCCATTTTTTGATTTGATTATACTAAATTTTTCCAGTTCTGTCAAATACGAATTTGCCGCAGCTGTAAAAAATGAGAATGTAGACGAAACAGAAAACGCCGCCCGATAATCCGGGCGGCGGCGGAACCAAGCGTCACATATAATACGCCGCAGTCGGCGTTATGCTGTGGGGAGGTCTTTACAGGCTTTGCGGTGGGCCTTACATTTTTTCATGGCCCAATCATAATGGCTGGCTGTAACGGAAATACAATAGGACCCCAGGGAAGAGGTTCCCGTCCAATTAAAATGTTTTTTCTCAAACAGCTCGTCGTTAGAAAACGTCTCGATCAGGGCCATAACGTTTTTGTGGCTTTCAAGCAGCAGGCGCCGGGCGTCCTCATACGAGGTGGACTGATGCTTTTCCCAAAACCCGCAATTCATCTGTCCATACGATTTCCAGTTGTAAGGCTCCGGCAGAAACGGTCTGGCTTCTCCGTTCTGATTGGCCTTCACCCAGTCCAGCAGCAGTTGGTGCCACTCGTACAGATGCACCAGAATGTCGCGCAGATTTTTGTCCCGCTGCCAATGCGCCTCTTTCTTTTTAGGATCGTCTCCGAAGTTAAAATCCGTTTTTCGCTCCACTTCCGTCAGAGAGTCCATTAGTTTCCACATCGCTTCAAACTGTTCGTCCGCTGACCGGATCAAGTCTGGCTTGGTGGTCGCTCTTCCCATTATTATCGTCCTTTCTGCGGCTCAAACAGCCTGTATCATTCAATAGCTCAGAACCTGTTAACATAACCAGAAGAATGGAGGTGCGCCCCAGCGCAGGAGCCGCCTCGCGGCGACAACCATTCTTCCGATGTTTTTTGCTTAGCAAAAGACATTTGGCTCCAAACCATTGGTTTGAGACTATTATACCATGCTTTCCGCAGCTTGTTCTGATTGTTTTTGCTATGAAATATGTAAATTTTGCGGTGTTTGGATAAAACCATCCCCGGCAAAGCGTTGACTGCTTTGCCGGGGAAACTGTACCACCATAGAAAAAAAGAAGAGCGCGCCGCAGTTTAAGATAATGTCTATGCTGTCATTACAGGAAACGCACGGATTTTTTTCGTCGCATATTGCAGGACGAGGAGGGCGTCGGCTGAGGTGATTTTGCCATGTCCGTCCACATTGGCCGCCGCTGTCTGTTCGTCGTCCAGGATAATCTTTCCGGTTGCCGCCTGCAACGCCATCAGCGCATCCGCCGGAGTCACCTCTCCTGTTCCGTCTACATCACCCCAGACGATATGGGGATAAATCAGCTCCAGCCCCTCCAACGCTGCCTGAAGCGCCGACATCTGGTCGTCGATTTCCTCCCGCGTAGCCGATTCATCCTCCAGTACCGCCCGTGCCGCCTCGATCGCTTCCTCCAGCCCGGCGACGCTTTCGGGCGTATACAGCCCGGAATCCACTTTGCCCTGCGCTTTTGCAAGGGCCTGCTGTTCGGCTGAAACAAACTTAAACCCGTTTTCCCTGGCGTAGGCTTCGGCGGCTGTGCCGCGGTATCCGGTAATGGTAAAGCCCGGGACGGGAATCAGTTCTGACGAATATTTTTCAGTATAATATCCGAACGCGTGATCGCCAACTGTATCCACACTCGCTGGAATGGTAACACTTGTTAAGGCAAAACAGTTTTGAAACGCTCCCCTGCTCACGCCTGTCACATTTTCTGAAATGGTAACATTTTTCAGGTTGAGACATCCATCAAAGGCATACGGTCCAATGTTTACTACGCTTTGCGAAATCGTAAGGCTTGTCAAGTTTTCACAATTGGAAAAGGCTCCCCAGGGAATGTAGGTGATCCCTTGCGGTATCGTGAGATTGGTAATACCCATGCAGCCAGAAAACGCACTATCTCCCAAATAAATCAAGTCTTCCGGGACGTTTAGACTTGTCAGGTTGAAACAACAGGAAAAGGCCTGATCTTTAATGGTGGTGACGCTGTTTGGAATGGTAATCTCCGTAAGATTTCTACAGTCAAAGAAGGCGTAACACCCGATCTCGGTAACGCTGTCCGGGATCTCATACTTTCCACTTTTCGTTTCCGGGCAGCGGATAAGCTTGGTTTTGTTCTTGTCGAATAAAACCCCCGCCTCCGATGAATAAGCCGGGTTTTCTTGGCTGACAGTGATGGTTTCCAGGACATAGCAGGTAAGAAAAGCCTCCTTTTCAATATCGGTGACGCTTTTCGGGATGGTAATGCCCGTCAAGAAAAGACAGTCCATAAAAGCAGCGTCTGCAATGGCCGTTACGCCGTCTGGGATGGCGTACTCCCCCGCTTTTCCTCCCGCACAGTAAAGGAGTCGTGTCCCCTCCTTATTAAACAGCACCCCTTCGTATGAAGAAAAAACCGGATTTTCCTTGCTGACTGTTATGGCCGCCAGGCTGCAGCAACCAAAAAAGATCATCTCCCCCAGGCTGGTCACGTTCTTGGGGATGGTGATTGCCGCAAGGCTGACGCAGCCGGAAAAGGCATCGTCCCCTATACGGGTTAAGCTATCCGGTAAGGAAATCGACCGAAGGAATTCGCAGCCAACAAAAGCCCAGTTGCCAATACTGGTGACCCCCTCTTCAATTACCACGCGGGATAACGCCATGTTTTTCCACGGCGAAAAACCGTTATAATTCTCCATCTTCCCTATGCCGCTGATGGTCAGAGTACCCTCATCGTCCAGCGTCCAGGCCAGGTTATCTCCGCAGGAGCCGCTGGTCTCCGCGCTCACCGGAATAGCCGGCCATATCGTCAGTAGCAGGGACAGCACCAGAGCCAACGCGCCCGTCTTTTTAATTTTCTCCATCCATAATCACACCCCTTTCTTCTTTAAGTCATAGTATAATTTGCAAAGCCAATATTGTCAATTTTTTCTTATATTTTACTAGCAATGACCATTTATTTTGTTCAAATAAACCCAATGGGCTTTTGCCAATCCATTGTCTCCACGTCGGGTCTACGCGGTATGTCTCGTGAATATGGCAAAACCGATCTCCTGGAAAGGAATATCCTTTCCAGGAGATCGGTTTTATATTGTACATAACGAACGAGCGTAAAATATCCCTTGGACCAGAGACCGATCCTATCTCTTCGCCGGGAAAGCCGTAATCTTTTTGGTAGCGTACTGTAAAATAAGCAGCGCGTCGCTGGCTGTGACGCCGTCTTTTCCATCCACATCGGCCGCCAGCGCTTGCCCGTTCGTCAAATGAATCTTTTCAGTGGCCGCCTGCAGGGCCAGCAGCGCGTCGGCGGCGGTTACGCCGTCTTTTCCATCCACGTCGCCAAGGATGATTTCGGGTTCTGCCGGCACCAGATCATCCAGCGCCTGCCGCAGCGTATCCGTGGCCTCCTGTATTTCTGCTTGCGTCGCCTCAAGCCGGTTAATGACGGTCTGGGCCTGCTGCAACGCCTGCTGGCAGGCTTCAACCGATTCGGCCGTATAAGCGTTTTCCTCGATATCCGTGTTCCAAAGGGTCAACAGGTCTTTTTTAAGGCCCGACAGGGTGGTATCCACAATAGACACATCCGACAGTGTCATGGTAAACTGCCCCTCTTTGTCGCCAACGCTGTCAATATACAGGATGATCCGCTCCACCTGACTCCAATCGATCCGGCCGCGGGTGGTACCCGGCTCATCGGCCAGGCAGATTGAAAGCCGGTTGTCGCCGCAGGTAAAGCCCTGGCCGCCCAGCCCCCAGCCAGCGTTATGCTCGCTGTTTGGATCGGTTGGCTTGTCGTCCGGGTCACCCGGCTTACCGGTCACATCCGGGGAGCGCAGCTTTACAAAGCCGCCATTAAACAACGCGCCGTCAGACAAAGCTGTTCCCTCTTTGGTTAGGTTTACATTCATCTGGAGATAAAGCTTGCTTTGATCGTACTGTGTCACATCCAGCGGCTTACCCCCATCGATGCTCTTCCAATCGGCGTACAGCAGGGCTTTATGGGAGGCGGTATTGTTGACTGAATAGGTCTGTTCCATGCCGGAAAACCGTCCAATCACTACCGGCATAATTTCCAGCTTGTCAAACGCCTGACGGATGCTTCTAACCGCCGTATCCACGTTGCCCTGGGTCGCGCCGGAACTGTTCAGCACCGTTTTGGCGGCGGCAATCGCTTTTTGATATGCCTGTAAAGTAGAGGGAACAAACACATTATCGTGCAACGCGCCGCTTTCGGCCTTGTCTATCTCGGCCTGCAGCCCGGACTTATCCACCTGCTGCGCCTTGGGACCCTTGGTGAGATGATAGGTTTTTCCTTTTTCGGTGGCAAAGGTGTACGTGACCTCGTCCTCATAATTGGGAGCGGATCCCACCGTCGCTGGAATTACCTTGCCGCTGTCGTCGGTGACAACCGCGTCCGCCCACGGCGAAGCGATGGTCAGGGGGTTACCCGCCTCGCTGGTGACAGTGACAAATTCCACCTCCTGCTTCTCCCCGCTGAAGGAGGAGGTGAGCAGGAACGCACCTGCAGTCCGCAGATGGGTAAAGGTCGCGTCCATGTTATCCAGCCAGCCCGGGAACACTTTCACAACGCTTTCATCTTCTGTCAGCAGCATTTGATGAACCGCCTCGGTCGCGCCGGCTTTTTCAATCCCATGGGTGGTATCGTCAATGGTCAGGTTGGCCTGCATCAGTCGCTGGATATTGGCCGACAATTCATCCACCACGGTTTCGGTATCATACCGGATCATCAGCGCCTGCGTAAACAACTCCGGGAAACAGTTGATGCCAGGCCAGGTGTTTTGATCATCCAGAACCTGCATGGTATTGCGTAAAATTTCCAATGTTTCCGGATCGGAATAATAACCGAATTCCCCGGCGGGGAAAACCGGTTCCATGGTCAGTCGATTGGGGGCCAGTGGCTGCCCCTGCCACTTATCGCCGCTGTAACTGTCTTTCGCCATGGCAAACACTGGCTTGCCATTGTAGTCCATTACGGTATACGGCGCCAGATTATCCAGCAGATCCTGCCATACTTCGCGCTGGCTGGCGTCCATCCCCAGCTTTTCGCTGGCCATGATGGCATACCGCAGGCACATGCGGTATGTTGACAGTTCACCCACCGAATTGAGCGCCCAAGAGCCTTCGTTGTATCCCGCATAGATATCGTAGACGCCTTCCTCGTTCTTTACCACCCATGCTTCCAGGAAGGTAAGGATGGGTTTGAGATACTCATACAGCACATCTCGCAGAAAATCTTCATCCTGCGTATACTCATAATACTGAATAAGCGGGTAGGCGCTGAACGGGGCGTTGAAGGTCTGGTTGTGATAGCTGGCGTCCAGCTCCATTCCCCAGGGACCGATGCCCACCGGAAACAGTACGCCTCCCTCAATCCCCTTTTCGGCGTCGATCGAGCCTTCAGCAATTTTGGCATTAAAAAACTCCCGTACCGCCGCGTTGTTTCCCACAAACCGCTGCAGCGCCGCCATATCCGACCGGCCGTTTTCCACATATCCCGTGATGGCTTCTACAGCCGGGAGCAGCTGGTCGGTACGGTTGGCGGCCGCCGAACCGTAGAAAGTGGAAATAAAATTGTAATTCAGGTGATAATCCGACTTCCAACTGGGATTATCGGTGGTGTGCCAGATACCGTACAGACCGGGCGCTACTTTGCCCTCGCGGACAGTGCAGCCCAGTTCATACTGCGCGGCATAGTAATATTTTTGAATCGCCCGCAGCCGTTCATCGCGGGAATCCAGCTGGATATAGGAGGACGACCAGTAGTCTTTCCACCATTTGGCATGCTCGCCTGCGAGCTGTTCCAGCGCGCCGTCGGCCTGCGCCTTATCCAAAAGCGCCGCCGCCTGATCGGCCGGAGCAATGCCTTGCAGCCTGTTCTGATAATCATAGGTACGCCCACCGCCGCCCACCGCAGTGACGATATACACCGTTTCGCCGGCCGGCAGCGCGAAAGCCAGATCGGCGGTGGAAGCCGCGGCATCGGCAGCGGTCACTTCTGCCCCGATAATTTGGGTGGTGAGCGCCGCCTGCGTGTTGTAAGAGCTGCTGTCACCGCTGTTGGCGCCCCGCAGGGTACGGGTCACGGTGGCGCGGTTATTGGTCACGCTGGCGGTGGTGGGGATAGAGGGATTGTCGCTTTTGGCCCACGCCTGGGCTACCAGATTCACCGGGGCGTCGCCTTTTGAGGTCAGGGCTGTCACCAGCAGATTATCGTTCGCCATCATGCGGGTTTCCATATGGACCGGAACACCATCCAGTTCCATATCGGTCAAAATGCGGGCGTTCAGGATATCCTGCTGCTCATGAAAAATGGAAGTAGGGGCAGACCCCTCCCCGTCTCCTCCATCAGTATCCAGAGATGTGTCGAAAATCTCAAATTGGCCGATACGGGCGCGGGGGTTCGCATCGCCGTCGGCCGTCCCCTGGGCAACGTCCAAACGTACATAACGAGCCAGAACCGGCGTATCCAATGTTAGATCGGTAATGGCCTCTTTGTTTTCCGTATTTTTATAGATCTCTGTCCATTCATCCGACTCATTGATACGCGTCGAAATGGTAAAGGACTTGGTATTGTTTTTGGCGTCCCCACGGGCCGCTTGGTCGTGCTTAATGACGATTCGGTTAAAAACCGCCTTCTCTGCCAGGTCAATCTCCGCCCACTGCGGATTGCCCACGTTGCTGACCCAGCCCTCGTAACCGCTGGCCCACTTCCCGCTTACCATCCGTTCCGGGGAAAAATCAGGATGATGGCTGCTGGCGGTGACTTTTTTGCCCAGGGCCAAGGAAACCGGTTCCTGTGCCGGGTCCTGAGCGGTTTTCAGCAAAACACCGCCGATGGCCTTGGGGCGGTCGTTATAGCCCCAAAAATCGCTTTTGGAAATATAAAAATTTTTGGAATACGCATCTCCGCCGGAAGCCACGCCCACGTCGCCGTTTCCCAGCAGCGCCGTATGGGGTACCCGGTCGGTGATCAGGCCCTCATAGGTGGGTTCGGTCCATTCGGCCGTATACGGGGAGATGATCGACTGAATCGTTTTCCATTCGGAATCGGCATTTTTTGATATCATATTATCCTCCGCTGCAAAGCCGCTAACCGGCATAATGGTACCCAGCATTCCGATCACGCATATACCCGATAAAACGCGATTGCGGCCATTCCTTATCCGGGCCATATACAAATCCCCCTTTGTACAGTTTCATACATTGAACTATTTTCATTTTACTGAACAGGCCATGCCCCTGTAAAGAGGGATTTTTTTCTGATAACTTAGATTTTTTTCTTTTTCTAATAAAACTGTGATATACTATGCAGGGAAGGATGTGATTCTGTGGTAAGAAAAACTCATGAACAATATGACATAGTTACCCATCCGGATATTCAACATTTTATGGCTTATCAACACATCATCACCCTGATGGAATTCGGAACCACCTTTGATTCCAAAAACTATTACCTGGCGCGGAAAAAATGCCCTTATACTATTTTTTTCTATTGTGAAACCGGACAGGGTGAAATTATTTATCAAGATAAACGGTGATTTTG
>OGYY01001340.1_pt1 | contig 21782 bp, 17 predicted proteins | sample 1576671 | NCBI WGS metagenome assembly OGYY01 (sample SAMEA3541593, study PRJEB24748) | human gut metagenome | biome: human gut; feature: human-associated habitat; material: faeces | place: China | collected 2012 | reverse complement strand
AATCACACTGCCTTCAGGTATCACAAAAATTTGCGATTATGCATTTATGTATTCCGGACTTACATCGATTTACATTCCGGATTCTGTAGCGAAAATCGACACCAGTGCTTTTACAGATTGTGATAACCTTGTTTCGTTTTCTATGCCAGCAGCTAAAAATTCAGTAGACTTTGGTCCGCATGTATTGGACGGCTGCGTCAATTTGGAAAACGCAGTATTGCCGGAAGGATTAAAAAAGATTTCGTATGATATGTTCCGCTTTTGTAAATCACTTGCTGAAATCAAAATTCCTTCCACTGTTTCAGCAATAGAATCACATGCTTTCTATATGTGCAATTATCTTCAGTTTGTACAGATTTTGTCGGATTCTGTTAAATTTGAAAACAACGCATTTGATTTCTACGATGGCGATGGAATTGTGGAATACAAAGGGAAAAGTATTCCAATGAGTTATCTTAGACCAATGGATTTGCAAGGCAGAGTTAATCTGATGGTAAAGCTTGTGTAAACGAACAGAAGGAGAGTGACCGATTTTGGTTACTCTTTTTCTTTGTTCTCAAATTCAGAGGACATCGAATTATAAGATCGTAACCATAATAGAGGGCACGGATTTTTGGAAACAAAAGCTGTGTTCTTTTTTTTATGCCCAAAATAATCGGTTACAAATACAGAAAACCTGACGAGTTTTCCAGATTGTGAGCCTTTTCATAGGCGGTGATCAGTTTCAGGTTCTCGATCTCGATCGAGTTCAGATACGAATTGTCAAACTGATCTGCCGATACGCTTGGTGTGTACCAGCTTTTCGATGCAAAATAGTCTGCCAGATCATCCGACTTGAAGATTCTGCCATGACGGGCATAAATCTCATTCTTCGCAAGCTTTGTATCCCATGCACTTAATCTAAGTACTTCTTCTTTTGTAAGTTTCCTGGAATTACTATCTGAGAAAATAAACGTATTGTCCATTGCGGCTGTTGTCGTGTTCTGACTTTGTGTTGCAGCTGTTGTTGCTACAGTTGCCTGTGTTGTTGCGGCTGTTGTAGCCTGTGTCTCCTCTGTCGCTGCCTGCGTTGTTGCTTCTGCTACTGCCTGGGTGGAACTTTTCGTGCTGTTATTGTCCTTTTGAGAGCTACTCTTTTTTCCACTAACCACAAATAAAATAACAACAAACACAATGGCTGCTACTGCGATAAGAAGGGCAATAATTACTTCTTTTGTCAGTCCCCCACGATTTTTCTTTCCCGGACCTCCTGGATATCCGCCACCCATGTTAGGATTCCACTGACTGTTTGGATTCATATTGTTCCAGTTTTGCTGGGAATTATCTGGATTCCAGCCTGGCTGCTGACTATTTCCAGGATTCCAACCCGACTGCGAGTTATTAGGGTTCCAGCCATTTTGTGAAGAATTCCCTGAATTCCAGCCTGACTGCGGGTTATTTCCTGTGTTCCACCCACCATTTTGGCTGTTATTACTTTCTCTGTATCCCATACTTTCTCTCCTTTTTAATTTTCTTTTTATTCGCTAAAATTGTTACTATAAAAATACCATTTTATAGTAATTTTTGCAATAGTCTGAAAAAAAACAAACAATTTTTATTAATAAAATTGAAAAGATTTTCGTACATTGCAAAAAGGGCTTAAATGCGTGCTTTTCATACTTCTATTTTTACATATAATGCCATACCGTTTCATAACTTGACCCTTTTTGCCGCTTAAAATAAAAAAACTCTACCAACGACTACTATTATTTGTGAGGAAATATGCTACTATATAACCTTTCCTTACTCTAATATATCATACGGTAGAGTTTTCTTTTTTATTTAGTTAGACTTCCTATCCCCCAAACGGAATATACATCTATGGGGGTAGAAAATTTTAATCATATTGCCTTGTTGAATTACATTTAAAAAGGCAATCCTACCAATATGATGAATAATTAGATAAGTCCATAAGACTATCCCTTACTCCGCCTCCCAAAATTGCAAGAATAATTGCATATGTAATAATGTATAAAATCACAAACACAAAATAAGAATACATTTTCTTATCGGGTGACAAATGCACAACTTCTCCATAACTGAAAATACCAATTAAAAATGTATGGAGAATACTTATCCAAAAAACAAACAGACATAACATGATGCTTCCCTCTGTTCCAATCATAAGTAGGAAACTCTCTACAAGAAGATATGCTGTGCTCCATATAGCCTGTACTCCATAGAATGACAAAAGCTGTGCATATGTTATCTCCGCTCTGAAAAATACTCTTGCAGAAAGAAGCATTAAAGCTGCAAGTCCAAAATAGCTAAATGCTGCCATAAGTTCTACACCAATGATGATTCTTCCCCACGGTACATAGTCACCAAAACCAAATAGCTTATCTTTTGCAATCGCCATAACAATAACCGCTAATACAAGTAAAACAGCCATATTAATTAATATCATTGTCGTTCCGAGTATTGCGCTATTCATCTTGCCAAATTCTATCGCAGTATGTACTGGACGAATAAATATATCCCTGATTCTTGGAACGACAAACTGAAAAGAAGAAGCAAAATCGTTCCCAAGATTCTGTCCATTGGAACTTCTATTGTAGTGGTTGTCCATATTGTCAGCTATATAATCCGGTGAAACTGTTCCACGTTCTTCTTCTATAATACGAATCTGAAATACTGCTGTTCTTCCACCGGAACCTACACCAATAAATGCACCATCTCTGACCGGGCACTGTCCTCCCTGACCTTTCTTACCGATAAGCTGACCATTCACATAAGTTCCATGTGTACTTCCTGCATCAGAAACATAAACATTCGGCGGCACGACATCTATCACACACTGATGCCTTGAAATACTGTTATCTTCGGGTGCAGTTGTAACCATGCTGCCCTTTTCCCTTCCTAATGTAATCTGTCCGCTTCCATTAAATCGCCATTCCTTGCCGGTCATGATTCCGTCCGTACATTTGATAATAATCTTCATATTTTCCTCCCTGTATCGACAAATTATACACCTAATTCCTCAAGAAATGCCTCACATCCCTGAACAATATCATCATAAGTCACATCAAAATTACCAGTATACCACGGGTCTGCAATATCCCTCTTAACCCCTGCATATTCTAATAGCAGATGTACCTTGTGCTTTGGATCATGACCAATGATCCTCTTTACATTATTGATATTCCACTGATCCATACACAACAGATAATCATAGGTAGTATAATCTTCTTTGGTAAGCTGTACCGCCGCACGCTTTTTATGAGGTATCCCCATCTCATCAAGCTTCGCTCTTGCACCCGGATGCAGAGAATTACCAATTTCCTCCCTGCTCGTTGCACAGGAAGCAATAAGGAACGAATTCTCCATTCCCTTTTTTTCACCATATCCTTTAAAATAAATTCCGCCATTGGTGATCTGCAGATATTGCCATGGCATATCATCAAGACTTTAATCATATGCTCCACCCCTCTTTCTTTTTAAATCTATTTTACCATAAATTCTGGGGTTTTTGTAATTTTTTCAAAGATTCTATTTCTGATGGAGATTAATTTATTCAATTAGATATGAAAATGTATTTCTTCTGTTTCCATTATATTTTTTAAGACTCATATTTCGGAGCTATCTGTGTTGTCCATTCAAATATCTTATTTAACACCTTATCCACAAGAACCGTATAAATAGAAGCAAATACATTGGCTCCAATACGAAGCACAACAGCTCCTGGCATTCCAAATAACCCAGAAGCAATGGACAACGCACCAAAGGTATTAAACACGGTCTGCCACGCGTAACCTGCAGAATATCCCACTCCAATTCCACCAATAATTCCGATATATGGGTACATTGATTTTGGAAGAACAATATAAAGTACCACAAAAATGAGGGAACCTAAGATATTATAAGGCCCTCTTAATTTAGCCCTTGCAACTAAATCACTGGAAAATGGCAGACATACAGACATACAGGCAATTCCTGCCCACATCGCTCTTGGTAATCCTAATAAAGACATAATGAGTAATGCGGTAGAAACCATTACTGTCAGTCGAATATACCACCAGTTTCTTGCAGAATGAAGATTAAATTCTCTGAACAAATCAAGAAATGTCCGGCGATATGGCCGATTCCTCTGATTCTTATAAAATACTGCCATGCAGATAGCCATTCCAATGAGTAAACTTATTACTCGCATACTATACTCTTCTCCAGTAACATCATATCCCTGTAATAATAAATATCCTAATACAAATGTTGAATGATTAGACATGATCACATTATGGCAGCCTAAAATCATCAGTAACATAATACAAACAAGATTTACAAAAAATGCAGGTATCGGGGCTAAAGTGTTTGTAAATCTCGGCCCTATGATAAGAATCCCGAAAATTCCTGCAATACACAAAAGACCATGTGTTGTTTTAATTCCGAAATCCGCCTGTCTTAATACAAGCAATGCTAAGAGAACAACAACTCCTGCAACACTGTTTCCAGAACCAAATACTGCGCTAAACAGCGTTACTAAAGCAAAGCAGAAAGCCACAACAAGGTATACCTTAACATTATAAATTAGGATGTGCCTTCTCTTTTCCTTCGGGTCTGTTGTCTTTTTGATCAATTCTTTTGAACCAGTTGAGCTAAGTTGCAGCTCTTGATAAAATGTCATAAATTTCCCACCTTTTCTCTTTTCATAAAATGAATTTATCGTCAAAGTGGAATACAATATACCTCAAGCTACTCTAATTGTCAAGCATATTAAATCAAAGAATTTTGGCATAACCATCATAAATTCTCATATCTTTGTCTGAATTGGGTTATAAATATAGCTAAATTGAACTAAATAAATTTACATAATTATACAATTCTATTCGTAGGTAGTAGGTAGTCCTAGTATCTTTTTAGTACTTCTCAGAAAAAGAAAAAAGCCCTAGAGCCACTATTTAAGCGGCTTTAGGGCTTTTAAAATATGTTCAAAAATTAGTTGTTGATTAACTGGTCTTCATCACTCCAGCTGTACAGCTTACGGATATCTGCACCAACTTTTTCTGATGGATGCTCAGAAGCAAGTTTTCTCATAGCTTTGAAGTGTACCTGAGATCCAGCATCAGACATATCAAGTAAGAAGTCTTTTGCGAATGTACCATCCTGAATATCAGAAAGAATCTGTTTCATTGCTTTCTTTGTCTCAGCTGTTACGATCTTAGGACCTGTGATGTAGTCACCGTATTCAGCTGTATTAGAGATAGAATATCTCATTCCAGCGAAACCTGACTGGTAGATTAAATCTACGATTAACTTCATCTCATGGATACATTCGAAGTATGCGTTACGTGGGTCATAACCAGCTTCGCAAAGTGTTTCGAAACCAGCCTGCATAAGAGCACAAACACCACCACAAAGTACTGCCTGCTCACCAAATAAGTCAGTTTCTGTCTCTGTTCTGAATGTTGTTTCAAGAAGACCTGCTCTTGCTCCACCGATACCAGCACCATAAGCTAATGCAAGTTCCTGAGCTTTTCCTGTGTAATCCTGCTCTACAGCAACTAGACAAGGTGTTCCTTTTCCTGCTAAGTACTCAGAACGTACTGTATGACCTGGAGCCTTAGGAGCGATCATTGTTACATCAACGTTTGCAGGTGGTACGATACATCCGAAGTGAATGTTGAAACCATGAGCGAACATTAACATATTACCTTCTTCAAGGTTTGGCTCAATACTTTCTTTGTAAAGTTTTGCCTGTTTCTCATCGTTGATTAAGATCATGATGATGTCAGCCTGTTTTGCAGCCTCTGCTGCTGTATAAACTTTTAATCCCTGCTTTTCAGCTTTAGCCCAGGATTTACTTCCCTCATAAAGACCAACGATAACATCACAGCCAGATTCTTTTAAGTTTAATGCATGAGCATGTCCCTGGCTACCGTATCCGATAATCGCAATTTTTTTTCCATCCAATAAAGATAAATCACAATCTTCCTGATAAAAAATTTTTGCTGCCATTTTTGTTTCCTCCTGTAAAAATTATAAAAATAAATGTATTCAATTATCAAAATTGATTTTATCTCTTCTGATAAGAATTTCAATCGTTATAATACTCCTCTTTATAGGAGAAATCAAGGGATATTTGATTATTTTTTTTAAAATTTTCTTAAAAAATGAATCAACTTACCGGTTTTCCTGCATTTATTTTAAAAAAAATGCCTTTTTCCCGTAAAAAAAGAAAGGATAAATGCATATCCTTTCTTTAATAGTAAAAAATTATAGTTATTGCTCTTATTTCAAACTACAGTATATTATTATATTAAAATCAATTCAGTGTACTTACGCCTCTTCCAAGCCCAGTAATTCCTGTACGAACCATTTCAAGGACTTCAAAGTCTGCCATAAGATTTAAAAAGGCATCTAGTTTGTTCTGGTTACCAGTAAGCTCTATCATAAGGGAGTTAGCAGCTACGTCAACAACCTTTGCGCGGAAAATATCTGCAATCGCGATAATCTCCTGTTTTTCTTTCTTATCTGCCATCACTTTCACAAGGACAAGCTCACGACATACAGAATGGCTGTTCTCAAGTTCTACGATTTTACGAACTTCAACCAGCTTGGCAATCTGATTACGAATCTGCTCAAGAATCTGGTTATCCCCACTTACTGCTACTGTAATACGGGTATACTTCGGATCGTTCGTGATTCCCGCCGTAATGCTGTCGATATTATATCCACGACGGCTGAACAGAGCAGCAACTCTTGCTAACACTCCCGGGTTATTATCTACTAAAAGAGATAAAACAATCTGTCTCATAATACTTTCCTCCACTAACATAAATTAATATGTAGAGATACCCTCCGTCTTCTCCGGATAGTATCCTTTTATAAATTTATCGTTACCAACTCCATAAGAATCATTGATTCCCGGATCTTCTCCAATACCAAAAACAAAGTACTGTAACGCCTTTTTATTTGCTTCGTAGTCTACCTGCATTACCCAGGCTCCATTGCCACTAAGACGTCCTTCTGTATAAGAGCCTTCATATGGAATACGGAACTGTTCTACTTCGGTCGCTCCCATTGTGATCACTGAAGTTAAAAGACTTCTTATCTGCTTTTCCGTAAGGTCTGTTGTAACATATTTTAATGCTTTCATGCAGATATTTGTAATTGTCATAACATCTTCGCTCTTTAATTCATTAAATACAGAAATAAGAATCTTACGCTGACGATCTGTTCGTCCAAACTCTCCAGTAATATCCTGACGGATTCGGCAGTATGCCAATGCCTGATATGGTGTAAGCATATTCTCCCCTGCCTTTACATTCTTTTCTCCATGTTTTGAATTTACATAAGCAGTCTTCAAGAAATAAGCTTCTGCCTCAGTGAGATCCATTGGAACACCGCCGATCAAGTCAACTACCTCACGGAAGGCTTCCATGTCTACTTCCACATAGCCATCAAGCTTAATGCCAAATGTTTCTGCAATAGTCTCATACTCAAGCTGTACACCACCGTAAGAATAAGCTGCATTAAACTTATGGTATCCATATCCTGGAATATCAATATACATATCTCTCATAAGAGACGTAAGCTTTAACTTACCATTCTTCAAATCTATCGTTGCGATCATAGTCGAATCCGAACGTCCGGCTTCTGTCTCATCGGAACGCTTGTCACAGCCAATCAGTAAAATATTGACTACATCCTGATCATACTCAAGATCTGCATCTACGACATCCGCGTTCTTCAATGCTGTCTTTGTATCTGTCGTAATCGTATTCGTTGCTGCTTTATAATAGGCTGCCACCGCTCCTCCAGCTGCTGAAGCAACAAAAGCTACTGTAAGAAGAAAGCACATAAGCACCTGCGCAATTCTCCGGCCTGCTCTTCCACGTTTGCGGGCCTTTTTCGCTTTTTTGGCTTCTTTTTTGTCTATATTTTTGTTTTTATCTGTCTCTTTCAAACTTTAAAACCTCCTGTACAAAAAAACTCTTTTTATACATTATACTAATTTTTCCTCTATTGCAAGTCAAAATTTCTTAAAGTTTATTTAAACTATTTCGAATTCTTTTGCAAAATGATGTCTGTAATACCTTCTTTTTGCAAATATGATATCTTGCTATGCTAAAGCGTGTTTGAAAAATCATTCCTGCAATCTGCATTCCCCAATTTTTATTTCCAATACCACGGGTTAAGAGAAATCTTAAGAATCCACTTTTTCGGAAGTTTTTTATAGTTTTTTCCAAGACGATATCCAATATACTTTGCACCATTTTGTGTAATGATCTTTGGAATATAATAAAATTGTCCCTTTTTAATAAAGTGTTTTAACGTCATCTTAACCAGACGGATTCCTTCAGATTCAGACTTCACCTGAGTAAAAAGCCCGCCGGCATCTACCTGGGATACCGCAAGATCAAAATTTCTCTTTAACTGATCCTTCGCGGTATAATTATGCCAGTGCCATACTTTTGCATCTGCCGCATAGGCAATCTTCTTTCCTGCTTCAATAAGATGAGAAGCAAAAATCATATCCTCATTAAATATCGTATGCAGAGGGAATCCTCCAAGCGCATTATATTCTGACTTGCGGTATGCCGCACAGACATTAGAACAGAAAAATGTCTTAATTCCAAGCTTCGGCAAATCTTCTTTACTCTTAATCCTGCTTTCTTTTGGATAATTAAAAATTCTTGTGTACGCCTCAACTGGATTATCCTTTTTATCTGCCATTTGTCTGCCATATGCCGCACAGACTTCTTCATCTTCAAATGGCTTAATTAAATTCTCAATTAAATGTTCATCCGCAGGAATGGCATCCTGTGTCAAAAGAATCATAATCTCACCATCACACATTGCTGCTGCCTGGTTTCTGGTACCACCGTGATCAAATTCCGGCTTGGTGATATGGATAATCTCCCCCTGTTTTAACGTAGAAAACACCTTGCTATGAAAAAATTCTTCTTCCGTATTAATTAAAAGAATCCTCTGTGGCTGTACTGTCTGTCTTTTTAGCATACGAAGACATTTTTCTAACTTTTCATCTGGATGATATGTCGGAATAATGACATCAATTTTTCGTGTCTCGCTCATTCTTATCTCCCTTTTTAATTTTATATACTCGTAGAATCTTTTTGTACTGATTTTACATGAAAACCGGGTGCAGCCGACAAAAAAACGGCCGCAAAAATAAGTATAAGAAAAGACTCCGAGTAACTATTTTATAGACATTTTACTCTGCTAAGAGCTTTTTGGCAAGACGTACTGCATCGGCTGCATCTGCAGAATATCCATCTGCTCCGATTTCATCAGCAAAACTCTGTGTCGTTACCGCTCCGCCAATCATCACTTTCACGTCAAGATGCTCTTTTTCTTTTAAGGCAATCGTATCTTTCATACGCATCATTGTTGTTGTCATCAATGCAGATAACACGATAATTGACGCATTATGTTCTTTTGCTGCTGCAATAATTTCATCGGCAGGAACATCTTTTCCAAGATCAATTACATCATACCCATAGTTGCGAAGCATCAGGGCAACAAGATTCTTTCCGATATCGTGAATATCACCCTCTACTGTAGCAATAATGATTGTCGGCATTTTTTCCTGTATGCCGCCTTCTTTTAATAGCGGCTCTAAATATTCTACCGCCTGTTCCATTGTATTCGCACTGGAAATAAGCTGCGGCAGGAAATATTTCTGTTTGTCAAATAACACTCCTACTTCATTGATCGCAGGAATCAGCAAACCATCAAGAATTTCTCCTGGCTTTGTTCCTTTAGAAAGTTCTTTTTTTACAACATCAACGATTCCATCTTTATTTCCCTTTAAAACCGCCTCAAATACTGGATTTTTCTTAATATTCCCATCTGCCTCCCCGACAGCTGCATTCTTTTCATTCGGCTGTTTTTCTCCATTTCCGGCTGTCTTTGCTGCTTTTGCAATTGCAGCTTCTTTTAAAGGTTCCATCCGCTGAATCTGTTCAATATAGGCAATATCAGAACCTTCTTTATTGCGAAGCAAATCAGAAGCAAAGGAAATTCCCATTAAAAGCTGATTGGATGGATTCGCAATTGCCATCGTAAGTCCACTTGCAATCGCCATTGAAGCAAAAGCTCCGTTCACATATGGTCTCTCTGGTAATCCAAAGGAAATATTAGAAAGGCCCATTGTAGTACAAAGTTTTAAATCTTCTTTACAATAACGGATGGTTTCTAACGTTTCTAATGCCGCATTTTTATTTGCTCCAACTGTCGTTACTAATCCGTCTACAATAATCTGATTCTTAGAAACGCCAAGTTTCTTTGCCTTTTCTAAAATTGTATTAATAATTTCTTTCTTTTCTGCAAGACTCTTTGGCAGCCCCTCATCAGAGAGTGGAAGAAGAATAAACATTGCTCCATACTTTTTCGCCAAAGGAAGAAGTTTTTCAATTTTCTCTGTTTCAAGAGAAATAGAGTTAATAAGAGCACGTCCCGGATAAGCGCGAAGTGCCGCCTCCATAACTTCCACATAACTTGTATCAATACAAAGAGGAAGGCTTGATACCATTGTTACTTTAGAGATAGCCTTTAACATCATCTCCTTTTCATCAATACCGTTTGTTCCCATATTAATATCAAGGATATGTGCCCCCATTTCTTCCTGCTGTTCTGCCATCTCTTCTACAAGGTCAAGTTTTCCGGCACGAAGTTCTTCCTGCAGTTTTTTCTTTCCGGTTGGATTGATTCTCTCACCAATAACAAGGAACTTTCCGTCAAGAGCGATTTCCTGACTCTTTCTCTCTGAAGCAAGCATAATTGGATGTATGTTGCATGGAGCTTTTGTTGTGAGGCCCGAAACTTTTTCAGTAAGCATTCGAATATGTTCTGGGGTAGAGCCACAGCATCCGCCGATGAGTCCTGCACCTGCTTCAATAAAAGCCGGCCCCCAGGAAGCAAACTCTTCTGGTGTCATCGGATATACCGTTACGCCATCCTCTAACACAGGGAGTCCTGCATTCGGCTTTGCAAGAATAGGAACTTCGGCATACTCTTTCATTTTCTTAATGACAGGAATCATTTCTCCCGGACCGGTAGAGCAATTCACACCGATAATATCTGCTCCAATGCTCTGTAACACAACAACTGCTGTGACTGGGTCTGTTCCATATAAAGTTCTTCCATCTTCCTGGAAAGTAAGAGAAGCGATAACAGGAAGATTGCACACTTCCTTAATGGCAATAACAGCTGCTCTTGTCTCAGCGAGACTCATCATCGTCTCTACAACAAACAGATCAACACCAGCCTCTAACAAATACTTTGCCTGTTCTTTATAAATATTAATTAAAGCCTCAAGCTTCATCGGACCTACCGGCTCTAAAGCCACACCAGTCATTGTCATGTCTCCGGCCACAAGAGCCTTATCTCCTGCTGCTCTTTTACTAAGGCCAACTAAGCGTTTATTAATTTCCTCTGCGCGGTCTGCCAGTCCATATTCTTCTAGCTTAACACGGTTTCCAGAAAAGGTAGGCGCATATAAAATATTGGTTCCTGCCTCCACAAAAGACTTTTGCAAATCAATTAACTTATCTTCATTTTCAAGAATCCATTCTTCCGGGCATACTCCCGGTTTCATTCCAACTTTCTGGAGATTTGAACCGGTCGCTCCATCTAAAATAACCGGTTTTTGTTGTATCATGGTATAAAGTTCTTCTGTCTTCATTTTTTGTTTTCCCTTTACTTATGTTTATATTTTCTTTATGCTTATTTAACTTATTCTTTATTTCAAATTTTTCTCAACTGGTTTTGTCTTGATTCATTTTTCCAAATATTTCTATTATGCTGATTGATTTTTCTTTTTGTTATCTCAAAAGCACCGATTATACATATTCTAATATCGACTTGACCAGAGAAACTCTGTTAAATGGTGTCATAAAATAAAATCCTGCCCCGATACCTTTCCCCATCTCAATAATCTGTTTTGAAATCTCAATTGCCGCTTCCTCAAATTCTTCTCTTGAGGCACCTTCTTTATATTTTGCGACCACTTCATCCGGCACATGAATTCCCGGCATCTCATTTTTGATAAAAAGTGCATTCCTTCTGCTGACAAGCGGCATGATTCCGATTAAAATCTTTGCTCCTGTCCTTTCTTTTAAAAATGTAAGACGCTCAATTCCCTCTTTATCATAAACCGGCTGTGTAAGGAAATATCTGCAGCCTGCCTCCATTTTCTTAAGCATCCTTCCGGCAATATTTTCAGGACCCGCCCCGTTCTGATTCAGCGCACCGCCATAAAAAATCGTATCGTCCTTAAATACTTCCTGATTCATGCTCTGTGCAAACTTCATAAGACGGATGGAATTAAAGTCAAATACACTCTTTGTAAACTCCCTGTCTTCTCGTGCTACCGGGTCTCCTGTCACAAACAGATAATTGCGAATACCGCTTGCGTAACTTCCAAGTAATCCACTACGGATTGCAATCCTGTTTTTATCACGACAGGAAAGATGCGGCATCACATCCATTCCTGTTGTCATTTTTATTTTTGCTGCCATCAGAGAAGCATCCGCTCTTGAACGGGCGAGCGGAGAATCTGCAATCGTAATGATATCTGCCTTTGTAGAAAGCAGCGCCTTCGCACCATTAAGCAGCTTTGTATCATCTGTATCAAATGGCGGGTCAAGTTCCACAGCACAAACAAGTTCTCCCATTTCTAATTTCTGACGAAATGTATTTGTTACCTGCTTTTCCTTTATAGCCTCTTTCTGTTCTCCTGCCTGTGTGATGTGTACAGCTGCTTCTTTTCTTTTTTGTACTCGCTTTGTCACATCCCCCCACACTATTTTTGTTGGAATCTTAACAGCACCTTCTGTTTTCTTCGCCTGAAATACCGTTTTATAAATTTCTCCAATATATTCTGGAGTTGTGCCACAGCAGCCACCAAGAACCTGCACACCCAATTCAGAAATTTCTCCAAGTTTCTCTCCAAAATAAGGCACGCTGTCCGAATATACTGCATGGCCTCTAACAATCTGTGGATAGCCACAGTTTGGCAAAGATGTGAGAACCATATCCTCCGGCACACCAAACTCTTCAATGTAACTCTTTAAAAATTTCTTCATATGAGCTGCACCAACACCACAGTTTAAACCAGCTCCATCAAGGAGTCCACTCTGGGTAGCCTCCTGCAAAATCGTTTTATAATGAAAACCAGTACGGCTATATCCCGTTGGTGTCAATGAAAACTGACCGATAATAAAGGCTTCCGGACAACTCTTTCTGATATATTCTGCCATTTTTAAGACATACTGCGTATCCGGAAATGTTTCTAATACAAAAATATCAGCACCAGCCTCTAAAAAGCTGTCACATATTTCATAATACTGTTGTAAAATGTCTGCCTCTTCACTGTCTCTTTCTTCTAAAATAGGGCCGATATCTGCCGCTGCAAATATCGGATATTCCTCTTGATATACTTCTTGCGCAGTTTCTTTTGCCAATTGGTAACCCGCAATGATTAATTGTTTCAATGTTATATTTTCAAACGCTTCTGCCTTTGCCTGTGTCAAAGACAAGAAAGTTCCTTCATTCGCCAAAAAAGTATTACTTCTTAAAAGCTGCGCCCCATTTTTCACATAACTTCTATGTATTTCTCTCACCAACGCAGGATTCGTAATATTGGCTTCCTCAGAGCAGATGTAATTTTCTTTTTCTATAGAATCAAAATACGTTCCCATCGCTCCGTCTGTTAATAGTTTATGATTTTCTAAATATTCCCGTATATTCATCCTCATTCATCCTGTTCATAAAACGTTTTGTTGAATCTATAATAATTCCATATAATACATCAGAAAACCCATTATACTATCGTTATCCTATGGAATTACTATACATTGTCATAGTTACAAAAAATCCTGTAACTTCTGTCGGGGTAAAATTACTTGTCGCAGCAGCTACAGGATCTATGTCATTAAATTTCTGTTACTTTACCTTCATACTCAAGTAGCAATCTGCCTTTCATTCCACAGGCAATTGCAAGCTTTCTCATACAGCGCATCATAGAGCGGTTATCATCTACCCCGTAACGGTCAATAATATCTACATATTTATCAATCGCATCCATCGCACTCTTATCAGAAAGATAGAACGTCTCGATAATCTCTTCTATATTACTTCTCTTTGATGTCGTAAAATATAACAGTGTAATCTGAAGTCCGGTAAAGACATTATATAACTCTCTGTTATAGTCTGCCATTCCAGATTTCAAAAATGCGTACAAATCACTCAAACGCATCGTATCAATATCATCAATATGCATATCATAGCTTCTTAACTTATTCTCTACATCAATATCCATGATAATAGAGCTAATCATCATCGCCACCTGAAATCCATCAATATCATTTCTACTCTTCGCAGTTAATACCGGTGCGTTATTACTCATCTGCTGACAATAAATAATATCACGAATCAGCGCATTTTCAAAGAGGTTATCTGCTAAAGTATTATCTACTTTTACAATAAATTCTTTCTTTCCGGTATCCATTGCAACCGGACGGCTGCAGTCTTCCTCATTCTCCGGATCTAACTTTACGATTTTAATCGGATAAATCAGTCCTCCTGTAATGTCTTTATAAATGGCTTCTGTCTTTTCAGAAAGCACTTTCCCTAAAATTTCCATTATTGTTCTTCCTTCCTTCGTATCCTGTAATAAACTTCTCATATTTTAACAAAATACTTTCTCTGATGCAAGGAAGATTTTTGTTCTCCCCCTTCCTTCCTCTGCTATTTTTTACTAATATCTATCCTCTTTTCTCCCATAATACGCTTCGGCCCGTCCAGATATCTCATTATAAAATGCTGCCTCAGCCGCATAACGATATGGATTAATAAAAATAAGTCCTATTCCAAGCGTTAATATTCCAATAATATACCATCCAATAAAGCTGAATCTTAAACAAAATAGTTCCCATTTATGCTTTTTCATAATCTGTTTCGATGCTTTAAATGCCTCGTGCACTGTAAAGTCTGGTCTTTCCTCAAGAATATATGGCACCATCGCATAGGAATATTTTGTGATAATTCCTGGCGCAATCAGCAAGACATATCCCAGTGACAGAGCAAAAAACAATGTAATCTTTGCACAAAGCACTCTCCACCAATCAGACATTCTGCTCCCCAGACGATAGATTCCGTTCTTTCTTCTGTCTAAGAGAGCCAGATTAAAATCAATATAACCAAGACGTATTACTCCTCCAATAAAAAAGTAAATCAATGCTATGATTGTCGTACCAAGAAATAAAATTGGATAAAATCCCGGAAGGAATTCAAGAAAATAAACAAGGATAACCGCCACTAAAACATATCCTGCAATAAACAAAAAAGAGGACGAAAAAACGCCAAGCCATCCTGCTGCAAATCCTGCTGCAATCGCCTTCATCCAATTTCCTTTCAGCGCATCCCGCGCAATCTCTTTATACATACCTGAACCTAGTTTCATAAATAAAATCCTTTCATTTGCATCATACGAAAAAACCCTATATTTGAGCATGGTAAAAGCAGACTTCATATAGTACAGAAAAAAGCCATCCATTCACAGGACAGCTCTTTTTTCCGTATACACTTGTGCAATTAGATATTCCACATCTCTTTAATTCTTACAAGTTCATTCAGGGTCATATTCATGAATGCCTCGTTCTTTGGATTATTGCTAAAAGCGTTCGTCTCTTTGCGGTATGTGATTTCTTCTGCGACATCTTCTACCGTAATTCCCTTTTCTTTTAAAATCTGTGCTGCTTCATAACCTCTCATAGTAAGCCTCCCGTTTTATTTAAATAAAATTCTGTATTCATTATAAAACAATCTTTGCAAATAATCCACCCTTTTTATATATTGTGAAATCTATTTTGATCTTTCGCATCTTCACCTGCACCAAAGCCAAGTTCATCATATTTAGACTTTACTTCTTCCCATGGAAGTGTATCTCTCTCTTCTTTTAAATAGGAAAGAATATCTGCAATCCCCTCACCTGTATAGGCACTTGTATAAAAAATCTTCTTACAACCAGCCAGTTCAAGCCACGCCGCTGCCTGTGCTGGCTGCGCCGCCCAGTGATCAATCTTTGTCACAACACCCACGACTTCTCTGTTACAGACTGGTGTAAGATTGGGTGAATATAAGGAAAAGGGTTCTGTTGCATCCATCAAAAGTCCGATAACATCTGCCTCCGCTGTAAAAACAGCCAATGCTGAGATCAGATTCTTTGACTGGAGATATTCTCCTGGAGTATCAATGATAACATCATAGTGATTGACATACTGTGTTTTATGGTAAGTAATTGTATTCCCCTTCATCGCCTGGGTCAAAGTAGTCTTGCCTGCCTCGCTTCGTCCGATAAACATAATTTTTCTCATAGTATCTTCCTCTCATCCGCCTGTAATCAAACGATTATACTATACCATAAGGGAAGGGGGGATGTAAACTGCTGAGTGATTTTGGTCCTCTCCGGGGGATGTTTGAAACACGCTCTAGTTTGTTTAAGAGTTATTTTATTTTGATTGATTTTATTTTTGAGTATGCACTATAGTAGGTGTGTCCTTTGACTGTTTTTGAACAGCGGACTTTGAAGTAGTATTTTTTCTTTGATTTTAGTTTTTTTACAGTAGCTTTTCCTTTGGATGAGTTTATTGTTGCGGCTTTTTTATAGCCTTTGTTTTTCTTGGTGGAATAATATACTTGGTATTTTACGCCGTTTCCTTTTAAATTCCATATAATCTGTGCCTTTTTCTTTGCAGAAGATTTCACTTTTATTGTAGGGGTGCGTAGTTTTACAGGTGCTGGTCTGGTATTATTTTTTGCTGCAGTTGTCGTAGGTTTGGTGGCTGATGTGGCTGGTTTTTCCGTGGATGTTCCTGGATTGTTATCGCTTGATGAGGTAGTTTTCATGGCAAAATTGATATCTACTGCTCCATTTACCCCATCGATTGTTCCTGTATCGGCTGCCTGCCATATCTGATACGTTCCTTTGTATGTACATGCTGCTGAATTATATTGTGCTACCCACTTATTCCACTGACTAAACTGGCTGTCCGTAAGAAATGTCTCAAAATTACTCTTATTAGAATAGATACCTGTCTGGTATCCTTCTGCTTTCACTTTATTTACAAAGGTTGCTGCTATTTTCCCTAACTGTTCTGCTGTCAATTTATTCAAAACAGCTTTTTCTTCGATATCATAATATACCGGATACGCTAATGTATGGCCTTTTATCAGTCGAAGTACATGCTCCGCCTCACTTTGCGCCTTTTTTACTGTATCGGCATAGGAATATAAATATACACCATATGGAATATTATTCTCCTCACACCCTTTTACATTATTAAACCACTGTGCATCATCCTGTTTTGTCTGATTCATCCCAAATCCACAGCGAATAATGGCAAATTCCACACCATCCTCTTTTGCCTTTTTCCAGTCAACCGTTCCCTGATGGTGACTAACATCAATTCCCTTTGCAACAGCTCCTTCAATTACGCTTCCATCGCTGCTATAATACTTTCCATCAATCTTCTTCCAGGCATTCGGAGAAAGTGTTGCAAATGGTACTGCCTTTATAATTGGCTGTCCATTCTCATAACGGAAACTATTTGCCTTATCTCCTGTCTCTTTTGCATAAAGTGGCATGCCAGAAGTGGCTACTATAATAAGTGTAAGTAAGAGTGCCACTATCTTACCAGATATTTTATTTTTCATTGTTTTCTTTCCTTTCATTAATAGGTACCTTGCATTCTTTTCGATTATACTACAACATCTTATTATAGTAGATATCTTCCTTTTTATAAATAGAATAAATTTCAGTAGATTTACATAGACTATTTGAGTCGATTAAACTTTAATCCGTTATATTTACAAATTTATAGTTTTCCCTTCTCTAGATCGTGTTTGAAAAATACTCTAACAAAACAAGCGTTATTTTACTTTTACTTTCTTTACTGAACTCCAGTCACTGTAAATTTTCTTTCCTCCCACTTTTTTGTAACTGCGCATTTTTAAATAATATGTTTTTTTACTCTTCCATCCAAATATTTTGAACTGTGTTTTATTGCTCTTATATTCTCTGGCAAGGGTACCTGTTTTGAAGGATTTATTTGTACTCATATAAAATTGATAACCAGTAATTGTTTTATCTTTTTTCCACTTTGCGGTAATAATCTTTTTGGCTGGAGATTTTACAGTTCTTAAAGAAGGTTTTGACGGGATTACTTGTATTGTAATCTTCTTTGCCGTAGCAAAATACCCTGTTGCAGCAGATGCTTTAATTGTAATTTCTGCTGTTCCACAGTTCACTACTCTTACCTGACCGTTACTATTTACAGTAACGACTCCTTTATTAGAAGAACTATAAGAAAGCTTTCCCTTTCCATTTGTTTTGGCATTTAAAGAAAAACTTTTAGTTTTATTTGAAACAGTTCTTGAAGATGCCGAAATCTGCTGTGCCTTTACAAAATAAAATACTTCTTTCGTTGGTACAAGGCGATTCGTTGTTGTTCCATCCCCCAACTGACCATATTCATTATTTCCCCAGGTCTGTAAACTTCCATTTTTCTTCATTACCACAGTATGCCAGCCTCTTAAACTAACAGAAGAAACTCCTGTCATAATTTTTTGTGGTGCATAACAAGCTGTTGTTGTATTATTTCCAATTTCTCCATACTCATTATATCCCCAAGTCCACAAACTGCCATCTTTTTTAATAATCGCACTATGAGAATATCCTATACTAAGCGAAGCAACATCACTTGCTACTTTTACCGGCTTCGTCCGATTTGTTGTCGTTCCATCTCCCAATTTTCCGTAATTATTATTTCCCCAGGTCCATACAGTCCCATCATTTTTTAAAGCACCGATAAAATAACCGCTAACTCCTACATCTTTTACATTTGTCATTACCTTTACCGATGTATAACGGTTCGTTGTTGTCCTATCCCCGATTTGTCCATAATTATTCAGGCCACATACCCATAAACTGTTATCTTTTTTAATAATTGCTGTGTTTTCGCGGCCACAATATACTTTTTTAACATCTGTCATTATTTTTACTGGCGTTGCTTTTGACGTTGTTGTTCCATCGCCTAGTTTCCCATATCCATTAGAGCCACACATCCATAAACTTCCATCGTTCTTTAAAATAGCCGTATGCCATGTACCTGCACTAACCGATGCTACATTTGTCATTATTTTTACTGGCGTTGCCTGACTAACAGTCCCCTCTTCTCCATTGCCAAGTCTTCCTGCCTGTGCCTGTCCACACATCCACAAGCTGTCATCATTTTTAATTATCGCCGTATGCCAGCCGCCTGCACTGACATAGCGAACTCCTGTCATAACTTTTTTCCATTTAGAAGTATTGGTCGTTGTCCCATCTCCCAATTGGCCACTCTGATTCTGACCGCACATCCACAGGCTTCCATCATTTTTAATCATCGCCGTGTGATAATATCCTGAACTAATCATTACCTGCGCATTGGCTTTTACAGATTTGCAAAAACACAACGCCACTAAGCATACCATAAACATCATGATTTTTTTCATACTTTTTTTCATAACTTTCCCCTTTTGTAATATATTTTTAATTGTTAACCATAGTATACCATATCTTTTTTCACTGTTGTAATTCTACTTCCTCCGTCCCATCTGAACATACTGTTCCGGCATAGGAGTATACATCCGAAAATGCAAGGTTTAAATGGAGCACTGGTCGAACCCCATCATTTTGGCAGCTCACATTACAGCCATCGTGATGAATCCATCCATCATAGCTCACGCAAGCCGCATAATCACCCGCTTTTCCTGGAGAACGAAGCCACCAGGATATCTTTTCTCCTGTTATGTTCTTCCCCTTTCTTGCCTCATCTTTACATGTAGAATCTTTTACAAAACCGTACTCTTCGGCCGTCGTTGTTCCATACACTTGAGACTGCGACAAAAGAAAAATTCGGTCGAATGTTTTATTTCTGTCTTTGGTTCCTAGCTTGATATTATCCTTGTTTCCCATCTCCGTCTGGTTAATCGCTGCTTGTTCTTCCTCCGAAAATGCAAGATTCATAAAATTTTTATTCAACCATGTTCTTAACGTACTTTTTTCCCATGTCACACTTTTTCTCTTTTCATTGTATGGCTTCTTTGTCAAAACAGTGTCCGCCATCAAAAAGACTTCACCCTCCTGTTTCTTTAAAACACGCCATTTTATCGGTTTATATTGAAAATAAGATCCATTCCTTTTATGATATTTTATGCCATCTAGCGTGACATCATTTTTCTGATCCCAATCCTCTGTATTTTTTAAATCTATATAAATTGTTCCGTCATCTTCAGTGATTTCCTTCTGCGGATAACTTCCAAACCACAGACAATCCCACGTCACTTTTTGTCCTCCCTCCATAGAAGAAGCCTCCTCAATGACCGGACTTTTAATAGAAAGCTGTACATCCTCGGACGTATCTGTGGATTGTACTGCTGTTTTAATAGCTTCTTTTGTTTGATCCTTTGTTGCGTAATAATATCCGATTCCACCGCATCCTAACACAATACAAAGAATTGCTGCTACTATTTTTATAAAACTCTTTTTACTTTTTGCTGATTTTTCCTGTAGTTCTGCTTTTTCTTTATTTCTTTGTTCAGAGATTCCAGGCTCTGTCATTCTGTAGAAATCATCACAAAACACTTTGATATCCTGGTATCTTTGCTGCGGAGAAATGCTCATTCCTTTTATAAGTGCCATCTCCATAGATGCAGGAAGGACAACTCCAAAATCAGATGGTAGCTGTAAAGTGTCATCCATCACACGCTGAATCGCATCTGGCGGTGTTTTTCCAGTGATACATTTATAAATAGTGGCACAAAGAGCATAAATATCCGTCCACGGCCCCTGTACCCCATGTGTCTGATATTGTTCCGGCGGAGCGTATCCCGGCTTTAAAACAACAGAAAGACTCCTCTCTCCAAAATCTGTATAGGCTCTTGCCGCCCCGAAATCCATCAGCTTGATATCTCCATTACTTAATACCATAATATTATCCGGACTAATATCTCTGTGAATCAATCCCTGACTATGTATCTCATCAAGCGACTCCATCAGTGGAACCATCAACATCTGTATATCTTCTGCAGATATTCTGCCCTTTTCTTTCAAATATTGTTTTAATGTAATACCATCTAAATATTCCATAACAATATATGCTGTATTATTCACCTCGAAAAAGTCAATCACATCGACAATTCCCTGATTCTTATCAAATTGAAGCATAATATGAGCTTCATCAATAAAATGCTGCTTTCCATTAAGGTAATTCGCCTCCTGCCCAACATAAGTAATGGTGACATCATCCCCATAGTCAACATTCCTCGTTACAATTCCCTGTGGAAAATACTCTTTAATCGCAACTTTTGTCTGATGCAGCTCATCCATTCCCATGTAGGTAATTCCAAAACCGCCCTGGCCAAGAACACTATAGATCACATAATGGCCAATTAATCTTGTCCCAGGTCTTAAGCAATGGATATTTTTCACCATCTTCTATCCCTCTCTTTTGCCCTTTTGATTTTTTCATATATTTTACAATTATACAAATTCTTTCATATCTATATAATACCATCTATACGGTGACAAAACAAGCGAATTCTGATTTGTAGAACTAAACAGACGCCGCTGCGAAGAAATAGCCGATTGCTCAAAAAAACAAAGAGAAGAAGTAGTCTAAGCTTGATTTTGTTCCGTTGCGCTAAACGTTCCATTTTGCCTGATAAAACAACCTTGGCTC
>OGYY01001339.1_pt1 | contig 21784 bp, 14 predicted proteins | sample 1576671 | NCBI WGS metagenome assembly OGYY01 (sample SAMEA3541593, study PRJEB24748) | human gut metagenome | biome: human gut; feature: human-associated habitat; material: faeces | place: China | collected 2012 | reverse complement strand
GCCGCGCGGCAAGGAGATATATTGCCAGACCGGAGGGGCGCCGGGGGCGGGAATCGCGCACTCCATATTTTGTTCACAAATGAATAGGTCCCTCAGTCACGTCACTGAGGTTATAACTGAAGCATCAGCTTCTGATATTGGCGGTGACCAGCTAGTTTATAGATGTTGAGGCATCGGTCATCTCTGGAGCGCCACTTTACTCCAAAAGCATCGGTTATTTGTTTCCCGTCGGTAAAAGGCAGGTTTTGTTCGCCAAGCGTTCCTATATATAGAAGTTCGGGTTCGAACCGTGCATCGGTAACAAAAAAGCGACCAGCCGGAGCCGATCGCTTTCTATTCTATGCTGGAGCATCCAGAGGGGTTCTTCCGAACTCATTTTCTCGCTGCCATTCATGCTTTCGAAGCATCTTTCTACAGCCCTCGTTGTCTATCCTCGTATCTCACAGGTCTTCCGGAAATTCACAAGCAGTCTTAGGGTCAATTTAGTTCTGCTTTCAGAGACTTGTTTGAGAGTTTTTAAAGACAGTTCAAAACAATAAGTGAGACACCATAAAGCAGAGCAAGATGAGCCGGATAGAAAATGTAGAAGAAATATTTGAGCTTCAGCCCTCGCTTGCCATTATAAAGATTGATAAGCAGCAACGAAACGACCGCGGCAGCAACATCAGGATTAAATATATTAGCTGTAGCAAACTCAAATCCGCCGCCAACTATATGGCATGACGAAAGGAGCACTGCGCATACTGCAGCAAAGAACATCTTGGCCTTGCTGTCGTGGAATAAATAGAATGCAGCCACAAGCAGAATGCCATACACACCGCCATCTAGTTTAGTGTATTCAGCTGTCAGTGCTGTCAAAACAATCAGAGCAGTTTCTGCGATGTACCTCTTCCATTTTGAAAGGCTTTGTATCTTTTCCAGAATTATCAAGAAGACCAAGCAAAGCAGGAGCTCACACATAACATTTTGTTGCCGAAGGTCAAATAGTTGCCCGGTTTGAACGAAATCGTATATGGGCTCCGCAATGATTGCGAAGACAAGCATATTTCGCAGGTACCTCTTTATGTCATGAGTATGCAAAAATCCCTCAACTATCAAAAAGCAAAATAAGGGAAATGCAATTCTGCCAAGAACATGAAGCACATCCGAAGCCTCGCTTAGAATCGCCCACTGTTCGTCTGATATCTGATTGTACGATGCGTGAGTCATGATTCCATTGGTCAGGACGATCCTGCTTACATGATCGAGAACCATCGAAATGGCCGCTATTATCTTTAATGTGCTGCCGCTAATTCCGTATCTATCTGTTTTCATTTCGTTTTCCTTTCTTTGGGTGGGCCGTCAGAGGTTCGGCCTGCTCTGCAGACGGCCGCTGCGGCGCTTCGCTGGCAAACGCTCACGCGTTTACTCAGCTCCGCGCCCTTTCGGGTTCGAACCCATGTCGCGGCAACAAAAAAGCGGCCGGCATCCGCCAGTCGCTTTTCTATTCTATGGTGGGCCGTCAGGGGTTCGAACCCTGGACCTTGGGATTAAAAGTCCCCTGCTCTGCCAGCTGAGCTAACGGCCCGCGGGTGGCATTGTACCACGGTCTGGGGCTATTCCCAACTCCATTGGCCGTTCTGGAAAATCACAACTTCACGTCCATCAGGCGTAATGCCCGTAATATCGATATCGTCCGTGCCGATCATAAAATCGACGTGCGTGCTCGAGACGTTAACGCCATGCTCCAGGAGCTCCTCCTTGGACATGTCATACCCACCCTCGATGCATTCGGGGAAACCGACACCCAGCGCGAGATGGCAGCTAGCGTTCTCATCATAGAGCGTGTCATAGAATAGAACGCCACTTTCACGGATCGGCGTGTTCTTGGAGATAAGCGCGACCTCACCCAGATGAGCGGCACCTTCATCGGTGTCAATAATGCTCGCAAGCGTCGCCTTACCCACGCGGGCATCGTAGTCCACTACGCGGCCCGCCTCGAACTTAATCCAAAAATCGTCAACCTTGTTACCGTGGTGAATGAGCGGCATAGCCGAATACACGATACCGTCGGCACGCATACGATCAGGCGAGGTGAAGACTTCCTCGGTGGGAATGTTGGGGAAGAAGGGGTGCCCATCGGGCGTCTTGCCCTTGCCGCCGGCCCACTCGTGACCTTTCGTCATGCCAATCGTCAGATCGGTTCCATTTGCCGAGGTGTAATGCAGGTAGTCGAAACGATTGTCGTTCAGGAAACGCAGGTTCTTTTCGAATGCGGCGTCATGGAGTTCCCAGTCGCTCTCCGGGTCCTGGCCATCGGCGCGAGCGGTATGCAGAATCGCATTCCACAGCTTATAGATTGCAACCTCATCGGCGTCTCCCGGGAACACCTCGCGCGCCCAGGCAACGACCGGCGCGCCGGCGATGCACCACGGGTTGATGTTGTAGTCCAGTCCGCGGCGGAAGACCTTGCACTGCGTGTTCCTTGCCTTAGAAGCTGCAGCAGGCTTAGCGGGATCGATGCCCTTAAGAGCGGCAGGGTCCGCACCCTCGATAAAGATAAAGCAGGCACCATCCTGGGCCAGTGAATCAAGCTGCAGGCGCTTCCACTCGGGCGTCTGCTCAAAATAGCTTTTCTCGACATGCTCGTACGTGAGCCTCGTCACGGCGTCATCGGCCCAAATAACCGTCACGTGACCGGCACCGGAGGCATAGGCCTCCGCGACCACCACGCGCGCAAACGGCGCGCACTCGACCGGAGACTGAACGACAACCTCCTGACCGGGCTTGACGTTTACGCCCTTGCGGACAACCAGGCGCGCATAGTTTTTAATCTTGGGCTCTAGGGCCTTCATGCCCTCCAGAGCCTCTTCGACCGTCAGGGCAGCTCGAATCATGTGCCACTCCATCTATCTATAGAACAGTAAAACGACGCGCCTTATATCTTAGCGATAAGTATGCATGCAAACGCTACTTCTTCTTGGAGTCCTTCTTGTCCTCCTCGGCAGCCGAGCGCTCGATAAGGGCGTTGAGCTTGTTCTCGGACATGCCCTCGGCCTGCGTGCGGTACATGTTGCGCAGGGGACGAATACGAACGAAGTCGTAGATGAAGTCACCCAAAATGACGACGTAGGACAAAACAATGCCGACCATCTGGACAGGGCTGGACACCATGCCAGCGGGAGCGAAGTACAGCGAAGCCCAAATGGCCACGACGAGCACCATGCCGATAGTGAGCACGGCCCACCAGATGCGGCGGCGCTTGGTGTAGTCCTCATCCTGCTTGAGAAGGATATTCGACACCGTGTAGATGCGATCCTCCTTGGCGCGCTGCTTAGCCTTGCGGGCGCGCTTCTCCTCTTTAGAGAGGCCCTCGAGGTTCTCGCCCTTCTCGAGCTCTTTGCGGCGTGCCTTAGACGAAGCCGGCACGACGCGGACAGAGCTCGCTGCCTGACGGGCGGGCTTGGCGGATGCAGCGGACTTGCGCGCAACCCCGGTAACCTCGTGGGATTGCGTGCGCTTGTTCGTGGCGCTACGGGTACTCACTTACGCGTTCTCCTTCATGCTTGTGAACTGGGAGCCCGTGATGATCTGGAAGGCCTCGCGATAGCGCTCGGACGTGCCATCGATGACCTCGGCGGGCAGATGCGGGGTCTCCCCCGTCATATCCCAGTTGGCTTTGAGCCAATTGCGGACGAATTGCTTGTCGTAGCTGGGCTGAATCTTGCCCTCCTCGTAGCTGGCGGCAGGCCAGAAACGGCTGGAGTCGGGCGTGAGGCACTCGTCGATCAGCGTAACCTTGCCATCGATGACACCGAACTCGAACTTGGTGTCGGCAATGATGATGCCACGGGTCGCTGCATACTCGGCGGCAGCCTTGTAGATCTTGAGGGAAAGGTCGCGAATCTGCGTGGCGATGTCCTCGCCCACGATCTCGCAGCAACGCTCGAACGAGATGTTCTCGTCGTGGTCACCGATCTCGGCCTTCGTGGACGGCGTGAACAGCGGCTCGGAAAGCTTGGAAGCCTCGGTCAGGCCCTCAGGCAGCTGGATGCCGCAGACGGTGCCGTTCTCGTCGTAGGTCTTCTTGCCCGAACCGGTCAGATAGCCGCGGACGATGCACTCGATAGGAATCGTCTGGGCCTTCTTAACCAGCATGGCGCGGCCGGCGAGGTAGTCACGATACTCAGCAAACTCCTCGGGGAAATCCGCCGGGTCGATGGAAACGAGGTGGTTGGGAACGATGCCGGCAAACTTATCGAACCAGAATGCCGAGATGCGGTTGAGCACCTCTCCCTTAAACGGAATCTCGTCGGGAAGAATGAAGTCGAACGCAGAAATGCGGTCGGTGGCGACCATCAGCAGGTTTTCACCGGCATCGTAGATATCACGAACCTTGCCACGGGAATCCGGACGACGCTCCATCGTTGTCACGTGAGTCACTCCTTACCAAAATACGACAGTAATGCGGGTTCTTTCCCGCACGTTTTCGCAAACTCGGAGCGGCAGGGACGAAACCCCTCCTTCACCGAATAGCGAAAAGCTAGTGCTCCATTGTAGTAGATGCCGCGTCCGCCGTGTGCTCGCGAGGCAGATGAATCGTAAAAGTCGTACCCTTTCCAAGCTCCGACTCCACGGATATGTAGCCGTGATGGCGCTCGACGATCTGTTTAGTCACGGCGAGGCCCACGCCCAGACCGCCCGCCTCACGGGCACGGCTGGCATCGGCGCGCCAAAAACGGCCGAAGATGCGCGACAAGTCATCCTTGGCAATACCGATGCCGGTATCAGAAACGGCAATGCTGACGTGTTTGCGGTCACTGAGCACCGACACCACGACCCAACCGCCCTCGGGGGTGTAGCGCATGGCGTTGCTCATGAGATTGATGACGCATTGTGTGATCATGTCGGGATCGGCTTCGACGACATCGTCGTGACCTTGGGTCTCGTCAGCAAAGCGCAAGCGCAGATCGCGGTCGACAAACAGGCGCTCCTGGGCATTGACGATGGAACGCACGAAAGGAACCATGTCCACCGGCTCAAGGTTGAGCGGAGCCGTGCTGTTTTCCATGCGCGACAGGTCGAGCATCTGCTGCACCAGACGAGCCAGGCGACGCGTCTCGGAAGCAACAGTCTCCAAGTGCTCATCGTCGGTAGGATATACGCCATCCTGCATGGCCTCGACCGTTGCGAGCATGGCCATAAGCGGAGTACGAAGTTCGTGAGCCACGTCCGAGGTCAAACGTTTCTCGTGTTTCATATCCTTCTCGAGCGAAGTGGCCATCTCATCGAACGTCTCGCCCAGTTGATCGATCTCGTCATCGCCGCGCAAGCCCGTACGAGCAGACAGATCGCCATCGCGAATTTGCTTGGCCGTGCTGGTAATACGGTGAATCGGCTTGGTGAGCATGCGCGACACGAGTGATCCGATAACGACCGAAATGCAAACTGCAACAACCGCAGCAAGGGCCATGGCGTTAAAGGTCTTCTCCCTAAACGCAGAATCTGCCTTGGTGAGCAAGGCATCGGAGCCGATGGCCCACAGCTTTACTTGTCCGACATGCTCGCCGGAAGACGTTATGATTTCGACGTTTGCAACGCTATCGGAGCCGGTGGGAGCCGACGAGACCGGACTATGCGATGCTTTTTTCCCGCTCGAGCTGCTCGACGGCGATTCGTTCTCGCGCACATCGGCGGTCGCGCTTGCCGAAGGCCATGAGTCGTCATAAACGACAACGCCTTTCTTGTTGACGACCTGCATACCCAAATCGTCGGACACCAAACTCGATGTCGCGACCGTACGTAGCTCGCCCGCAGTCCAATTGCCGTTTTCCTCATACGACGTCGCAAGCTTTTCGGCAGCGGAATTTGCGATTTCGACGATATTGGAGCGCGTGTAATCCGAAAAGACCGTGCCCCACACAACAGAGACCACGCCCACCAGCACCAATACCGTCATGAGCGATGTCAGAGCAAAAGCAAGTGCCATGCGCGAGGGATAGCTCATCGTTGGCCGTGAATCGGAGCGAGGCGTGTTCCAACTAGCCTTGGAACCCGCCTCGCTCTCCTGCTTGTGCTTTTGTCCGATTTCAAAGCGCGCAGGTGTCATATGTGATTTCCCTATTTCTCGTCCGACTTATCGGTCTTGGCCGGAGCCTCGAAGCGATAGCCGACACCGTGGACGGTGTAGAGCCACTTGGGCTTCTTGGGATCATCGCCCAGCTTGGCGCGAAGGTTCTTCACGTGGCTATCGATGGTGCGCTCATAGCCCTCAAAGTCGTAGCCGAGCACCTTCTCGACCAGCTCCATGCGGTTGTAGACGCGACCGGGGTGACGGGCAAGCGTGGTGAGCAGCTTAAACTCGGAAGCCGTCAGGTCGACTTCCTTGCCCTCGACCAAAATCTTGTGGCCCGAGATATCGATGACCAGATCGCCGAAGTCGAGTACCTCGACGGCTGGCTCGTCGGCCTGATGGGCACGGCGGAACAGAGCGCGAACGCGCGCGACAAGCTCGCGCGGCGAGAACGGCTTAATCAGATAGTCGTCGGCGCCGAGCTCAAGACCGATAATACGGTCCTCGATCTCGCCCTTGGCAGTCAGCATGATGATGGGGACATCCGAGGTATCGCGAATGGTGCGGCAAACGCGCTCGCCGGGGATCTTGGGGAGCATAAGGTCGAGCACGACCAGGTCAAACTGATGCTTCTCGAACTCCTCGATCGCGGACTGGCCGTCGCCGACACCCACAACCCAGTAGCCTTCGCGCTCGAGATAGGCAGCGACGGCGTCACGGATTGCCTTCTCATCCTCGACCAGCAGAATCTTTTTTGCATCTGAAGCCATAACACGGCCCCCCTGTCTCAATCAGCTAAGAACAAGCCCATTTTAACGCACCTGAGCCCGCCGGATGCCACTATGACGCGGCAGCTCGGCGGGCGGTACTCACAATTACAACGCGTTTATTCCCCTGTTGGCGCCTTTTTAACCCCTCTAAGCTTAAAGAGAGAATAGGCGTGCGGTGACCGTCTCGGGTATACCCTGGCTGTTGCGCACCGTGGCGTACGTAAGGAATGAGTCCGATTTTCCCGCCGTAGCTGGATAATCGCCATATTCCAAAGCGCGGTCGGGCGACAGTAGCGAGCCATAGGTCTTGGCAGAAGTGTCGATGAGAAAATGCGATGACTGTACCTTAACGAGATATTTATTCTTCTTGCCGGCAGCACATGCGAGCGGCTCGCGGGACAGGAAGAGGTACGGCCCTCCCTCATTACCGATATACGTGCCCATGTTGCCCAGGCTGCCCACGCCACTATAGGTCGCCTCGATAGAAAACACGAAGGTATCGCCCATATATACGGCCTCGAAAGGCGAGACTGACGAGGGAAGGACTAGCTGGGCACGTTTGGTGTTGTTGTCATCGGTCAGATCGATTGCCGTTATGCCGTAGTAGACGCCCTCGTCGTTGCGGACACGCGGCGAGATGGTCAAAATGCCGTCGCTCACGCGCGGGGCCGACGCAAAGCGGCCCGTCGATTTCCAAATTGTCTCGGCCTTGGATTCATCAAGCGAGCGACGATAGCAAAACGAATCACTACTCGTTTTATTGCCGCCTGCCGAAGGCATTTTATACCAGATGGCTGATGACCCGAACGCCGTAAACAGCGGCGGATCGTAGTCCTTGCCACCTCGATCGAGCTCAACCACGTCGCCAGAGAGCGAAGCGCCCGACAGATTTTGAGCGTAGAGCTTCCACGATGAACTGGCAAAGTTCATCTCAACCCACGCAAACACGCCGTCGCCGGCACGGACATCGTAAAAAGCATATCCCGTGCCCTCGATAGGATTCTCAATTAATGTGGTAAGCGAGCCATCGCCCAGGTTGAGCACACCGAGTGTGTTGGCGTGCAGTGCCGATGCGGGCGCCATCATTGCCGCAGCATAGTCACCATCGCAGTAGTACAGCAACGTGCCCAGCGGCAGCGTCCACGATGCCGCCGGCTCAAGATCGATGTCAACTGCCTCGTACTCATCAGTAATCGAGACAATCTTCGAATCGTCCTTGATAACCTGCGGCTCGCCAGCGGCATCATCACTGGTGCCTGTTTTTTTCGAACATCCGGCAAGCACCGTGGCAGCGCTCGCGGCAGCTCCACCGAGCACAAAGCCGCGGCGCGATATTCCGTTCTTGATGTGGTCGGCGATACCCATTAGGCGATCTCGGCGCGAGCGGCCTCGATAGCGCGCGAAAGCTGATCAGCGCAAGAGGTCTTCTTCATGCCGCAGGTATTGCCGGCAAGAACCTCGATCACACGGTCGGCAGGAGCGGCCTCGACCAGTTTGGAGATGGCCTTGAGGTTGCCATCGCAGCCGCCGGTAAACTCAACGCCCAGCACCTTGCTGCCATCGTCAGAGAGATTGAGGTGAATATTGCGAGAGCATACACCCTGCGGCTTGTAATCAAACGAAATCATGCGATCCCCTCTCAGAATGTTATTCGAGACGACTATTATCCCCGTCTTTCCCTAAATGCAACGAGGCGCTTTGCCGGCAACACACATTACCAGCAAAGCGCCCTAAAAAGCTAACGTTATGCCCGAACCTACTCGAAGCTCAGCTGCTCCAGACGATCAAAGACCGTGTCGATACGGGTGAGGAAGTCCCACGGATCAAAGATCTCGTCGAGCTTCTCCTGGCTGACGGTGCAGCGCGGGTCGGCCTCGAGACGCTCCTTAAAGGTGGGGCCGGAGACACAATCCTGCACCTCGTGCCAGGTTGCCATGGCGTTCTCCTGCACAATGGCGTACGCGTCCTCGCGGGTGATGCCCGTGTCGACGAGGGCCAGCAGCACCTTGGAGGAGAAGATGAGGCCGCGGGTCTTATTGAGGTTGGCCATCATGCGGGCAGGGTACAGCTGCAGGCCGTCGATAACGCGGATGAGGCACTGGAACATGTGGTCGAGGGCGATGAAGCTGTCGGCCTGGGCGACACGCTCGGCAGAGGAGTGCGAAATGTCACGCTCGTGCCACAGGGCGACGTTATCGAAGGCAACCTGGGCGTTGGACTTCACGACGCGCGACAGACCGCAGACCTTCTCCATGGTGATCGGGTTGCGCTTGTGCGGCATGGCGGAGCTGCCCTTTTGACCCTTGCGGAACGGCTCCTCGGCCTCGAGCGTATCGGTCTTCTGCAGATTGCGAACCTCGGTAGCGATGCGCTCGCAGGTGGCCGCGGTGGTGGCGAGAACGCCGGCGAGATAGGCGTGATGGTCGCGGCTGATAACCTGCGTGGACAGCGGGTCGTGAACCAGACCCAGGTGCTCGCAGACATACTCCTCGACAAACGGTTCGATGGAGCTGTACGTGCCAACAGCGCCCGAGATGGCACCGAAGGCAACATTCTTGCGGGCGTCCTCAAGACGATCCAGATCGCGCTTGAGTTCCCAGGCCCAAGAGCCGAACTTCATGCCGAAGGTCATCGGCTCGGCGTGGATGCCATGAGTGCGGCCGGCACAGAGCGTGTTGCGCTCCTCAAAGGCGCGACGCTTGCAAATCTCGCCGAGCTTCTTGACGTCCTCGATGATCAGGTCGCAGGCCTGGGTGAGCTGGTAGCACAGAGCCGTGTCGCCCAGATCGGAGCTGGTCATGCCATAGTGAACCCAGCGGCTGGGCTTGGGGTCGCCCTCGGGAACATCGGCGTCGATGTACTCCTTCATGTTGGTCAGGAAGGCGATGACGTCGTGGCGCGTGACCTCCTCGATCTCGTCGACCTTTGCCTTCTCAAAGTTGGCATGGTCGCGAATCCACTGGGCTTCGTCTTTAGAAATGCCGATCTTGCCGAGCTCCGCCTGGGCCTCACAGGCCAGGACCTCGATCTCCTGCCAAATGGCGTACTTGTTCTCGAGGGAGAAGATGTGTCCCATCTCCGGGCGGGTATAGCGATCGATCATAGCGGCTCCTTTTTGGTTATTGGCACGTTGGTCGTAACCCAACCATTGTACCGTGCGCAGGTGCAAGTATGGGCAGCAGGCATTAACCTAACATTTTGGAATTGGAGCGGGCAACGGGACGTCCGCGTATTTGCTTCGCAAATCCGTACCGGCTTCAGGCGCCTGCCGGCGCCTTCGCCTGCTCGCTACAAACGCTTCGCGTTTGTTTTACGCTCGCACCCTGGCGGGTTCGAGTCCCGGCGCTTTATTGAAAAAAGCACGGCACCGGAACGGTGTCGTGCTTTTACTTTTTCTGGAGCGGGCAACGGGACTCGAACCCGCGAGTGTCAGCTTGGGAAGCTGATGCCTTACCACTTGGCGATGCCCGCTTGTGTGTTGGCTAGTATAACGCGGTTGTCTTGTTCGATACAAGGGTGGCGATGCTTGTTTTAGCTGTGGAGATTCGTTTGAAAATCGCATCAATTGTGGAGACGAGGACCTTTGGCCTCCCGTTCTCCTTATCTTCTACCTGCGCTTTTGCCTGATTGTTGTATTTGAGCTCAATTTGTCAGGAATTGGGCAAGCTTTTGGTCAGGCTCCGGTACTTACCCGCATGAACCTCGGGGGTAGCCTCATCCTACGCGTCGCAACCTCCCCATGCGGCGCACGAGGGATAAGGAGCAGCCATGTCCAACGCACCCACGCACTCTGTCCACAGCGCAATCGCAACAGGTCCGCTGCTCCTGCTCCTCTTCCTGCTTTTCGGCTGTCTGGCACCGGGAGCCGCATTTGCCGTCGATGGCTACGACCAGCTCGGCTTCCGCACTATTAGCGATGATTGTGGGCCCTTCTTCATCGGCAAGTATGAAGCTCAAGACGCCTCGATTGCCTACTGCATGAACCAGGAGCGCCCCGGCCCCACCAAGCCGGGCGGCCCATGGCTCAACTTTGATCAAGGCTGGGTGTGGCTCGACGACGAGTTCGCGGCAATCGTTTGTCACGGATATCCTACCGCCACGTCGTTTGGCGGTTACCATCTTTCACCCGATCGCGCCCGCGCTGCCACCCAGCTTGCCGTATGGATGCTCAACGGCACTACCCATGTCGACGGCACCTACTCCTACACGACCGCTCAGGGCAAAACCAAGAGCGGGCACTTTACCGCCGACAATGAAGTCGTGGCGGCTGCGCGGTGGCTCCACGACAGCGCAAAATCAGGAAGCATCGAAGCCGCTCCGCACCGCGCGCGGCGCTATATAGGAACCGTATCGGGCGGCAGCAAACGTCAAGACATGCTCTATGTACTGCCGGCGGTCTCTGTTTCCTTCCAAAAGCAGTCTGCAAACGCTGCCATTACCAGCGGAAACAATACTTATCAGTTTGACGGGGCAACATTCGATGTTTTTGAGAGCGCCAGCGGCGCGCGTGTCGGCACCGTCCAGATGGACAGCAACGGTCGAGCGCAGGCAACACTCCTACCCAACACGGCATACTACCTAGTTGAGACAACAGCGCCAGCTGGTTATATCTCCCTGCACGATCGCATTGCCTTTACCACGACGAATAACGGCGGATACGTCACCATTGATGAACAACCCGGCACCATTACCTTGCGCATTGTAAAGCTCGACGCCGCAACGAATGCAGGCCCCCAAGTTGGAGCTTCGCTCGCAGGAGCAGAATTCGTGTGCGTATCGCAATCAACCCCTGGATGGACACAAACTCTCAGGACCGATGAAAGCGGTCGAGCTACCCTCACCGATGTCCCCCTGGGAACCTTTACCATCTATGAATCGAAGGCGCCCGAGGGCTATTTGCCCTCCGGTGACAGTTGGTCTTACACCGTTGGAGCCGACCAACTCGGCGATTCAGGCGTGGTCGAGATCGAATCTCGCGTTTCCAATATCCCCATTGCGTTTGACCTTGAGATTTCCAAATTCAAGGACTACGGCAATAGCGATCAATCCGGCCTGGAGCAGCCGGCAGGAGATGTTGTCTTTGAGGTTGTCAGTAACAGCTCTCAGCAGGTTGTTGGCACACTGACTACAAACATCTATGGCTTTGCCTCCACCAAAGACCAGCCCGAAGCATGGTTCGGCACAGGCAAGCGACCAGCCGGTGTCCACGGAGCCGTCCCATACGACCGCGCCGGCTACACGGTTCGTGAGGTTCCGGAAACCGTCCCCGAGGGTTTTAAACGTGCGGGGGAATGGACCGTCGAGGCCAATCAGATTTCCGACGGCGCCGAGCTTCAATATATCGTGGACAACCACGCCCTGTCGACGCATCTCCAGATTGTAAAACGCGATGCCCAAACAGGCGCCTCTGTTCCCCTAGCCGGATTCACCTTCCAACTCCTCGACAGCAATCACAAACCTGTCTCACAAACATGCTGGTATCCAGCATATAACGTAATGGACACCTTTACGACTGACGCGACCGGCACCGTCACACTGCCCGAATCGCTCATGCCGGGCACCTATTATGTACGCGAAACCTCGGCCAAAGAGCCCTATCTTGTCGGCGGAGAGATCGAGGTAAACATACCCGCCGATATAAACCTAACGCCCGTTGCAATCGTCTCGTATTATAACCACGCCGCGACCGGAAACATCAGGATCGTTAAAACCGATGCCGTAGACGGCAGCAGCCTCGCGGGCGCCACCTTTGAGATCCGTGCCTCAGGTGATATCGTGCGCCCCGACGGTAGCATTGCCGCGCTCGACGGTGAGACTGTCGCTACCGTCACGACGGATGAAACTGGAGAAGCACGCGCGGACGACCTCCCGCTGGGATCTGGCACCGCACGCTACGAGGTTGTCGAGACTCAAGCGCCGACCGGCTTCTTACTCGACCGGACGCACCATATCGTCGACCTTACCTATGCCGACCAGAAAACACCCGTTGTGGAAGCACGGCTTAACGTATCCGACGATTACACCAAGGTTGATATCTCCAAGGTCGCTGCAAGCGGAGAGCAGGAAGTGAAAGGCGCACAGCTCACCTTATATGGTCCCGATAAAACCGAAATAGACTCCTGGACCTCATCCGACAAGCCGCACCGCGTCGAACATCTTGCACCCGGCACCTACTCGTTGCGCGAAATGATATCTCCGCGGACCTATGACCTTGCCGAGGAGATAACGTTTGAAATAAAGGACACGGGAGAAGTCCAATCCGTCTCGATGAAGGATGCGCCCATCGAGATCAAAGGACAGGTCGACAAGCGTCAGGAGCTTGTCCAACCTATCGAAAAGGGCCTGTTGGCCAACGGCGATGGTAAAAATCACGCCGCGACGCAAACCAATAGTGATGGGCTTTTCTCCTATACCATCGATGCTCGAAACGATTCCGCTACTTGGGTTGATGAGTTTACGATTACCGATAATCTTGAGTGCGCCAAAGACGGCACGGCGAGATTCGTCTCAATCGAAATCCCCGTCGCCATCGGCGACCTCAACGGTCTGTGCAACGTGTGGTATCGCACAACGCCGTTGGACTCGACAGAAGCCGATGAGCCGGCAAACGCGACGCTTGACGATGGGCACGAAAATCCTTGGCTTGAGTCCGACGAAGTAAAAGAGAGCCTTGGTGAGGACTGTCGCCTCGTCGATTACGACGGCTGGCGCCTCTGGAAGGCGGATGTCCCGATCACGGAATCCGCCACACTCGAGGCGAAAGAACTCGACCTTGCATCCAATACCGTCGTGACGGGCATTCGCATTGAATACGGTGCGGTAGCCGCCGACTTTACGACTCGAAGCAATACGGATTCTTGGACCCGCGATGATCTCAAAGATGAGCACGACGACCTTGACGATGCCAAAGCAATCCTTGGCACAGATGCTCGGGGCGCAGTCGTGCACATGCAGGCAACGTCGGCTTACACACCCCAAACTGCACTCACCAACAGCGCACGCGTCGATCTTTGCCGCAACGGCGGCGGCGATAAACTTGAGTCACATGACGAGGACAGTGTCATTCAACGCTGTACCCTACCGCAGGACCTACCGGCAACAGGATCAGCTCCCATCGCCGCTTGCATCACCGCGCTCCTGACCTCGGGTGCCGCAGCCCTATGGTTCGCTCGCCTTAGGTCAATCCCAAAGAAGCGCTAGCGCGATGAAAAAGCGGACGAGCCAGTCCCCCGGCTCGCCCGCTTTCAATCATTTAAATCGCCGCATCTACTCTGCAGACGAAGATCCACCATCAACGATTGCTTGCTCGGACTCAGGAATCCCATCGGCACCCGTGCTCTGTTCTTGCTCCACCTCTTCGCTGATTGCGGAGGCGGGGGTCGAGCCCTTCGCGCCCACGATGTAGGCAGCTCCAAACCCTAACGCAATGGCAATCAAGGTCAAAATCACGTAGACAGGCCAATGGCGCTTAATATACGAAAACACGTTGACTCCTTAGAGCTCCGTCTACGAACGGCGGATAACCTCGGTCACGACCTCGGATACCGTGGCAATGTTCGTCGGGTTGACATTGTGGGGCAGGTCGTCCTCGGTACGAGCGCAAGCCAGACGCGTGCCGTCCACGCCGGCGATGGTGAGAGCTCGGCGGCTCGCCTCGAGGGCGGCGTAGGCATCGGTCTTGGCATAGGGCATCTCGAGCGCGCCACAATCGACATGGAACGACTTGCACACCTTGCTGACCAGGTTCATGATGCGGCGATCGCCCTTGAGCAGCTGCTGTTCGCCCTCAACCGTCACCACCGAAAGCCTACCGGCGCCGACGGATTCAAGATTGATGAAGAAGACGCCGCGGAGCTTATCGCGATGCGAAGCCAAGAAGGCCTTCATACCGGCGCCATCACAATCCGAGGCGCCCGTTGCCACAAACCAGATATCGTGACCGAGCAGCTCATCGTCGCCCATAGAGGCGACAGCCGAGAGCATATCTTCGGAAGAAGCGCCGTCGGAAGACGTAGCGCCGCCCTTCCAGCCATCGTTATCGTCCTCGAAATTATCCCACGAACCGATGCCGCGACCGGACTTCTTGGCATCGTAATCGTCTTCGACGCCCAGCCAATCACTCATGCTGTCCTGTTCGTTTTTCTTTTTACGACCGAACAGGCCGCCCAGGCCGCGCTTGCGAGACTTGGGCGCCGCCGGGGCGGGAGCCGAAATGGTCTCGATCGGCTGAGCGCCCGACGCAACGGGCCTAGGAGGCGCAACGGGTGCCGATGTTGGTTCGGGGCCCTGAGCGGTAGCAAAGGGGTCGTTGACCTGTGCGGAGGGGTCGGGAAGGTCGAACAGCGACGTGCGAGACGCAACGTTTGCCTGCTTCATCGACGGCAGCGACGGATCGGGGACCGAAGCCAGCGGAGACGAGGAAGGTGCAGGCGACGGAGCCGACGCCGGATCGGGAACATTCACCTGCGGACGCGGTGATGCCTGGGAGGAAATCTGGGCCATAAGGGAATCGACCGTTTCGTCCTGGGTGGGAGCAACATCGGCAACCGTGGCACCGGAACCACTCGGGGTCGGCATGGTGAAAATCTGCGTGGAGTAAGGCCTCGACTCATCTGTCTCGGGAGCCTCGGAAACCGCAGGCACTTCCTCCTGCTCGACCTCGGTCGAATCACCTTGATCGGCTGCCGCGTATTGCTCTTCGTCACAGTTGACCTCGACGGGCTCGTGCCCGGCGACATCTTGGATTTCGGCAGCATCAATAGGCTCGTCATCGTCTGCCGCGTCGCCCTGCTCATCGGAAACAGGAAGGGGCTCGGCAATCGCGGTGCCTTGCTTTTCAAACGTTATCGTGGAATCGAACTGCGCGGCATCAAACGACATGGTGCTATCGACGTGCTGCTGAGCCTCAAAGGACGTCGTAGCTTCGGCGGCGTCGACAGGCACGGACTGCATAGCCTCGTTCTGCTCGAACTCTTGCGCCGCGCGCTCACGTGCCGCCTCGGCTGCCTGCTGCTGAGCGATAGCCTCCTGCTCGGCAGCCTCGCGTGCGGCAGCGCGCTTCCCCTCGAAATCGTCGACAAATTTCCTGCCCTTTACAAGCGCACCCTTAAAGAAGTTGGAAGCGCTGGCGCCAATCGAAGAGAACGCGGATGCAATATCGGCATGGGGCGTTGCCGCGGGAATCTCGGCCGAGAAATCAGTATCGCTCTCGTAAGACACGCGCCTCGGCTGTTCAGCGTAATCGTCGTCAGGCTCGTCCGTAACGTCTTGCGCCGGCGCGGCGGGAGCCAAAATGTCCAGTCCTGCCGCGGGATCGATCGCGGACACCGCCTCGGGCTCGGCAACGGCAGCGGCAACCGCGGCAGACTCATCATCCACGGCGACAACGGGCGCAGATGCAGTCACGACGGGGGCAGGCTCGGGCTCAAACGTCGGCTCCTCGCCTTCCTCGTAATCGAGCGTGCAGGACTCGGGAAGCATTCCGAGCGCACGGATGGCATCCGAACCAAAGCGGATATTGCCGGCGGCATTGCGATAGAGCCTGGGCTCGGGCTCGGCCGCGACAGGCTCCTCCGCCGGCTCGGCAGTGGGAACCTCGTCATTGAACTCTTCGGCCTGGACAGCCTGATTCTGATCCTCGGGCACGATGGCGCCAATCAGCGTCTCGTCGGCAGACGCACCCTCAAAGCCCTCGATCTGCTCGTCGAAAGCCTCGCCCTGTTCGGGCTCGGTCTGAGCGTCGGGAGCAATCGGCTGACCGAACTCGTCCTCGGCGTAGGTAGGCTCTTCATACTCGATGGTGTTGCCGTAGTCGTTTTGCTGTTGGGCCGCGGCATACTCCGCTGCTGCGCGCGCCATCTCCTCGGCACGACGCTTCTGCTCCCCAAAATAGGTATCGAACGGAACATCGTCGGGAAACTCGTTTTCGCCCTGGAAGGGAGCAACGTTGTCCATAACGCCGAGCATAGCGGCGACAGAAGACTTGTTGCACACTGCGCCGGACGTATAGGGAAGCACAAAACGGTTAGAAATGATGTTTGCCGCGTTGGCGAGCGCAACGAGGGAAGCGAGGATCGCGACAATCCACAGCAGAACCTTGAGCGCGCCGGGGAGCGGCAGGATACGCAAGATGGCAACGGCAGCAGGGGCAACCGTGGCAACGGGCAACAGCTTGGCGATGAGCGCACGATACGAAGCATAGGGCTCGCGGGCGAGCAGCTCAGCACGGGGAGAGTCGTAGTGTGCGACAACGACCACCGGGCGGTTGCGCGGAGACGCGAGCGGGCCCGAGGCCTTGTGGTAGGCGATGACATTTTGGCTCACGCCCGTCTTGCCCAGGCGCGAAACCACGGGGTGGCCCGTGCGCTCGAGCACGTAAAGAACGGCGCCGACAATGGCCAGCAAGGTGCCGACCAAGCCGATGCCGCCACCGATGCCCATCAGCAGGGCGCCGGCAAACGCAAGAATACCGGTAACGGCAAATGCCAACCTGCTGGGCGCCGGGGCATTGAACTCCTGAACCTCGGGATCAAAGCCATGGTTGCGGAAGATCTGAGCGATATCCTCGGCAGCCAAGCGCTCTTCTTCGCTGCATGCCGGCGTGATGCCGGTGTTCTGCAGCAGGTGGTTAATATAGTTCTGGGTGTTCGCCATGTGCGCTCCACATCCATAATCCGACAAATAGGCCCAATGCATGCACATTAGAACCGTATATAGTCGAAAGTATACCCCGAGCGAGCGCAAACGACCGAATTCGGGCCATCTTAACGCCCCGAGCGGACAAGGATATAGCCTAATCTCCATATCGGACTAAAATCATGGCAGCAAACCACCTTCTCATGCGAGGACTCTATGACGGCAAGCGACGCGACCGCGACAATTAAAAAGGGGAATTCGGAGCCCAGTTTCGATAAAACGGCTCAGCGCATCCTCAATCTTTTCTTTGTGCTCAACAGCTCCCCCGAACCGCTGACGACCGAGCAGATCGTCTTGGATTCTGACCTGGGATATGGCTCGGGCAATATCGACTCGGATAAGCGCAAGTTTCGGCGCGATCGTGACAAACTGCTCGAACGCGGCATCTTAATCAAGGAGGTTCGCCCCGCCGGCGCGCAGGAGACCGAGGAAAGCTCATGGACAATCGACCGCGAGCACACGTTTGCGGCAGGCGGCCTCATCACCGCAGACGACGCCGATATCCTGCTCAACGCTATCGACCAGACAATAGCGGCCGGCTCTTCCACCTTTGCCGCGCCGCTTGCCGACATTCGCTCCAAAATTGCCTACCTCACCGGCATATCTGCGGTGGACGAAGCACCGATCCGCCGCTCTCCCACCGTCGATGCGGTATGGAGCGCCTTTGCCGAGCGATGTGCGCTGCGATTTTTATATCAGAACGGACGCGGTGGGCAAAAAGAGCGTACCGTCTGCGTCTACGGCATGTTCGAGCGCGAGGGCGTGACGTACTTCTGCGGCCTCGACAATGCCACCGACGACATCAGGACATTCCGCTGCGACCGTATCGTTCGCGCTTGGCGTCCTTCGAAGGCTTACGCCATCCCTGCGGACTTCAATCTCAACGACTATCTGTTCTTTGAATTCGATTTCGCCGACCGACCGCCCGTTGCAGCCACGTTCTCGTTCGCCCCTCAGACGCAGATCGATATGATCAACGGCCTCACGCGCGGGCGAGGTGAGCTCGCACACACCGATGCGGGATGGATCTGGACCGTTGACGTGCGCGACCTTGAAGCCGCCGCCTCATTTTGCATGGCCCGCGCCATGGACGGCATGAGGCCCATGGCCCCCAAATCGCTCAAGCAGGCGTGGAACCGCCTCATTGAAAGGACGGTGCACGAGCATGCCCGTGCGTAAACTCACCAGCGAGCAGAGACTCTCGCGCGCCATCGACATCATGGAGGCCCTCTACGCCTCCGGCGAGAGCGGCATGACACGAACCGAAATTTGCGGCCGCTTTGACATCACGGGAATATCGCTCGACGAGATTCTCGAGATCGTCTCGACGCTCGCGGACCGAGAATCGGGTGCGCGCATCATCTGCGAATGCCACGGCGAGCGTGTGGTCCTCACCGGTGACGCCGGACGTGTGCTACCGCTGCGCCTGAGTGCCGCCGAGGGCGCTGTGCTCAACCACGAACTTGAATCGTTGGGGATCGAGCCGCAGACGGCAGCTCGGATTCGACACGCTCTTCTACCCGAAGAGCTCGGCTATAACCAGTGCGTCTTTGACACCGTCAACCACGGGTCGCACTGGCAGCAGCTGAGCTGCGCCATTCAGGACGGCGTTCGCTGCCTCATCTCGTATCGCTCGATGGACGATGCACGGCCACGCGAGCGTCTGGTCGACCCCTTGCGCATTACGGCAAACGGCGACCAAACATACCTGATTGCCTGGGACATCGCAGTCGATGAGCAGCGCACCTATCGCATGGATAAAATCGAGGGACTCACCTTGACGGAAGACTCCGTCGTGCCTCACGCACCGGACGTCGCATCCCTCCACGATTCCCTTGCCCGGACGCAGCGTAGCGCAAAGCTCTTGATGCCATTCGATATGGCGGAGCATCTGGACTGGGCCGGCATCACCCTCATCGAGCGCAGCGGGGCAGACATGGCAACGGTAACCGTGCATTACGGCTCCGAGCGTTGGCTACTGAGCCAGATAATCGCAGCGGGCGGAGCCATCCGCATCTTGGATGACCCCACCCTGTCAAAGCGTCTGTGCGATATGGCAAAAACTCTCGTCTGTCCGCTTTAGCGCCGCCGCTCGTGGCGTGCGCGCCACAGTTGCAGATAGTGACCGATCTGTGCCGATTCGATGCGCTGGTAGGAGCTCGTGGGCAGCGACGTTAAGAACTTCTTTCCGTAGCCCTTCGTCACCAGGCGAGGATCCGCCAAGATCAGCACACCGCTATCGGTCGACGAGCGAATCAAACGCCCCGCGGCCTGCTTAACCTCGAGCACCGCCTCGGGCAGCGAATAGCGCGCCCATGCGCGGTCTTCGCGCAGGTTGCGCTCGCACGAGAGCGGGTCCGTGGGGCTCGAGAACGGCAACTTGGGAATGATGACGCAGCGCAGCGTCTCGCCGCTGGCATCAAACCCCTCCCAGAAGGCCTTGAGCGCAAAAAGCGACGAGGTCGGTTCGTTGATAAACCGGTCGCGCAGGCGACGAGGAGATGAGTTGCGCTGTTGGCAGTTGAGTTCCAGACTCGCACGGGCAAGCTTGGGCTCGACGCGAGCGTACAGCTCCTCCATATCACGCCTGTTGGTGAACAGCGTGAGCACCGAGCCGCCCATGGCAAGATGAGCGTCGACCAGCACACGCTCGAGCGCCGAAAGATAGCCTTCGCGGTCGCGTGGATCGGGAATATCCCCAGCCACAACCACGGCCATATTCGAATCGAAGTCGTAGCTCGAGTCCAAGTGCAGCGATGAAGATGTTGAAGCACCGATGCGATCGAGCCCGACAGCATGGTTGAAGTGCTCAAAGCTTTTGGACACCGTCATGGTCGCTGAGGCAAAGATAGCCGTGTGAACCTCGGGCAGCCACTCGGTTGCCAAGGCCTCGCCAATGTCGATGCGCTCTGCGGTCATCGACTCTCCGCCGGCACGCAGCCTGCGATTGACCTGCAGCGAATACACGTAGTGTTCATCGGTGCCATCAATGATGAGTTTGAGGTTCTCGGCCAGCTCGTGCAGGCGGCGCGAGATATCACCCAGGTCGACAACAACCTCGGGCTTGTCGGCGGCGACGGCTTGCACCAGCGCGTCGACGCTCTTGTCAGCTTGTTCCAATGCGGCGATGGCAGTGTAGGCCGACTGTAAGAAATCATGCCAGTCGTCTGATTCGCGCAGCTCGGGGCCAATCCACAGATTGGCATTGTCATAGCCCCCACGGGCACGGCGGCCGAGCTCGCGTACTCCATCGAACACGTCGGCGATCGCCATGCTCGCGCGCGCAGCCGTCGACGTCGCCTTGGCAGTAAGGCCCAGATAGAGCGTAGAGCCCTCGGAGGTTGCCAAATCACGGGAAACCTGGCTTAGCGCGCCGGTGCTCGAGCCACCCAGGCGCTCAAACAGAACGCGTGATTCGTCCGCCGACACCACGCGCGCCCACTGGCGGCGCGCCTCGCGCTCGATGGAATGGGCCTCGTCGATTACCCAATGACGAATCGGAGGTAAAATCCTGCCCTCGGCCGCGACATTGCGGAACAGCAGGGAATGGTTGGTGACCACCACATCGGCATGCGCCGCACGACGGCGAGCGCCGTGGACCAAACATTTATCAGGGAAAAACGGGCAGAGGCGGCGAGCACACTCGCGCGAGGCCGTCGTAAAGTCGGGGCGGTTGACGCTGCGCCACCGAATGCCGAGCGAGTCGAGGTCGCCATCGGCCGATTGGCAGACGTACGCCATAATGACCGCGACCGCCGTGAGCGTATCCGCCGGATCGCGCTTGGTGGTAATCTCGACCTGGCCGCGGCTCATGCGCTCAAGCTTGCGCAGGCACGGATAGTGGTCATACCCCTTGAGAGCGCAAAACGACAGACCACCGTCCAGTTGCTCGGCAAGTTTAGGCAGCTCATGGTACATGAGCTGGTCGGCAAGATTGTTCGATTTGGTCGCAATACCAACCGTGATGTTGTTACGGCGTGCTGCCTCGGCAAAAGGCACCAGATAGGCCATCGATTTGCCGACGCCTGTGCCTGCCTCAATTACTCGATGAGTGCCCGTGACCAGCGCATCGCGGACCTCGAGCGCCATCGCGATCTGCTCATCACGCGGCTCGTAGGTGGGATACATGCGATTGACCAGGCCACCTGGCGCATAGTCTGCCTCAATCTCCTCACGACTCGGCATCTTGAGTACCGGCAGTTCATCGGCGTCCACCCGATCGTCGGCGCGATCGGCCTTGAGAACGTCAGCACGAGCGGCGCTGAGA
>OGYY01001325.1_pt1 | contig 21929 bp, 18 predicted proteins | sample 1576671 | NCBI WGS metagenome assembly OGYY01 (sample SAMEA3541593, study PRJEB24748) | human gut metagenome | biome: human gut; feature: human-associated habitat; material: faeces | place: China | collected 2012 | reverse complement strand
ACTGCATAGTTCTTTTTGGCTTTAATGATATGCGCCGTAACCACATCGCCGGGCACGCCGCCGCGCACAAAAATCGGCACGCCGTCCTTGCGCCCGATGGCACTGCCCTCGGATTCGAGCTTACGATGAAAGCGTACGAGGTCGATCCGCGATTCTTGCGTCGTGCGGTGCAACCTCAAATCGTGTTGCTGGAAAAGGTATGCTTCGAGAATGATGAGCTTGGTCAATGCCCGTCTCTTGCGAAAAGGACCGACCTGATTGACGCGATAGCTCACCTTGACGAATGCGGAAGTCTTTTTAGTCCCGTCGAGGATGACCTACTGGCTTTGGAGACCGCTTTGTCCGCTATTAAACTGGCAGCTAATGGCAATCTGTTCGCGGCGGCTCTCGAAAGCAAATTGGAAGCTGCGCTTTCGTTCTGCAGAGAACTTTCGTCTCATTACGACGTCATTGCTGCAAACCCGCCGTACATGGGCGGAAAGAACATGAACAAGTGGCTTTCGGCTTGGGTGAAAAAAACGTACCCCGAAGTAAAAGGCGACTTGTTCTCCTGCTTCATCGAACGATGCATGCAGATGGGGGTTGAAGGCGCCCAGATCGGCATGATGACACCTTATGTCTGGATGTTCATCGGTACCTACGAAAAGTTGCGTACGAAGTTGGTTGACGAGTGCACCATCACCTCGCTTGTGCAGCTTGAATACTCTGGGTTCGGTGGTGCTACAGTTCCGATCTGCACATTCACGTTTGAGAATCGCCATATCGCTGGATACAAAGGTGGATATGTGCGCCTTTCGGATTTCGTAGGTGCCGACAATCAGGCACCGAAGACTCTTGAGGCGATAGCCAACCCCGATTGCGGCTGGTTCTATCGCCGCTGCGCCGACGACTTCAAAGACATCCCCGGCACCCCCATAGCCTACTGGGCAAGCGAAGCAGTAAGGCATGCATTTCGTTGCGGAGAGAGGATATCGAGTCTTGCCAGTACGAAATGCGGTTTGTCAGCGGGGACTAACGATCTGTTTTTGCGGAAATGGTGGGAAGTCGATCGTTCGAAAGAGTCGTTTTGCTCGGATTCGAAGAAATCGGCAAGGGAGAGCGGGTGTCGATGGTTTGCTTGCAATAAAGGGGGACCTTATAGGAAATGGGCTGGAAATAATGAGGACGTGATTGATTGGGAGGATGATGGATTCAGGATCAGGAACCATAAAGACGACTATGGTCAGTTGATATCGAGGCCTCTGAACACAGAGACTTTCTTTTCGTCCTGCTTGACGTGGTCTGCCATATCAAGTGGGTGCATTTCGTTTCGGTATAGATCCGTGGGGTATGTTTACGAGCATGCTGGAGCCAATCTGTTTGGCGAAGAAGAAGTTCTGGCATACATTCAGGGGGCATGCAACAGCTCGTCGATGCTCTCAATCGCGAACATTCTTTCACCTACCCTTAATTATCAAGTTGGGCAAATATCTTCCTATCCCGTAATTAGAGATCAGACTTTGGCGTCCGATATTACAAGGTTTGTGGCCGATTGTCGGTCGGTGTCGGCCGTTGATTGGGATTCGCATGAAATTTCTTGGGATTTTAAACGTCATCCTTTAGTTGAGTATCCAGAGATTGCTTAGGGATCCAAATGAGCGAGAGAAATCAAAAGAGAATGCAAGCGCTTGCGGCAAAAAGCGTGTCGTCATGGGTGGAGCCTGACGGAGTCAGTGACGGTAGTCTCATTTTTTTGATTCGAGAATTCCTGCATAAGTGTCCTTGTCCTGGAGTTTCTGCTGCAGGAAAAAGCATTCCTGCGTTAGAACGAGTAGACAACTCCGCCGCTGAAAAGATGCTGAAACAAATTGAAAAAAGGGTGCCGCGAATGTTTTTCGACAAAGAGCCGGGTCGAGTAGCGAAATGGCTTCATTCGGAGAATGCCGATAGGGATGAGGTGCCTTACGGTGTCGATGAATTCATCAGCGCCACCTTTTCTCCTGGGATCCTCATCGCTTCGTATCAACAGTTTCCAGGGAAAAAGGTTAGTGAATTGAGAAGTTCTGACTGGAAGGACTATGCGGCGATATTAAAGCTGGATGGGGTGTTTAGACATGTCCGTAACTCGCTTGCGCACTCCTTCTTTTGCGAGGTTTCTCGAGAAAAAGATGGCGCGAGCGTACCGTACTTCTTCTTTCAGGACGTTAGCGGGCGGCAGAACGTTTCTGCGAGGATGTTTCTGTCTAAACCAACGTTGGAGTATTTGGCCCAGATTGGCAATAGTGATGGTGGAATCGAAGTTAACTAAGTGCTGTCAAATCGTTCTTTGGTTCTGTAATATGAAGCCCCGATCAGTCCTGCAAGTCATGTATCACCAGGTCGATAATTTCAAATGGGTCTATAGCGGTTCGCTGCAAGTTTACTGTAGGTCGCCTTTTCGGCGAAGTTGGCACCAGTGTTTTTCCGAAGGCGACGATCTCTTGCTTCTTAAGGGTCTCTGCAACAGCTCGGTAATCCTTTCGATTGCAAGCATGCCGTCACCTACTTTGATTTTTGAGGGGGGCAAAATCGCTACATATTCCGTTTTAGACTCTGACGATTTCGGGGATGGGGCAAAAGAGCGCGTCGTAATGGCAAGACTATTGTCCAAACAAGACCGGGGCTCGTTTGAAACATCGTGGAAATTCAAACGTCATCCATTGGTTTAACGAATGATTCTCAATTGGTTTTCTGTGAAGTATTCACATTGTTCGCGTTTGCCCAGAAAGGCGGTAATGAAAATGGAAAAAAACGAAGTAGTGGTGACGGCTTCTTTTCGTGCGAAGTCTATTGAGGAAAAAGTGACTAAATCGCTTGCGAAGATTATGGGGTTGGAGGAGCCCTATGATCTGGGCAATTTGGGTGCGGAGAAATTGGTTAATCCCTTCGGTGGAGGCGAATTAATATTAGCCGCTCTATCCAAGCTGCCTCAGTGGGATTATTCGGACATTGGGAAGCCCGTGGGCGTTTCCAATTCGAAGTTCGCCATTCGCTTTTCAGCTATTGGATCGGCGAACCCCGATGATGATGCGTTGAGATCATTGCTGCAACGCATTGTTGAGATTGATCAAGAAGTACGTTGTGTCTATTGCTTGATCGTGTATCGGAATGATTCGGTGAAGTGCGCTTCCCTTTGTTCAGGCGAAAACTGTGAGGTGTGGAAGCTTGACCCTTCTCAGGCTCGCGAAAAACAGCGTGGTGTTCTCGAGCGAGGCAAGGGGGAGACCCTAAATGAATTAGCAGAATATTATGCATGGGATTATCGATGGTTTGAGTAAGTAGGAAGCAAACCGCCGGACAGATACGGCATGGGGAGGTCGCGAGTTGGAGGCTTCATCCAACGGATCCAAGAAGGCATTTAGCGTTTTGTGCTAAAGAAACAGAGCAAGAAAAGGAGTTTCAAATGGATTTTCCCGCTTTCATCTTTCACCTGCTTTCAGAAGACTATTTCTTCTTCAACGACGACGATATCGCCTGGGACGGCAAGCATCACCAGATCGTTGGGATCCAGGTCAACGCTCTCAAGGTGCCCGAGCTTCAGAGCGCCCTCGAGGCGGGTCTGGCTGGGTTCGACAGCCTTGAAGAGCTTGCCAACTACTTGATTGCGTTCATGAGCCATGCCGAGCAGGACGAAGGGCTCATCGTTCCGCGCAAGAGGATCGCGCAGGGCGTTCGCAAGGGCATCCGCGAAGGCGATCTTACTGGCATCACGCTCATGAACCTGGCTGCATGTGCGCAGGCGCTTGTTGTGGATAGCGCGGAAGACAACGTGTATCGGGTGATGTTCGACACTCGCCTTTCCATGGGCATTCCGCAATTCTTCACTCTTGTCGCACGTTTGATTTGGGATGTTCGTGACGCCGTGACGAGTCTTGCGGGTGTTCCGTTCACGGTCGTGTTCATGGGGGCTCGTAACTTCGATGCCGATGCGGTGTTCGGCAATGTCAACAAGAGCGTTGTCGGCACCCAGTCGAATCCCGAAACGATGACGGTGTCCTCTCGTCCCGAAGTCGACCTCGATGCTGCTGAGTAAAGCGCAATTTGGGATGTGGGAAGAGCCATGGTGAAGTGCCTGGAAGAGTCGATGCGTGCTGTCTGCCGAAACGCTGTTTCTCGTGCTACAATGAGGTCAGCGGATGCCTGCGAGTGGTTTCACGGGCAGTGCCGTTTGAGGGTCGGGATCACCGAGCGCTTAGCGCCGGTGATCCTTCTCCTGTTTACGGGCGTAGCCCCGAACGGACAACAAGAGCCTGACTACCGCACCCGCCAATCCGACGATCGAGATCGCCAGCTTCAGGATCAGGATTGCAAGCTCCATCGGCAAATCACCTCCTTCCGCAAAAGAAGGCGCTGCCGTGTCGCAGGACTTACTCCGATGACCTTGCCTTATTTTAGAGTAAAACGCTCGAAAAAACAAACAAACGTTCTATATTTCACCAGTGCCGTAGAGGCGGATTCGTCGTGCGTCCCTGGTGCTTCGTGCGTTTTGGCGGACAGGCCTTCCTGCGCTTGCGCTCATTCAACCAGCCCGACAATCGAATACCGAAAGGCGGCATAAATGGCCACGCTCATCGCCGACAAGTACGAAGCATTCAAGGCCGAGACCAACGCCCGCTGGGATCAGCTCAAGGCCAACGAGGAAGAGCTCAACCGCATCTTCGCCGAGATCTACGGCATGGTGGGCGAGGTGCCCATCGAGGTGGAGGACAAGTACGTCTCGGTGGCGCGCGTGTTCGACACCGCCGAGGAGATCCCCGAGTCGTTTAAGGGCAACAACTATGTCCGCACTATGCGTGACGAGATTGTTTCGCTTATCTCCTACGCCGTGGGCTGCATGTTCGGGCGCTACTCTCTCGACGTGGACGGGCTGGTGCTGGCAGACGCGGGCCAGACGCTTGACGACTACCGCGCCAAGATGCCCGACTCCGAGCGCATCGCCTTCCTGCCCGACGCGGACAACATCCTGCCCATCACCGACGACGAGTACTTCTCGGATGACATCGTGGGGCGCTTCGTCGAGTTCGTCCGCGCCGCCTACGGCGAGGAGACGCTCGAAGAGAACCTGCGCTTTGTTTCCGACGCATTGGGCGGCAAGGGCACGCCGCGCGAGGTGATTCGCGCGTACTTCCTCAAGGAGTTCTTCAAGGACCACTGCCAAACGTACAAGAAGCGCCCGATCTACTGGCTGTTCGATTCGGGCAAGAAAAACGGGTTCAAGGCGCTCGTGTATATGCACCGCTACCGGCCCGACCTGCTGGCGCGGCTGCGCACCGACTACGTGCACGAGCAGCAGGAGCGCTACCGCACGCGCATCGGGCATCTGCGCGAGGAGCGCGAGGACGCACCCCAGAGCCGCCGCGCCAAGATCGACAAGCAGCTCAAGAAGCTGGAAGACCAGCTGCGCGAGACGCAGGGGTTCGAGGAGCGCGTGCGCACCCTGGCCGATCAGATGATCGAGATCGATCTGGACGACGGCGTGAAGGTCAACTACGCGAAGTTCCAAGACGTGTTGGCGAAGATCAGGTAGGGAGGGTGAGCGTCAGTGCCTCAGATTAACGTTGTTAAGCAGCTTCTCGGGCGGTTCGAGCAGCCCCTTCCCAGCAGTGCCGTGCGGCGCATTGTGATCTGGCACGATCCGGCGGGGGAGCTTGCCGGTGCGTTCGCGGAGCTTGCGGCAAACGGGTTCGACGGGGGATCCGAAGAGGCTGTTCCCGCAAAAGAGGACGAGGGCGCGGCTTTTTCCGCTGGGTGCGCGGGCGCGGCGGCTGGCGGCGACGGTTCGTCCGACGATGCTTCGACCACTGGCGCCTCCGAGACGTCTGCCTCAGAGCCGGGCGGCTGGCTCAATGCCGTCCACGCTGCCGAAGGGCTTGCGCGTCCTGTGCGTTTCGTCGAGGCGGCCGACGGTTGTCTGTTCAACACCAAGCGCCTGCTCTATCGCGAGGACACGCAAAACGACATCCTGCTGTACCGCCGCCGTGCGCGCGGCGAGCTGGAGGGCGATTGGTTGGCGGACGTGGAGCTGTACGCCGAGCACTTCCAGGCCGACTACGTGTCGCTGCTCATCGACGAGCTGGGCGTATCCGACACCGACGAAGTGCGCGAAGCCCTTCGCATGTGCAAGACGTTTTTCAACGCCGCCCCGCGCCGGCGAAAGTTCGCTGCGCTAGCGGCAGGTGCGGCAACGCGCGATGCGGTCGAGGCAGGCATCCTCGCCGTTTTGGCGGGAGTCGAGCGCCCAACGGTCGAGGACGTGACGCGCGGCTTGGCGATGGCGCTGGCCGATGACGAGCCGGGTACGCTGGCCAGGCTGCGCAAGATGGGCGCACAGGATGCCTTCGCCCGCTTTCTTCAGATGCGGATCGGTTTTGACGTCGGGACTGCGGTCGAGGGTGACGCCGCCGGCGACGACGGTGCGGCCAGTTTCGCCAACGGTGCTGCCGACGGCTCGCAGCTTGCCGACGACATCGTCGCGCATTTGCTGGCGAGCGCCGCGTCGTGCACGCTGCCTCCCGAGGCGTTTGCGGGTCTCGACCGCTTTCTGTCGCCCGAACATGCGCGCTTCTGCCTGACGATCGTTCACAGCTGGATGGCCGCCGGAGACGCAGCGCGTGCGGGTCTTCTGGAAATGGCTCAGCAGGTGGAGGAACGCTGCGACATGGCAAGCCGTCTTGAGGGCGTCTCTCGTGAAGCGCTTTTGCGCACCGACGTCTTGCCCTGCGTTGACGAGGTGCTTCTCTCGAATCTGATGGGTCAGCTAACGCAGGGCCTCGATTGCTGCGACGAGGCTTCGCGCGTAATCGCCCAGCGCAGGAGCACGGTCTTTGGCGAGCGGCTTACGCCTTACTACGACGCGCTGAGCGCAGCCGTTGAAGCGCAGCGTTTCCATCGGGCGCATGCGGGCGAGTATCACCTGGCGTCGGCGGTGGACGTGTGGAAAGCCTACACGAGTGAGTGGTATGTCATGGACACGCACTACCGACGCTTCTGCTGCGCCTTTGAAGAGTGCCTGGTGGATGCCAACCCGGCACTAGAGGACGCGACAAAAGGACTTGCCGACTACGTGGACGGGATCTACGCCGACTTCCTCACGCGAAGCAACGAATGCTGGGCGAACGCCGCCGAGGCGGCATGGGCGCAGACAGGCTGGGTTGAGGGTATTGCCCGTCAGCGGCGTTTCTACGACGACGTGGTTCTTTCCGAGCTTGCAGGCAGCGCCAAGCGTGTGGTGGTTGCGGTGTCGGACGCCCTGCGCTACGAGGTGGCAGCCGAGCTGCGCGATCGCCTGGAGCGCGAGACCAAGGGCAACGCCGAGCTGGGGGCGATGCAGGGGATGTTCCCTTCAACGACGCCGTTTGGGATGGCGGCGCTACTGCCTCATGCGCGTATGCAGCTTAATGAGGCGGATCTTGCTGTGCTGGTGGACGGCATGCCCACGGCTACCGCGGCCGAGCGCGAGGCGGTGCTGCAAGCGTGCCGCGCGGCGGGCATCACGCTGCAGGGGCTCATCGCCGAGCCCTCGGCGGCGGTGCTGCGACAGCGCAACCCCAAGAGCCGAGCAATTAAGTATGTCGATCTGCAGCGCATGAAACGCGCGGAGCGCAAGGCGCTGTCAGAGGACGCCCAAGTGATTTACGTGTACCACAATGCGGTGGATGCGGCGGGCGAGGGCGCGCACGGCGAGCGCGAGGTGTTCGATGCCTGCGAGGACGCGCTGCAGGAACTGGTGGCGCTGGCAAAGATTGCCGTGAACGATCTGGGGGCGTCTCGCATGGTGGTGACGTCCGACCACGGGTTCCTCTGCACGCGCAAGCCGCTGCGCGAGGCCGATCACGTCTCGGCTGCGGACATGGAGGGAACGGCGGCCCTTCTGGGGCGCCGCTATGCCGTGCTTGCGGGCGAGGCGTCCTCCGATCTCCGCATGAACATGGACGACGTGGGTGGCGGCAGCTACACGGGGCTTTCCCCCCGCAGCTGCTTGCGCATCAAGCGCCCCGGCCCCGGCGAGAACTACGTGCACGGCGGTGTCAGCCTGCAGGAGCTTGCAGTTCCCGTGGTGCGTTTCCGCAACGCCAAAGCGGGGTCGAAGGGCTACGCGGAGGCGAAGAAAGCCCAGTTGGCGCTTTTGGGGACAAACCGCCGCATAACCAGCAATCTGTTTTCGCTCGACCTGTACCAGACCGAAGCGGTTGCCGGAAAGGTTGCTCCCGAAACCTATGAGCTGGCGTTGGTGGACGAGGCGGGAAACGAGGTGAGCGACGTGCAGACGGTTGTTGCCGCCTGGGCGGCGCCCCATGCCGAAGATCGTCGCATCCGCGTGAACTTCGCGCTGAGGGCGGGCGTTGCGTTTAGCGAGCGGGCGACGTACTACCTGGTGGCGCGTGTTAAAAGCTCGCGACGCATCGCGTGGCGCGAAGAATTCCGCGTGATGGTGGCTTTCAACATGATGGACGATTTCGGGTTCTAAGCGGGCAAGGAGGATCGCTATGGATGCAATGTACGCAGGTGCGGCAGGAAGCGAGTCGGGCGGCTACGGCGAGTCGGACGAATGGAAGCGCCAGGCTCGGCACGAATGGGATGTGCGCGATGCTGTGGCGGTTTCGGAAGACGATGCGGCAGGCGTGCAGGAAAGCTCGCCGGAGACAGCCGATGATTCCGCCCCGGCTTCTTCCGATTCAGTCGAGGAGGGCGTCCCGCGCTACCAGATGGACGACCTCGACCGAAAGATCGTCGACGCCTTCCCCGGCAAGGTGGTGCGCAAGGATCTCACGTCGCTGATGAAGCGCGGCGCCAACGTGCCCACCTTCGTGCTGGAGTACCTTTTGGGCATGTACTGCTCCACCGACGACCCCGAGGTGGTGGAGGAGGGTCTGGCGCGCATTCGCAAGATCCTTACCGACAACTACGTCCGGCCTGATGAGAGCGAGCGCATCAAATCGCGTATCCGCGAGCTGGGCGTCTACACCGTCATCGACAAGGTGTCGGCGAGGCTCGACGAGTACAAGGACCTCTATGTTGCCCACTTCACCAACCTGGAGATCGAGCCGTTCGTCATGCCAGCCGAATACGTGCGCGAGTACTCCAAGATCCTCATGGGCGGCATCTGGTGCATCATGCGCATCGAGTACCGGCGCATGGTGGACGAGGAAGACGAGTTCGGCAACGACGTGTTCGGCGACGCGCCGGCGCGCCCGAAAAAATCGTCCAAGGCCAAGCGCGGGCCGGAGGACTCGCCGTTTTCGGTTGTGTCGCTCACGCCCATCCAGATGCCCAACCTCGATCTGGACGACATGGTGGCTCAGCGCAGCCAGTTCACGCTTGACGAATGGGAGCGCCTGATCCTGCGCTCGGCCGGCTACGAGCCTGATGCGATGTCGGAAAAGGAGCGCATGCACTTCATCGAGCGCATGGTTCCGCTGGTGGAGCGCAACTACAACCTGTGCGAGCTTGGACCGCGCGGCACGGGCAAAAGCCATATCTACAAGGAAGTCTCGCCGTACTCTATTTTGCTGTCGGGCGGTCAGACCACTACGGCAAACCTCTTTGCCGACATGCGCGGATTCCGCGGCAGCCGCGTGGGGTTGGTGGGGCATTGGGACTGCATCACGTTCGACGAGGTGGCGGGCATGCGCTTCAAGGACACGAACGCCGTGCAGATCATGAAGGACTACATGGCGTCGGGCAGCTTCGCGCGCGGACGCGACCAGATCAACGCCGACGCTTCGATGGTGTTCGAGGGCAACATCAACGACACCGTCCAGAACGTGCTCAAGACCACGCACCTGTTCGATCCCTTTCCTCCCGAGTTCAACAACGACAGCGCGTTTTTCGACCGCATCCACTGCTACCTGCCCGGATGGGAGGTTCCCAAGATGCGCGCCGACCTGCTAACCGACCGCTACGGGCTTATCACCGACTGCCTGAGCGAGTTCTGCCACGAAATGCGCCGCCGCGACTACTCGCATCTGCTCGACGAGCACTTCCGGCTGAACAGAGACTTCAACAAGCGCGACGAGATCGGCGTGCGCAAGACGTTCAGCGGTCTGGCTAAGCTGCTGTTCCCCGACGGGCGCATCACCAAGGCGCAGGCAAGCGTGATCCTGGAATACGCCATCGAAGGGCGCCGCCGCGTCAAGGAGCAGCTCAAGATCATGGCGGGCGTGGAGTTCATCGACGTCGACCTGGGCTACATAGATTCCGACGATCCGGGCGTATCGCAGATCGTCTACGTGCCCGAGCAAAGCTCCGGCACGCTCATCCCCGACGGGCAGCTGCTGCCCGGTCACGTGTTCGGCGTGGGGGTAAGCCACGACGGCGAGTACGCCGTGTACAAGCTGGAGAACAAGGCGGTTGCCGGAGAGTGCAAGTTCAAACACGAGGGCATCGGCAACAACCGCCCCGTGCGCGACACCATGGAGGCAGCGTTCAAGGTGTTCCAGGACAGCGCTTCGCGCGTGGCTCCCGGCATGGGCATCGGCAGCAAGGATTTCCTGCTGTACTTCAACGACCTGCAGGGCAAGGGTCTGTCCGAGGAGGTTTCGTTGGCGGAGTTCATCGGCCTGTGCTCGGCGGCGTGCAACCGCCCGGTTCAGGCGGCGCTGGCGGTGCCGGGAGTCCTGCGCCTTTCCGGCACGATGGACGCCATCTCCAATCTGGAGGACGTCATCCGCGTGGCCAAGAACGCAGGTGCCAAGCGCGTGCTTCTGCCATTGTCGTGCATCCAGGACCTGCAGACCGTGCCGCTCGAGCTGATGGGCAGCGTAAGCCCCGAGTTCTACACGGACGGCGATGCGGTGGGCGCCGCGAAAAAGGCATTGGAGCTGTAGGGAGGGCCAGATGGACGACCTGAGGGAGACGCTGCTCGGCGCGCTCGACGAGACGGTGGGCGCGACCGCGAAGCAGCGCGAAGCGGAAGAGAAGCTGAAGCGCGAGATGGCTGCGAAGAGAAACGCTGCCATTCGTTCGCTTGCATCTGCGTGGCGCTCCGAAAGAAACGCGGCGTTCGCACGTGTTGAGCGGAGCGTGCGCGAGTTTGCCTCCGCCGTGTCTGATTCGATGCGCGAGCGCCTTTCTCGCGACGAGAGGATGCCGATTGCGATAAACCACCTCGAACGCTACTCGGCGATGAAGGCGATTCAGGATCGCAATCGGTTGCTCGCGCGCATCGAGCAGACAATCGATTTGGCTGAGATTGCCCTGGGGCGTTCGGAAAGCCTGAATCCGCAGGCGGCGATCAGCGAGGCGGCGGCAACGTTTAGGGAGGCGCTGCAACGGGCGTCTGCCATTGCAGTTGCACCCGTCGAGGAGGGACTTGAAGCTGACGGGGCGCCAGCGCAATCTGAAGACAGGGCGTCGCTTCTCGCATCGTTTGAGGAAGACGCGAGCGCTGCGTTTGACGATGCGCTGCGCCTTCTTGGCGACTTCGGCGATGGGGCGCAGTCGGAGGAAGACCGTCTCTCCGCGTTCGAGGAATCGCTTCGGGCTGCGAAAGAGCGGGCGGAATCCGTGCATCGCAATCGGCTGAGGGTCAATGCCGAAACTGCTGCTGGGAAAGCGGTTGGGCTGGACGACCTTCCGGCGTTCGACGGCACGGTGGATTGCGTCTGCGTGCTCGAGTCAGCGAAAGTAGCGGAGCTTATCTCCGCCGTACGCGAGTCGTTCGCAACATATTGCCGTGTGGTTCGCGATAACGGAGTGTTCTCTGCCTTCTCGGAAGGGTCGTCGTTCGGCAGGTGCGTAGGTCGATTGAGCTGGTACAGCGCATGGGACGATTGGTCCGCCGAGGAGCTTGGTTACGACGATTCGGAATACCTTGGCGATGCGGGTTTCCGCGAGTTTGTCAGATCTCGAATTCCGACAGAGATAGAGGATGTCGAGGAGAAGGGCGATTCGCTGCCAACCGTCATCTCCCGCATGTGCGAGTTCAACAAGCGAAAATACCACGGCATGCTCGACGACGACTTCAAACAGCACGTTGCTGCTTTCTGGTACGGCTACGGCAAGCTCATGGAGTTCGCCAACGGAATGTTTGAGGTCGATCTTAGTGAGTACGTCCGTTATTGTGGAAAGCTCACCGACGCGGTTGCGACGCGGTGCGGCGACTTGGCGGCGCGCATGGACGACGGCCAGCTGAAGGCATACTGCGACGAGTTGGCGGCGCTGCGGGATGAAATCCGCAATCACGGTACTGAGTGGGTATTGGGAAACCCAGAGAAAGGGTGATGGGGATGGCGAACTTTCATACCAACATGCTGACGATTGCCGCAAACGAGGTTTGCGTGTATGCCAAGCTTCCTCGCGGGTTTCAGATCCCCACGCCGGTAGGGGCTACGCGCCGGACTGGGCGATCGCCTTCAAAGCGGGAACGGTGAAGCATGTGTTCTTCGTGGCAGAGGCAAAGGGCTCTATGAGCTCTCTTCAGCTGCGCGGGGTCGAGCGGGCGAAGATCGAATGCGCACGCAAGCTGTTCAACGAACTGAGCGATGCCAACGTTCGTTACGACGCGGTCGATAGCTATGAGTCGCTTCTAGGGATCGTGAACGGGGAATGATGACGACGCGAAAGCCGGAATCCACTCACGCTCAGTCGGCCTTGCTGGCGGCCGAGAGCACTGGACAGCTTGCGTTCAGCCATGCTGTGGGCGAGTCTTCGCTCCTGCTTCGTTTGGTGGTTCGTTTTCTCTGCCTGCTGGAAGTACACAGGGTGTGTTTGAGGGTGCTCGGCATTTTTGTTGCGCAACAAAAATGCCGAGGTTTGAGGTAGCTTAATGCCATAGCCGGCAAATTGAGCGTAGCGATGAAAGGGCGGAAGCTATGGCTCGGTTTCAAAGGGAGTCTGATTCCAAGGTGCTCCTGCGGCACTTTCTCAAGCATGGGGGCGCTTGTGGTAAAACGCGGCCAGCGGATGCCTGCGAGTGGAATCACAGGCAGCGCCGTTTGTTAAGTTCGGAAGGGATCACCGAACGCTTAGTGACGGCGATCCTTATCCCGCATACGGGCGAAGCCCTGAATCGACACCAGAAGTTTGATCACTGCGCCCGCCAGTCCGACGAAAAGGATTGCCAGCTTCAGGATCAGGAGTGCAAGCTCCATCGGCAGATCACCTCCTTCCGTAAAAGAAAGCGCTATTGGAACCAGCTCAAGGCCAGCGAAGAGTATCTGCGGTTCGTTGCCGAAGCACCGGGCGTCAAGGGCGCGCCCCAGAACCGCTGCACCTGCAATGTGAAAGGCTTGCTATGACGTCTTCAGATTTAGCTTCGATACTCAACGACATGCTTTCGCAGCCACGGCTTGAAGCGCTGGGCGTTTCGAACCGCTTCGTGACGTTTTTCGACTTCAAGAAAAACGTCAACCGCTTCAACAAGCTCGTGCCCCGCCCGGCTGATGCCGACGAGGTCGTTCGCGGCATGGTGGCGGTTTTGCTTGGCGCGCGGGGCGTTGACGAAGCCAGTCTTGTAAAAGCGTATCTCATGCACATCGAGGGTCTTGCCGACGATGCCAATGCAGCTTCGAACGTGGTGGATGCAATGGAGAGCTACGGCGTCGAAGGCGCTTTTGAGCGTCTATTGAAGTCTTCGACCGGATACGAGGGCGATCTTTCGGCCGGGCGAGCGTTCGCAGCCCATGTTTTGGTATCTGCGGCGTGCATGACTATGCCGAAGCCTCTGCTTGCGGGGCTTGAAGGAGTCGGCTCTTCCGAATTCGCCTTGCATTGTTTCGTTATCGTTCGCAAGTGGCTGGATTCTCAAGACCAGGATGACAAGCAGTCCTTGTACAAAATGTGTCGTTTGATCGAAGAGGACTTGTCATTGGGCCAACGCTTCCGTGGCACCCCTATCGTGCAGCTTTGGGAGAGCGACGTGTTTCCCGCTATCGACGAGGCGATACTCTCCGACTTGCTGCAAGCGCTTTCGCAGAGCTTGGATCGTTGCTCTGAGGCTAAACGCGTTGTGCAGGTGCGCAGCAGCACCGCCTGGTGGTCTTTCATGCGACCGTATTACGACTGCGTGTTGCACGCGTCGGAGATTCTGGGGTTCCGGCACGATCATGCAGATTCGCTCGAAGGCAAATCCTCTGTTGACGTTTGGCGCTGCTATGTTTCGAGTTGGTGGCGCATAGACTCTGCCTATCGAGCATTTACTCAGGCTGTTGCGAGCTGCGAGGCTTCAGGGCTCCCTGCTCTTCGGAGCGGAGTCCACGAGCTCGCTCAGAGAGTTGAAGATGCGTATGCGCATTGGTTTTTGCCTAAATGCAACGCGGCTTGGGTTGCCGCAAGCAAAAAGTCCTGGGAAACAGGCGGACATATCGAAGGAGTGCCGCTTCAGCAGCGCTTTTACGACAACGTTGTTTTGGAGGAGATTTTTTATACCTCTCACGTAATGGTGATCGTGTCCGATGCATTGCGCTTTGAGGTTGCACGGCAAATTGCATCCGAGCTGGAGCGCAACTCACGCGCTAAAGCGGACGTTTCTGCAATGCAATCGACTTTCCCTTCTACCACTTCGTTCGGAATGGCGGCTTTGCTGCCGCATCATAGTTTGGAATTCTCTCATGCAACGGGTTTGGTGTCTGTTGACGGAATGCCTACGGAGTCTTTGCAGGACAAGCAAGCGGTGTTGCAGAAATCGGCGGGGCTGAAAACTGCAATTCGCTTCAAGGACCTGATGGGCATGAGCCGTGCTGAGCGCAAGGAGTTTGTGTCTAGCAACACCATCGTGTACGTCTACCACAATACGATCGAGGCTGCGGGATCTGGCGAAGCGAGCAGGTTAAGCGTCTTCGATGGGTGCGACAAAGCGGTTGAGGAGATCACTGCGCTTGCGCGTTCAGCGGTTAGCGGCCTAGGTGTTGGGCGCGTGATCATAACGTCCGACCATGGTTTCCAATATGCTTCACAAGGCTTTCCCGAAATTGATCTGGAATCGCCTTGCGGCGTTTCCGACCCAGCAGAGCATGTAGGGTGTCGCTTTGTCGTTGCTGGCCCAGATGCCGAGTCTGAAGCATTCGTGAGGGTTGGCATGCAAGAGGCGGATGGCGCATCTTGCACCTGGTGGACGCCGCGAGATCTTGCAACCGTTAATGGCTGCGGTTCGAAGAACTTCCTGCATGGCGGAATGAGCTTGCAGGAGCTTTGCATTCCCGTGGTTCGTTTTCGCAAGCTTCGTTCCAACTCTAAAGAATTGGATCAACAAAAGCACGCGCAGATAAGGGTTATCAACAGATGCCGTCGCATAACCAGCAGAGTGTTCTTCATGGACCTTTTCCAGGAAGAACCAGTCTCGGAAAAGGTTGCGCCCTACGATTACGACCTCGTGTTTATCGATTCGGCGGGCAACGAAGTTTCCGATCGTTGTTTAGTGCATGCAGATAGCGAGTCTGCAAACGACGCCGATCGCCGCACAAAAGCCCGTTTCGTACTTAAAGCGAACGTTCGGTTCAGCAAACAGGAGAAGTATTTCCTTATGGCGGCAGATGTGGGTACGTACGATATGTGTTGGGAGAAAGAATTCCAGATAGAGGTGGAGCCCGCCCGCGTGGTGGATTTCTAACTCTCAAGAACGGTCTTAGAACGCGGCCGTTCCATTCACGAAAGGGAGCAGTCTATGCCGAGCCGTCACACTAACAACCTAACGATTGCCGCTAGCGAGCATGATATGCTGTCGATCCTTCGCGCGTTCGCGTCGAACCTGGTGAAAAGCAAGGTTGCACCTAAGTACGAAGGCATTCCTGCGGGGGTTTCAACGGTCGCTGCAGGCTTTGCCTCAGTTAAGCGGCTGCTAGAGCGCAGCTGCCAATACGCTCTCCCGCTGCCGTGCGGTGACGGAGCGCGGCAGCACTTGCCTTACTATCCAGGTGCCGTGAGCGATCCCGCCAAGGCTGTTGTATGCACCTCCGGCAGTACCTACGTATTGTTCCTGGCTTACGGGACAATTTGGCGAAGCAATCAAGATGCGCTCGACGAGCTGTTGGTTTCTTTGCCGGAAGGAAGGTACGGTGTCGCGTTTCTCGATGCCGACGAATACGATTTCTATAATGCGGTTTCTATGCAGGTTTGCCTTGCAGAGGGGCGTAGCTGCATGGCGAAATCGTCGGAGTATCGCGCAGAAACACTGCCGATCGGGTCTCTCTACGAAAAGGCAAAAAGCGCCTCCAGGCGCGATGCGCGCCGCTGCGGCGATCTTTCAGAAGTTGCTGAAATGTTTGCAATGTGCAACTGGACCGAATATGGCTACCTGTTCAATACCTGCAAAAAGCAGGATCTAACAGCCATATACGACAAAGTAAAAGCCTACAGTTTTGCAAACCTGCCCGGTCGCACTGACGAGGGGGCGTCGTCGAAGGATTTTGACGGGAAGTCCGGGCTTTCATCTCAAGACAACGGCGAGGAAGCCTGGCGATCCCGTTACTCGAGCGTCGCTTCGCCTGCGAGAGCGCCCCGCTCAAAGAGCGGCTCTTCGATTGATTGGACGAATCCTACCGAGGACGATCTTGTTCGCATAGACGAATGCGTTTTTCGGCTGCTGTGCCGATTTCCGCGCGAGGTCGAGCCCACAGGTCAGCGTTACGAAGGCAGAAACGCCAACATCGAGTACCTGGTTCCCGGTGCTGCGGTTCGTCTTGAATCCGACTGGGAAACCCCTTACTTCAAAGACGCAGGAATCCGCGTTTACGACGCTGATGGCAGAAGGCTAGGCAATCTGGGAGGTTATAACGATCCCTCCGACGACGACCGCGTGGCGATGGCCTGTCTGCTACCGCATATTAAGGCGACGGCAACGGACGTATTTCCGCTGGGTGCAACCACCAACAAGAAGCGAAAGGTTAGTAAATTCATGCTGCATCTAGAGCTCGATGTGGTCGACCTGCAGCAGGTGCTCGGAGAAGTGCATGAGCTGTTGGCCAAGCCTGCAAGCGACCGCTTGCTTGATTCTCAGTAGGGAGGGCTGAACATGGCACCTAAGAAATCGTCGGACAAAGACGTCTGGAAGATGCTGCGCACCGCCCTCGTCGACGAGCTGGTTGCGTTCTGGCTCAATTGCGATACCCGCGAAGTCCTCGACTCCAGCAGCGGGGCGGACCTTTTGCCGGAGCGCGTGGCAGCGATGGGCTTTGTCGACCGCTTTGAAGTTCGCGAGAGCATGGTGTGCGTTGCGGGGACGTTCGCTCGCCCCATTGAAGTTGGGATGCGGCTTTCCATAGAAGCTGGGAACGGCGCGCTGCGCGTGAAGTCCCTCAAGGGCGAGACGCTCGCAATTCATCAGTGCGGAGGCGGCATCGCGGATGAGCTGAGCAACGTGCCGCAAAAGCAAGCTTGGCGCGAAAGGGCCAAACCCTACACTTTGGCGGAAGTTGCGAGCGTAGGAGAGCTAAATAGCGGCGAACAGTTTGTACAAATTCGCGTGCGTTATATGCACAGGCTCTCCGCACAGTCGTTGATCAACGTTTTGGCGCATGCGGGCTATGCTACACAAGACGACCTGCTTGGCGGGCTTGGTTGGCGGGTCAAAGCCGGGCTTGAAAGCGCGCCAGATTGATTGCCGACCAAGTGATTGCCAGGCAGGCAAGCCGAGCGTTCTTCGTTTGAGCTGCCTGGGTCGGCTCGTACGGAATATTGCATAACGTCGTGAAATCAGGTTCAAGGAGGTCGGGGTCTATGCCGAATCATCGTGCGTGCGATGCGGATGCGCGCGGGTCTGAGCCGCGCGTCTGCGATGCTCCGGAAAACAGCGTTGCGGAGAAGGCGAATGCCAAAGCGAATCTGTGGGAAAGAATCGATCCATCAGAAATCGAGTGGAGCGGCTACGGGATCGTGGACTATGATCTGCTCGACGCCGACCGCAAGCTCCTTCTGCTCATGGCGGTCGCTTATACGCGCTTCGACGACGACCCTCTTTTCGAAAATGCATTCGAGCGCGGCGCTGCGCAATGCGAGTCTTCTCCTGCGGCCGCTTTGCTCCATAGGGCTCAGGTTGACAAGGCGTCTCTTCGCGGCGCGGTGCTGCGAGACAATGCGCCGCAAGGAGGGTGGGCGTCTTGCTTTCGTGAGGTTCTCGACCGAATCGACGGCCGATGCGGGATGATCCTGCACATCCCCTGCCTGCCGTTGAGCTCGGGTTGCAACGAAGCCGCCTCGTACGCCGACGGCATGGGCAAGGCGCTGTGGTACGAGGAGGATCCCGAAGTGCTTCGCATGCTGTCCGAGAGGGGCGCTTCTGAGGGTCTCGCACGAGCCTGATCCCGGCGTCCGGGAGAACGAGAGCAGTGCAGGGAGTTTGCGAAAGAGCTCGGCTGGGATGTGCGCTGACGAATTTCGCGGGCATGCTGCAGGTTCGATGCGCTTCATGCTCGTTCTCGCGTGGGCGCAGCTAGCGATTATCAGTGTTGTACGGTCCTGGATAAGGAGGGATTTCAATGGGTGCCTACGGTCGCGTAACTGTCGAATGCGAGTTCATCGGCAAAGACGACGAGGAGATCCAGAAGAAGAGCAAGTCGCTCCATTCGTTCTTCTTGAAGAAGCGTAGGGAACTTCGGAAGCGCGTCGAGGATTCTGCCGAAGCCTCGAGCGACGGCGAGCTTTTCGGGGCTGCCTGGCTTCTCAACGGGGATATCGTCGACGGGCCGTCCTGGCAAAGGCTCTACTGCGATGACTGCGCTGGGCAGAACTCGGATTTCACCCCCTTTCTCCAGGCTCTTGAAAAGAGCTTCCCCGAGGTGTCGTACGTCATCAAAGCGGAAAGCTGGCAATCGACGGTGGATTCGACGGTGCGAGGCAACGTGCTGTTCAGGAGAGCGCTCGAATCGTCGTTGTTCCCGGGAGAGATCCTCAGCACGCGGATCCCCTGCGGCGGCGGGAAGGTGTTCTTCAGGGGCATCGACTCGCGCGACGCGGAGCTCGTCGGCGGGATTTCCTCCATCTTCGATGAGTACCGGCGCGCGCACGCACCCGCGCACCCGCAGATCGACGAGTGGACGTGGCTCGCCGAAGAGATGGGAGATCGCTGGTATCGCGGGTTCCAGACTAGGTTCTCGGTGCCCGGCACCGCCGACGCCGTCGGGGAGGTGCTCGCGTCCGTTTCCGAGAGCTTTCCCGAGATCGAGATCTACGGCAGGATAGACACCCCTGGTTCGCTGGTGGTCGACGGTGAGCTTGACGGCGGTCTCGGCACCGAGGTCGTCTCCTGCGGGGTTTCAAGGCGCTGTTATTGGTCGCCGAGCGGGTTCGGCTCGATCGGCTGGAACGAGGACGGGGCGGTAGGATGCACCGACGCGTTCGCATCCTACGCCGACGAGCTCACCGCGGATCTCCTATCGCGTCTGCCCGGCGCATTCGAGGTCGTCGGTCGCGGCGCCAAGCTGCGCGCTCAGATGAGCGTGGGCGATCGCGTCTTCTTGCATATGAACATCGACTCGCGCGCCGCTGAAGTCGGACCCTATGCGCTCAACAACGGGTTCTGCGAGTTCGTGGGAGGGGGCTTCGGTGACGATCCGTCATTCGATGTTGCGGTGAAGAGAGAGGACGGCAAGGCACTCGGCAAAATGGCGCTTACCCGCGAAGAAGGCTACGCCATCGCGCTGAACATAGGGCGCCTTTCGGCAAAAGTGGCATCCGTCGAGCCGTTCTCGATCGAGCTTGAGTGTGCCAGCATCAATGAAAGATGCGATATTGCTCCGCTGCTGGTGTTCAGGAAATCCAACAAGCTTGTATCCGTCTAACGCTTTGCGAGAACATTTTGTTTTGCCGCCTGGTATTGGGCATCGTCGAACACTCTATCTTTGGTGCTGGATGGAAGGGCAAGTAATGACCTTCATAGACATAGACGCCTTGCGCACGTACCTGCTCGATTATTGCGGCACGGCTGCGTTCTCGGGGTTCCCTGCGACATCGAGCGCGCCTCGGGGCACGAGCTTTGCCGCATCGCCGAGCGCCTCGGTGTCGACTTGCGGCGCTTCGCGGTGGACGAAGATGAAGGGGAGGGCTGCTGATCGGTGCTAATATATTAGCCATAATTGATTATAATGGCTAAAAAGGCTAAAATATTAACTATGATATCGCTTCTAGATAACAAACTTCCGGGAGAGGTTCTTGAGGGCGTCGCAAAGCGCATGGTGGCACGTCGCAAATCGCTCGGGCTTACGCAGGCTCAGCTCGCTGAGAAATCGGGCGTGAGCCTGGCGTCCATCAAGAGGTTCGAGCGCATCCATCAGATCTCGCTTGCGTCCCTGGTCAACATCTCGTTCGCGCTCCGCTGCGAACAGGACTTCGACGCCCTGTTCGCCCGCCAAGAATACGCCTCGATAGACGACGTCATCCGCGAAAGCCGCAGCAGAAAGGGATAGCCCGTGGCCGATCTCCTCTCTTCCCTCGACTCGATCGAGCGCGTGCGGGTGTCATGCAAAACGCAAGAGGTGGGCACCATCGCCATGACGGGCGACGGCTGCATGGCGTTCCAGTACTCTAGATCCTGGCTTGCCGGCGGGGTCAGCATCAGCCCGCTTAGTCGGCCGCTGGAGGAGCGGGTCTTCATCGCCAAGCCGAGTCCGTTGGACGGCGTGTTCGGCGTTTTCGCCGACAGCCTGCCGGACGGCTGGGGGAGGCTTCTTGTCGACAGGATGCTGTCGAGCAACGGGATCGATCCGGCTCGGCTGAGTCCGCTTGCGCGGCTGTCCATCGTCGGCTCGACAGGCGCAGGCGCGCTCGAGTACGAACCCGAAACCGTCGTGAGCCATCGCTTCGATTCGGTCGACCTTGATCGGCTCTCCGAAGAGTGCAGGCGAATCCTGGAAACCGAGTATTCCGACGACCTGAACCGGCTGTTCGCGTTGGGCGGGTCGTCGGGGGGCGCTCGGCCGAAGATCCTCACGACGATCGACGGCGAGGATTGGATCATCAAGTTCCCGTCGTCGTATGATTCGAAGGACGTCGGCAAGCAAGAATACGAGCTTTCCCTGCTGGCGAGAGAATGCGGGATCGCCTTCCCCGAGTCTCGGCTTTTCGAGTCAGAGACTTGCGGAGGGTGCTTCGGCGTGAAGAGGTTCGACCGAGTGAGTGGAGGGGCGGAAGGCTCGCAAAAGGTGTTTATGGCTTCGGCGGGTGCGCTCTTGGAGACGTCTCATCGCATCCTCAATCTGTCGTACGAGATGCTGTTCCGCCTGACGGCGGTGCTAACTGGATCGATGCGGGATATCGAACAGTTCTATCGGCTCATGTGCTTCAACGTGTTGGTTGGCAACCGAGACGACCACTCCAAGAACTTTTCGTATCTCTATGGAGATCAAACGGGATGGGCGCTTTCTCCCGCGTACGACATCACGGTGAACCCGGGGATGTACGGCGAGCACGCTACCACGGTGAACGGCAAGGGTAAGCAGATTTCCGCGGCAGATCTTGTGGAAGTAGGCGTGAGCGCGGGATTGTCTTCGGCGCGGGCAATGCAAATCGAACAAGACCTGCGCGCCGCCGTCGGAGCTTCGGGCTACCTCGCCCGTTCCTGATAACCCCCTTCACTCGCGGCGCGCGCTCGACTACAATCTCTCAGGCTGTCGAAACGCGCCCGGCGTCTGGCTGGACTGCGTTCGGCGGCGCGTCAGAACCGCATCGCCGGAGCCCGCAGAGCTCCGACGCGATCTTGCGCAGGGCGCCCGCGTCGCGCCTGCGCTGGAAAGAAGGAAACCATGGCAACCGGTCAGAACGGCTCGCAGGGCTCTGCTGCCTCGAGCGCCGGAACATCCTCGTCTGCAGCGCCGGCAAAGCGCGAGCACTTCGCCTCGCGCATCGGGTTCATCCTGGTGGCGGCGGGCTGCGCCATCGGATTGGGCAACGTGTGGCGCTTCCCCTACATCACCGGCGAGTACGGCGGCGGCGCGTTCGTGCTGCTGGACCTGATCTTCCTGGTGATCCTCGGCCTGCCCGTC